>Ga0210009_1001287_pt1 | contig 22318 bp, 23 predicted proteins | sample CryGeyCG2114_065_FD_185457 | JGI IMG/M metagenome (GOLD analysis project Ga0210009, IMG submission 185457) | Groundwater microbial communities from aquifer - Crystal Geyser CG12_big_fil_rev_8/21/14_0.65 (SPAdes) (version 2) | ecosystem: Environmental > Aquatic > Deep subsurface > Groundwater ... | reverse complement strand
GGGAGGTTAAGGCATTGAGCTATGATACCGGCGCAGGCTGAGCTTTTTCCTGGTCGGCATCGGTGTAAATCTTTTCCTCAGCGGCTTCCTCTTCGTTAAGTGGAACATCGGACTCAACGTCTCTTCCTTCAATTTCCCGGGCAAGGAGTTCCTTGTAATACTCATGCTGGATAATGAGTTTTATAATATCGTTTGTTCCGGTCCAGATCATGGGAAGCCTTGCCTCCCTCACTGCTCGCTCGATTGGGTAGACATTGGTATATCCAATACCTCCCATATTATCCATGGCATCGTTTGCCACTTCCCAAAATACTTTGGTAGCAAGTAGCTTTAACTCAGATACCAGCCTTCTCTGGTAGCCTGGTGTGCCTATTCCATCGTCTATGGTCTTCGCCACTGCATAGCCAAAAGCGCTGACAGCATCAAGTTTGGTTAGACTCTCAGCTATTCTGAAATTGACTGCCTCAAAGTTCCTTATGGTAAAACCGAAGGCTTTTCTTTTGTTGGCATACCTCGCAGCGATATCTAACACAGCTCGGGAACCAGCTACACCACCATAAATAATTCTCTCGGGCACCATCATCTTGTAGAAAATCTTTGAACCGCCGTTTTCTTCTCCCAGAAGATTTTCCACAGGTACTCGTACATCCCGGAAGTATATTCTTGCCGTTCCTGTGCCCCGAACTCCCATCAAACCATAGACATGTTTTACGTCTACTCCCATATCTCTTTCAACAATGAAAGCGCTGAGCTTATCATGAGGATTCCCTTCAGGATTAGTAACAGCGTAAACTAGGAAGAAGTCGGCGCCTTCACCACCCACAGTAAACCGTTTCTGTCCATTCAGGATATAATAGTTTCCTTCTTTTCGAGCAGTGGTGGTAGCACCGAAGAAGTCAGAACCTCCTCTGGGCTCAGTAAGTGCTTCACCAGCCCACATTTTCCCGGCTATAAGAGGCTTGAGATATTTCTGTTTTTGAGCCTCAGTTCCAAATACATTTAGAGCTTCCCCAACGATGGAGACCAGGGCGTAAAGGCATTCAAGGCTAACAGTTAACTTACCAATTATACCGGCAACCATAATATCATCCACCCATCCAAGCCCCCTGCCTCCGTACTTGGGTGGGAACCTCAACCCGAGAAGATTTCGCTTCCCTGCCTCCGCCACCCATTCTTTGGGGAACGTGATTTTATCAGCATCCATATCCATGATGAGCTGTCGTGGCACGCTTTTAACGAAATCTTCCGCTTCCTCCTTGAGTTTCTTCCGTTCCTCGGTCATAAATACCTCTAGCATTTTCCCTCCTTTCGTGATGAGTCTAAAAATCTTGGTTGGCTTCGCGCACATTATATCACAGGATGTTTGACCGTTGGTGATTTTGTTGCCTATACTTTAGTAGCTTGGAGGGGTGACCGAGTGGTTTAAGGTGACGGTCTTGAAAACCGTTTTCGCTTTTTAAGCGAACGTGGGTTCGAATCCCACCCCCTCCGCCAGTCTGAGAATGGTGTGCGTTTAAGGCGTATAATATACAATATCTTGTTAAATCAATGCCAATACTTCGTATAGAAACGAGTTATATGAAATGCTGAACAATTTTAACCTACCAAATATGGATAAACTAAAAACAATAATTGAACAGTTTGTAGACTTACTCATGCCGGAATTAACACCGTATGAGACCTCGCTTTATATCTTTTTTCTAAGAAGCTCTTTTCTTAAAGACGAAACATCATTGAGAATTGGGAAAAGGACGATTTCAGAAAAACTAGGGCAAGGCATTATGGGAGACAAAATTAGTTACAAGCAAATTTCAAAAATGCTCAAAGGCCTCGAAGAAAAAGGTTGCGTCAAGGTTGGTGACACTAATCGAGACGGCACTTTATATACTGTAATACTTCCTGATGCAATTCCTCTTGTTGCAGAAAAATTGGCAATTGTCCTTGACGCTGAAGAGGAAGATTATTTTACTAAACCAGAAAAAAGAAAAGAGCTTTATGAAAGAGACAAATGGGTCTGCCATTACTGCGGTGAAAAAGTCACAGAAGAAAACGCAACGCTTGACCACTTAACTCCTCAGTGCAAGGGCGGGAAACATACAAAAGAAAATCTAAAAACCAGTTGTCTTGTTTGTAATAGTATAAAATCGGGTAAAACTTACGAGGAGGCAGCCCCATTTTTACTTAAAAGCATACAAGAACGAAAAGCGAGGTCTCATTAAAATTGTTCAGCACATCATATAACAAAGAGTATGCGGTTCAAGAATTTTTCATCAATAATATTAACAAGGAGTAAAAAATTCTTTCACCCAAATTTTTGCTCCATTTCATTTCGCAAAAACTTCGCATACTCTTAAACGTTATATGAAAACTCGCGAAAGAAAGGTGAATTGAAATAAATGGAAAATAAAGAAAAAGGAATTATTGATGACATTATTAGGGTTGCCGAGAGCCTAGGATTGAAAAGGGGAGAAAGATTTAGTCGGAATGAATATTTAATACACGGTGCAAAATTCTCTGAAAATAACATTTATGACGGTGGGACAGACTGGACATATTATTGTAAAAAAGCAGGTTTCTTAACGAAAGCAAAAGAAGAAGTTCCAGATGCGGTTTATTATGATCGCCTTAAAAAAGCCTATGAGTTACTTGGAAGACTACCTAAAACAAGTGAGCGTAAAAAATTCGGATTAAATTTTCAAAAAAGAAGGTGGGCAACATTGGAGGTTTTTATTAAGGAGGCAATTTCTATAGGTATAATCCCAGGACTTATGAAAAGGGAAAAAGAGATATTCCTCCTCCAGTAGAACGAAAACCCAAATCTCAAGAATCCCAGCAAACAAAAAATAGGCTACCACGTCCAATACCTGCGATACCTAAAATATCAATAAAAAAGAAATGGCCTTATCATTGGGACAATTTAGGAATTACAGGACATCCTTATGCACCACAAAGTGAAGCCGATGTAATAGCATTGTTTTCAATCCTTTGTGCGGAAGGGAAAATTCGAATGCAAATTCTTGGCCTGAACGACTCCAAAGGTATAGATGGCATATGCTATGATGAGGACAAGAAACGTGAGGTTAGAGTTGAATTCAAACGTAATCTAACGCGTGGAAGTTGGAGTCACCCTTTTGATTCTTTTGATTATTTAGTCTGTTGGGAAAATCGTTGGACTGGTGAACCATTTCCTAAGCCAGTGATAGAACTTAAAAGTTTAATAAAAAGCTAATTGAGTGCGAGTCTTCATATAACAGGGGCTTTACGAGAAGCTAACGCTTCTCCAAATGCCCTTTCAGCGCACTTCGTAAAGCCCACATACGTTAGAAGGAGTTTAATTAAAAAGAATTTGCCGCCAAAGAAGAACTTGAAATCGTCCCTTTTGTCTTATTAGTAAGACCGGGGCATTCCCAGGATATGTTCACCAACATAGCTTAATGCCATTTGCTGGCTAACTGGAGCAAGTCTGATTAAATTTATTTCCCGCCACCATCTCTCGACGTCGTATTCCCTGGCATATCCATAGCCTCCAAAGGTCTGCATTGCCCAGTAAACTGCTTTGATACCGCTCTCAACTGCCAGGATTTTTGCTGGATTTACCGCATTTCCTACTTCAGCAATGCTTGCTCCGTTATCATATAGGGTAGAAGCCTTGAAGTTGAGCAATTTTGCTGCCTCGATGCCGGCATAAGCTTCAGCCAGGTTAAATTGCAGCCCTTGATAGCTCCCGATTGGCATGTCACCGAAGACTTTCCTATCTTTGGAATAATCGATAGCTTTACTCATTGCCAGTCGGGCGATGCCGATAGCTGCAGTGGTAAATGACATCCTCTCGATATTTAAGGTATCAAGCAAAGAATACCAGCCACCGTCCAGTGGCGGCATCAAAGCGTCTTCAGACACTTTCAGGTCATTGATGCCGATATCGCACGAATGAGAGTAATTTATCCCATGCTTGGGGATGGTGGTTACATTAACCGCTGGATTGGGCAAATCTATGAGGAACAGGCTTATTCCGAATGTTTTTCGAGGCGCTTTTTCCTTTGGAGTCGTTCTGGTGATGAGCATCATTCCTCTAGCTCTATCCGCTCCGCTAATCCAGGTTTTGTTACCGTTTATTATCCAACCATCAGCTACTTTTTGAGCTCTCGTTTTTGTATTAAGCGTATTTGTGCCGGCATCTGGCTCGGTAAGCCCCATACAAAATTCAATATCTCCCGAGGCAATGCGTGGCAGATATTTCTCCTTTTGTGCCTCAGTGCCGTGCCGAATTATGCTAATGCCGCCGAAATCTTCAGTTATAACCAGATACCATATACCAGCCATGCCACATCCATTGGCAGCTAACTCCTCCATGGCAATGAGCAGCTCGGTCACGCCTTTCCCGGCACCACCGTATTTCTCAGGGATTACCATCCCGGTAAATCCCGCCTTACCTATTGCTTTATAGAATTCCTCACCAAATTCCTCCTTCAGGTCTTTCTCTCTCCAGTATTCAGGCGGGAAATTCTTAGCTATTTCCTTAGCGGTATTGGCGATCATCTTTTGCTCTTCGGTGAAGTTAAAATCCATACAAATCTCCCCCTAATAAATATCAAAAATCAAAGGTCAAAAATCAAAGTGACAATTCAAAATGCAAAGATAAGACCCTTCACTAGCGCTCAGTGTGACACGGGTAGGAAAAATTTTACTTTTGCTCTGTATTTTTGCATTTTACATTTTAATCTTTTATTTAGCTCTGTTACCACCCCCTTGTTTGTGGGCTGTTGTCTACCCCGTATCTATCCTTGATAAATTTCAGGGTGGCTTTCATGGAGTTCTCCACAGATTCCATTTCCCTGGTGTCTTTCTGCATACAAGCCCACTCAGGAGGCTTCTCACCCGGGACTGCTGCCACGGCATACAAATCCATCAAATCTCCCTTTCTGCTTTTCCGGGGTATGAATTCAATGTTCACCTTTTTCCCGATGAAAATCTCCTTTGGTCGTATGTGTAGCAGCATGGGCAAAGTGGTGTCAGCACCATCAACTTGAACCCAACCCATGGAGAAAGGCAACATGTGCTCGAAAGGAGCTGCTGCCAGACATTGCACCGTAAAAGTATGGATAATGCCGGTCAGAGGAAGGTTCACCCAATTGTCAAAGCAGTCAGCTACCTTGCACTCTGGATTCCAGCAGTGGGCTCGAGGGGGGCAATATACGGTGCCGCATTTTGGGCACTTTGTTCCCGTAAGCTTTGCCTCCAGCAAGCCCTGGAAGAATGGAGAAACAAGACCATAGCTGTGGGAGTAAAAAGCGAAGCTAGCACGGTCTATCACCATAAATTCCCTTGGAGGTCTCTTCTTCGCCTGTTCAACTGTGCCGCCACCCCAGGGTCCTTTCACTATCTGATGTCCTTTAATGGCCCACAATCCAAGGTGAACTATTGGCTCCCAAAAATCGTGAGCCGCTGTTGAGTTATCCACCACTGTAGGATAATCTCTGTATTTCTTTTCACGCTCTTTCTTTACCGGTCTTACTTTTAACTTTGTTTCAACCAATCCTTTCTCTTCTTCCATCTTCTCCTCCTTTTTAATCTCGCTCAAAGATTATCACGCCGCCCTGACAACCGGTGCCGCCATGTCCGGTGATAAGTGCCCTTTTTGCATTCGGGACCTGTAAGCCACCTGGACCACATATTTCCTTTACTTTTCCGGCAAGTTGCCAGTAAAGGAAAGTGGTATAGTAGAGACTAGTAGCACCGACGGGATGTCCCGTTGACGTTAGACCACCACTTAGCTGAACAGGGCATTCACCACCAGGCTCTACTACTCCTTCTCGTATCATGTATTTCCCCTCTCCTCTGCCGCAAAGTCCCAGGTCCTCATAAAGACAAAGCTCGACGCCATCGTAAGGAGTAAAAAGCTCCATCAAGTCTATCTCTTTCAGCGGGTTGGTAATACCCGCTTGGGCATAGGCTCTCTTTGCGGCTACATGCAGGCTGGCAAAATTTGCCATATCGGGGTAGGGCGTCTTAGGTGATTTGACAAAGTCGGGATATATCTTCGCTTCATCCTTAAATCCGGCGTAGACAAAGTCAGCTGTTCTATCTCCAGGCCTCATTGAATCTGTTCCCAGACCAACACCGGTTATCCACATGGGTGTATCGGTAAACCTGCTAACCTTCTCCTCGGCTGCCATTAACACACAGCAGGCTCCTTCGCTCATTACTGCGTTGTTTAATACTCTATAAGGCCAGCATACCATCCTGCTCTTCCAGTAATCATCCAGCGTTATGGGTGCAGTACCGCGCTGGCTTACCCACTGAGAGAAAGGAATATGAGTAGAATTATTGTGGTTCTTCACAGCAATTCTGCCAAGGTCCTCGCAGGTCTCGCCATATAATTGCATATGTCTTACTTCTATGGCAGCGTAATATGCGTTATAATAGCCACCAACCGGGAAGTCCCAGTCGGTATCAGCAGCGGAAGCAATCATCTCGTTCGTGCTGGCAACATCAACCTCGCACATCCATTCCCAGCCAGGAATTAAGATGACATCAAAGAACCCTGACTGTATCATATAGTAAGCGTTAATTAAGGCATCCAGTGGTGTAGAGCCACCAGACTCAACTCGATAACCAGGCTTATTGTGCAAGCCAAGATAATCCTGGATTATCCACCCCATACATAACTGCTGATTCAAATGGTCACTGAAATAGCTCATCATTACTGCGTCGATATCATCTGCTCCCAAGTTAGGGCATTGTCGGAGCAGGTCCTGATAAGCTATAGCAACACCTTCCTCAGCATTCTCTCCATGCCAGAGGTCTGGCCTGAATATCCCTCCACCACATATAGCTACTCTTCTGTTTGCTTTAGGCATAATTCATCCTCCTTTCTTTAACTATGGTCGTATCTAGCACCATCAAACGCTACTTCCATTTCACTTGCTTCCTCGCGATAGATTGCTGCTAAACAATTTGTATATCATAGCACTTGGCATTTCAGTTTGGGAAGATGATGGGACGAGTGGCACAAATTGACTGGTAGCTATTTTCTCCCTTATACTGTGGTGTTTTGATATGAAGATTCACGAATATCAAGCTAAGGCTCTTATGTTGCAATTTGGCATTCCAGCCCCCAGGGGGAGGGTGGCTTTTACTCCTGCTGAAGCTAGAGCAATAGCTGAGGAAATCGGGGGGAAAGTGGTGGTCAAGGCTCAAGTCTATGCTGGTGGTAGGGGGAAGGCTGGTGGGATAAAGATGGCTGATACCCCCGAGGAAGCGGAGAAGGCAGCCAGCCAGTTGCTGGGAACAAGGATGGTGACGCATCAGACCGGTGCTGAGGGTGTGGCGATAAGCAGGGTGTTGGTGGAGGAGGCAAGCGAGATAAGCCGTGAGCTTTATATCAGCGTTCTTGTTGATAGCACCACGAAGCTGCCTCTCGTGATGGCCAGCGAAGCTGGTGGCATGGAAATTGAGGAAGTAGCTCAGGCAGCCCCGGAGAAAATATTAAAGGTCTCCATTGACCCTGCTATCGGGTTCCAGCCTTTCCAGGGACGCAAATTGGCTTATGGGATGAATTTAACGGGCAAGCAGGTAGCCGAGGCAACCAGGCTGATGACTAATCTCTACCAGCTGTTCATGACCAAAGATTGCTCTTTAGCTGAAATCAATCCTTTAGCCGTTACCGCTGATGGGAGACTGTTAGCTTTAGATGCCAAGCTTAACTTTGATGACAATGCCCTGTTTCGGCATAAAGACATTCAGGAACTCCATGACGAGGAGCAGGAGGAACTATTGGAAGTTCAAGCTCGCCAGTGGGGGATAAATAATTATGTGAAAATGGATGGCAACATTGGTTGTATGGTCAATGGTGCTGGGCTGGCGATGGCGGTGAATGACCTTATTCAATATTGTGGGGGTAGTGCGGCAAACTTTCTCGACATTGGCACACTTAACACTACTGAGAGGGTGGTCAATGCCTTTAAGATGTTTGTTGCTGACCCCAGGATAAAGGCAGTGCTGGTAAATATATTTGGTGGCATGGCAAGGGTGGATGTTATTGCTAGAGGCATAGTAGAAGCCTATCAGCAGATGGATATCAGCTTTCCTGTGGTCGTCAGGTTGGCGGGAACGAACGTTGACGAAGGCAAACGAATTCTAGCTGAATCGGGAATAAATTTCATTGAGGCGAGGGATTTTTATGACGGTGCCGATAAAGTGGTTCAATCTGCGAAAGGGCGGAAAAAGTGAGCATACTTGTAAACCAAGGAACTAAGCTTCTGGTCCAGGGAATCACTGGCGGAGAGGGCAGCTTTCACACCCAGCATTGTATTGAATATGGCACCAGGGTGGTAGCCGGGGTTACCCCTGGGAAGGGGGGTAGTGAGGTTTTTGGCGTTTCCGTTTTCAACAGCGTGGAACAGGCGGTGACTGAAACTGGAGCCAATGCCAGCATCATCTTTGTTCCTCCTGCCTTTGCCACCGATGCCATCATGGAGGCGACTGATGCCAGCATGCCTTTGATTGTGTGTATCACCGAAGGTATACCGGTTATGGATATGGTCAAGGTGCACAGCTATCTTAAGGGTAAATCCCCCCGACTTATTGGGCCCAATTGCCCCGGGGTCATCTCTCCGGGCAAATGTAGGGTGGGCATTATGGTGGGGGAGATTCATCTCCCCGGCAATGTGGGAGTGGTCTCCCGCAGTGGTACCCTGACTTATGAGGTTGTGGCTCAGCTCACCAGCTTGGGAATTGGGCAATCCACCTGCGTTGGCATCGGTGGTGATGCCTTACCGGGGAGCACTTTTGTTGATATTCTGAAGCTGTTTGAGGCTGATGATGATACTAAAGCTGTAGTTCTTGTTGGTGAGATAGGGGGCACTTTTGAGCAGGAAGCTGCGGAGTTCATTAAAGTTGAAATGTCTAAGCCTGTAGTTGCTTTTGTTGCTGGCAGCACTGCTCCTTCAGGTAAAAGGATGGGGCATGCTGGGGCTATTATCACTGGCACTGCGGGTAAAGCTTCGGAGAAAATAAAAGCCCTATCTGCCGCCGGGGCTGTTATCGCTGCCAACCCCGCTGAAGTTGGCCTTACTACCCAAAAACTGTTACAGACTTTGTAGGTTTTGTCACGAAGATGAAGGCGATAAAATTCAGCGAGCATGCTCTCCTAAAGCTGAAAGTAATGGGAGCCCATGGAGTGTACTTGAATATAGAAATTGTGGAGGATGCGGTAAACTACCCACAAAAGATAGCCACGGGTTATAAAGGACGCAAAATCGCTCAGAAGGAACTTGACCTTGCTCATGTATTGAGAGTAGTCTATGAGGAATAGGCTAATGAAATTGTTATAATTACTTTTTACCCTGGGAGGAAGGAGAGGTATGGCGAAGATTAAATTTAGTAAAGATGTAGATGCTCTTCTAATCGAGCTTTCTGATAAGCCAATAGATTACGCTGAAGAATCCGGACAGCTTATTGTCCACTTTACCAAGGCTGGCGAGCCGGTACTTCTGGAAATCCTTGATGCCCGTGACTTTTTGCTCAACTCTTTATCCAGTGTAGTAAAAGGAACTGAAGTGACGCTCCCCGAGTGAGAATTCGAAGGTTGGCTTTTGAAGTTAGAATGAATCGCTATCCCTTTATTGAAGAAGTCTCTACCTCCTTAACTGCCCCTGAGGTTTTTGAGCTAATCAAAGACAATCCCTATAGCTTCTTTCTTGATAGTGGCATGGATCCCCAGAGGCTGGGGCGCTACTCTTTCATTGGCAGTAATCCATTTCTAATAATGAGTAGCCAAGGTACCAGGATTACCTTCGTTCAAGCAAACAAACAGGAGGTCCAGTATGGCAATCCCTTCGATGCTTTGGGCAGACTACTGGACATATATAAGTTGGAGCGTCGCTCAACACCGGTACCTTTCCTTGGCGGAGCAGTTGGCTATCTTAGTTATGATCTGTGCCATTTTATCGAACACCTGCCATCTACAGCCATAGATGACCGTAAATTTCCTGAGAGTTACTTTGCCTTCTACGACGCTATCTTCGCCTTTGACCATTTTGAGGGACGGACCTACATCATTTCCACAGGTTTTCCTGAACTGGAAGAAAGCCGAAGGCTGAGGCGAGCTGAAATTAGGCTCGCAGAAATAAAAAATTGGCTCTATTCACCGCGCTCGGCTCAAGAAATCTCTCTCATCCGGACTGAGGGAATGGAAGAGGTAGTACTTAACTCCAACTTTACCTCCGAGGCATATGTCGAAACTGTGGATAGAGTGCGGAAATACATCGCCGCAGGCGACGTGTTTCAGGTAAACCTTTCCCAGAGGTTTGAGACCAAATTGACCGTTTCGCCTTACGAGCTGTATCAACGGCTGAGAGAGGTTAACCCTGCTCCCTTTGCCAGCTACCTCAACTTCGATGGTATAACAATTGTCAGTGCCTCCCCGGAAAGATTCCTCAAGGTTCAAGGTGACCTGGTGGAAACACGACCGATAAAAGGGACAAGACCGCGAGGCAAAGACCCTGTGGAAGATGAACGCCTGGCTCATGAATTGGTTCACAGCATCAAAGACCGAGCCGAGAATATCATGATTGTTGATCTGGAGAGAAGTGACCTGGGACGGGTTTGCCGCTATGGCACAGTAAAAGTTACCGAACTGGCTATTCTGGAGACCTTTCCTACCGTGTTTCATCTTACCTCCACTATCGTTGGCAGGTTGCGCCAGGAGGCGACCAGCATTGACCTGCTCAAAGCTACCTTTCCTGGCGGCTCCATTACTGGTGCTCCTAAGGTGAGGGCTATGGAGATCATTGATGAGCTGGAGCCAACGAGAAGAAGTGTCTACACTGGCTCTATAGGTTATCTGGGCTTCAATGGAGACCTGGATATCAATATTGTTATCCGCACCTTTTTGATTAAGAGAGGCAAAGCTTACTTCCAGGTAGGTGGTGGAATTGTTTACGACTCCGATCCCGAAGGTGAGTACCTGGAAACTCTGGACAAGGCTAGGGGTTTAATTCAAGCCTTGCAGCTGGCGCCGGAAGTGATTGTAGCAGCAAAATGAAGAGAAGGAAGAAATTGCAGATTCTTGGGGGGTATGGATGGTACTGATAATTGATAACTATGACTCCTTTGTTTACAACCTGGCTCAATATATTGGCGAGCTCGGCTGGCAGCCCATAGTATATCGCAATGACAAAATTACCTTGGCTGAGATTGAAAAACTGGCTCCTAGTCATATTATACTCTCACCAGGACCATGCACTCCATTGGAAGCTGGTATTTCCAACGATATAGTAGGCTATTTCGGCGGCAAAATCCCTATACTTGGTGTGTGCTTGGGACACCAATGCATTGGCTATGTTTATGGGGGCAAGATTGTTCCGGCTTTGGTGCCAGTCCACGGTAAGACCTCCCTCATCCACCACGATGGCGAAACTATCTATCAGGGCTTGGCTAATTCTTTCCCAGCAACTCGCTATCATTCTTTAATTATCGAACCTCAGAGCCTTCCCTCCTGTCTTAAAGTCACTGCCAAAACACTGGATGGGGAAATAATGGGGGTAAGGCATAAAGATTATACTGTGGAAGGAGTCCAGTTTCATCCCGAATCCATTCTCACTGAAGTAGGACACGACCTCCTGGCTAACTTTCTCCGTTTTTCCCAGCCAGTTTGGTGTTAAGTGGAGTGTTTAATTGACGTGGAGCGATGTCGTTGTGAGCCTTTCATCCGCCATTACGAGCCGTACCTGTCATTGCGAACGAAGTTAAGCAATCTCGATGGCAGGCATTCTTAGGGATTGCTTCGGCACTGACGTGCCTCGCAATGACAATTAAGATTGATATTATGGCAGAAATTATTTATCTCAACGGATATCTTATCCCCCGCTCGAAGGGTAAACTATCCCCTTTTGACCATGGTTTTCTTTACGGATATGGATTATTTGAGACTATGCGGGCTTATAACGGATGTCTCTTCCATCTTGACCGGCACTTAACTCGGCTTTATCAAGGGGCTGAAATGCTCGGTCTGGCAGCCAAGCTGGCTTCCTTTGATTTGAAAGCCGCTTGCCGGGAAACTTTACGAGCTAATAGCCTAAAAGAGGCACGGGTGAGGCTTACTATTTCGGCGGGGGAAGGTGATATGGCTCCTGAACCCGGCACCTGCTCTGGGCTCACTATTTTGGTCACTGCCAAGAATTTTATTCCCTTGCCACCCCAAAGGTATGAGCAGGGTTTTAAAGCAGCACTATCTTCAGTGCACCGCAACAGCCAATCGCCCTTATCACGACTGAAGTCCACGTGCTATCTGGAAAACATCTTAGCTAGGACAGAAGCCAAAGCTGCTGGAGTTGATGAAGCCATTGTGCTCAATGAGCGAGGCCACCTAGCAGAAGGTAGCATCAGCAATATCTTTCTTGTATTGCAAGGAATGCTCATCACTCCCTCGTCGGAAAGTGGCATCTTGCCCGGGATTACCAGAGAGGCAGTTCTGGAGATAGCTCAGACTTCCAATATTAGGGCGGTAGAAAGGAAAGTGGAGTTAAAGGAACTAACTCTAGCTGGGGAAGCTTTTATTACTAATTCTATACTGGAAATCATGCCCTTGACCTGTTTTGATGGCAAGTCCATTGGCACAGGCAAACCAGGCGAGTTAACCAAAAACCTGATGGCTGCCTATAGAAAACTGGTAAACATTGAAACCAGTGCAGCCGGGCGCTGCTGTCCCTAAGGTAAGTCAGTTTCTTCGAATTGGAATTAGCACGCCCGTTTTAACAGGCTTTAACTTGATATTTAGCCTTTCCTTCTTCATAAAGGTCGCCGCCATAAATGTCATTTATTACTGTAACCGGGAAGTCCTCTACTTCAAGGCGTCGGAGTGCCTCAGCACCGAGTTCTTCGTAGGCTACCACCTCTGCCTTCTTGATGCTTTTGGAAATGAGTGCGCCAGCACCGCCTATGGCGCCTAGGTATACCGCTTTATACTTCACCATAGCATCCTTCACTGTCTTTGACCTCAATCCCTTGCCGATCATCCCTTTCAACCCTTCAGCTATCAAGAGGGGTGAGTAAGCATCCATACGCCCGCTGGTGGTGGGACCAGCCGACCCTATCGGTCTTCCCGGTCTTGCCGGAGAAGGCCCCATGAAATATATCGTCTGCCCCTTGATATCGATGGGCAAGGGTTTTCCTTGCTCCATAGCTTCAACTATCCTCTTATGGGCGGCATCACGCCCCACATACATAACGCCGGTGAGCAGGAGGTTATCCCCCGCCCTAAGCTCCTTCAAAGTTTCATCGGTCAACGGGAGTCTAACTTTTTTAACTTGAGCCATAACAACCTCTCCTTTTCACCTTATTGTCATTGCGAGGCACATCAGTGCCGAAGCAATCTGAGTTGATTTCCCACAGAGATTGCTTTGCTGCCCCTTCGCTACGCTCAGGGCTTCGGCTCGCAATGACATGGCGAATTCAAACCTTTAATCCCTTGAGTATATCTCTGGCGATGATGTTCCTCTGGAGTTGGAGGGCGAAATTGGTGGAGCTCATCGCCAATACATTGCGGCAAAACCTTTCCATAGGTAACCCAGCAACATAGGGTGGTGCATTGAAAATATGAGCAGCATTGTCGGCAACGAGGTGAATCATCTGGGTGGCGAACAATTTCACCATAGCTGCCTCTCTCTGTATCGATTGTCCTTTGTCTGCTTTCCAGGCAGCTTCATAAACCATAAGTCTGGAGGCGTGGATATTTGTAGCTATATCGCTCAGTGCTGCCTGGATGCTGGGGCGACCTGAAATATCCTGTCCAAACGATGTCCAGGTTCGAGCTTGTATAGTTGATTCCTCAAGTATACGCTGTGCTGCCCCAACACACCGAGCACCTCTTATGATTCGCCTTGCCGGAAGCCATTTCTTACCAAGATGAAATGCTTTCCCTTCTTCTCCCAACATACTTTCGGGAGGTACTTTGCAATTATTGAAGGTCAAATAAATAGGCTCTCTTATACTTGCTTCCCATCCGGTCTTTTCCCGGCCAGCAGTAACGGCAAATCCTGGAGTACCCTTATCTACCAGGAAGCAGGTCGCTCCCTCCGTGGGGTTCTTCTCCGAAGTTTCCCTGTCCCGGACAGGCTTGGCAAAAACCAGGGCAAAATAATCTTTAGCTGCTCTAGAGGCGGACACTTTTTTGCCGCTAATTACGTAATAGCTATCTGCCTTCTCTGCCCTCATTTCCATTCGGTCAATTTCAGACGCTTCCTTTTCCGGCTCCAGCAATGCCAGGTAAGCGTATTTTTGCTTGTTAAGCACGGGTAAGAGATATTTTTGTTTCTGCTGTTCGTTGCATTCAAACAAAATCGGGGTAACATCGCCAAAGTCGAAAGGAACAATTGTTTGCGCCAACTCCTCTTCAACCAGGCAGTTCCCCAAAATAGATAAGCCAGCGCCACCAAGTTCCTCAGGCACGCCTACCCCCCATAAGCCCATCTCTTTAACCATCTCCATTAGTTCATGCTCATTTTCTTGGGGAAGGTACATTTTGGCATCGCTCAAGTCAGCCGCTCTGCCTAAAATGCTCCTCTCCAACGGCTTCAATTGGTTAGTAACAAAGTCCCTTACCAGGCTTTGCACCATCTTCAAATCTTCAGATATCTCGAAATCCACTCAATCCTCCTGGGATTGCGGAGCCTGTTCCGAGCGTAGGCGAGGAATCTCACTCTGGGTTTGCTTCGGCTCTGCCTCGCAACCGCCAGTGCTCCTCCCAATGACAAAAGGAGAGGGTGCCGTGTAGTAGTATACCATTGTGGATATTTTATCTTTATTGAGAAAGCTTGGCAAATAGAGAGTGTTTGCAACCTATCCCCCTGACCCCCTTCCCTTGCTAAGGGAAGGGGGAGTGTAGGTAAGAGAGGGTGAAACCCCTCTCTATAAATCTCTTCCCCTCTCCTTTAAAAAAGAGGGGGATAAAGGGGGTGAGGTTAGTAAACACCATCGCAAATACATAGACCTTCACTTGCGAGTATGATAGCATTAGCAATCTAAATGAGCCGAATTGAGGTAATTTCCTTCGATGCTGAAGGGACGCTGGTAACTCCTGATTTCAGCCAGGCTATCTGGCATGAAACTATACCTGCGCTTTATGCTGGGAAGAACGGCGTTGAGCTTGCTGAAGCTAAGAAAATTGTTGCTCAAGAATATAATAAAGTAGGTGACCAGAGATTGGAATGGTATGATATAAAATACTGGTTCAGATATTTCCAGCTAGGTTCTCCTGAGCTAGCGATTCAGCGTTGCCAGGCTAAAGTGTGTTATTACCCCGAGGTAATGGAGGTTCTTTCCTCCTTGAGGGGTCAATATAAGCTAATCATCGCTTCGGGCACGCCGTCAGAACTACTGGAGCCTCAATTGCAGGGCATCAAGGGCTATTTTATTCATACCTTTTCCTCGACTTCTCTACTTAATCAGCTAAAAACGCCCAAATTTTATGCCTATGTATGTGAATCAATAAGAGTAAACCCTGCCCAGATTGTCCATGTTGGCGACAACTGGCAATTTGATTTCCTTAATTCCAGCCAAGCGGGCATTAATGCTTTTCACCTTGATAGAGTAGGAAATAGTCAGCAGGGCTCTCTAGCTAATTTAACCGAGCTAAAACGGTATTTATCTTAGCAATTATGGCGGTTAACTGGGCCCAAGTTTTATTCAATTCAGCGGTAACCGGAAGTATTTATCTCCTCGGGGCTGTGGGGCTTAGCATAACTTACGGACTTTCCGGTTTTCCCAATTTTGCCCATGCTGAATTCATCACATTGGGGGCTTTTATTGGCTATTTCGTTGCTGAGCAACTAGGATTGGGCTTGCCAGCAGCCCTTATAGTTGCTTTCCTGGTCACCGGAGGAGTGGGCTTTTTATGCTATCGGGGCATTTTCCAGCCTTTAGCTAAGAGGGGAGCCACCATAATCCATCTCATGGTGGCTTCTATCGCCCTGGGTTTTATTCTGAGACATTCTATTGGTGCTGTCTGGAGTTGGAAGCCCTTGTATTTTACCACTGCCTGGTCTGCCTTTGATGTTGGTCCATTAAGGGTTACCGGGCTATGGCTATGGCTTATCTTTGTTGCTGTAACCTTAGCGTTCATTATGCATCTTATTTTAACCCGAACTAAGATAGGCAAAGCCATTAGAGCTACTTCGAGTAATCCCGAGCTTGCCTTAGCCTCGGGCATCAATATTGACCGGGTAATCTGGATAACGTGGTTTATCGGTGCTGGACTGGCGGCGATTGCTGGCATATTCCGTGCCTCTGATACCCAAATTTGGCCTATGACGGGATGGGATATCATATTGCCTATCTTTGCTGTGGTTATACTTGGCGGTATTGGTAACTATTATGGGGCTGTAGCGGCAGCCTTTATTATTGGCCTGGCTGAAAATGTTGGGGTGGTGGTTTTGGTAGCTTTAGGACTTTCTTCAACCTATCGTATAGGTATAGCCTTCCTGATTCTGATAATAACTTTGATTGTGAAGCCGCAGGGATTAGCTATGTTGTTCAGGAGGGCTTGATTTGTTACTTTACGGTCTTGACTTTCTCGTCTTTGTTGGCATCTTTGGCATAGTAGCTCTGAGCCTGAACTTAGAGTTTGGCTTTGCCGGAATTGCCAACTTTGGCAAGGTAGCCTTCTTCCTCATTGGCGCTTACACTTATGCTCTTCTCTCTAAAATTGGCATTCCCTTTCCCCTTTGCCTTATCGCTGGTGCCCTGACTTCGGCCCTTTTTGGCTTGCTTATCTCCTTACCCGCTTTGAGGTTAAGGACGGATTATCTAGCCATAGCAATTTTAGCTTTTGGCGAGATATTGAGGTTGATTGTCAAATCTGAGAGTTGGATTGCTGGGGGTGACTGGGGAACAAGTGTTGCTCCAGCTATTAGTATAGCAGGTGCCTCTCACCATGTTGGTGTTCTAGTGAATATAGGACTGGTCTACTTTTGCTTGCTCATTTGCTTTGTCATAGCTCAACTATTGGCTAACTCACCTTATGGCCGGGTGGTGCGTGCAATAAGGGAAGATGAGATTGCTGCTGAGGCATTAGGTAAGGATAGGGCTAAATATAAGGCACAGATACTTATGATAGGCTCAGCTATGGTGGGAGTCGCTGGTGGACTTTATGTTCAGTATCTTCACTATGTTCTCCCCGATATGTTTGTGCCCATGATTACCTTCACAGTTTGGATAATGGTCCTTTTAGGCGGGCCAGGTAATAACTGGGGGGCATTGTTAGGTGCTGGATTAGTGGAGCTTTTTAAATATGGGACAAATTTAGCTAAACCGATTTTGCCCCTCGACCCTATTAACTTGCAATATATTCTATTTGGTGTTTTAATTATCCTTGTTTTATTTTATAGACCGCAGGGCTTGTTAAAGGAGAGTCCGATAAAGACAAAGGCCTTGGAGTTGGTCAGATATGGAAAAGGCGTTGTTAATAATAAAGCAGGTAAGTAAGCTTTTCGGTGTTTATCTCTTCATCTTTATGTGGCCCCTTGTCTGAAGGGGCTGCGTAAACCTATCCCTCCAAGCTTTATTTTTTTCTGCTTGCATTGTATATAATGTAGCACTCATCGAAGAGGGGCATTAGTTGGTAATGGAAGAAGCATTGTTAAGAATAAGCGAAGTCAGCAAGCACTTTGGCGGGGTTTACGCTGTCAATGCGGTAGACATGGAGGTCAAGGAAGGCGGCATTTGGGGACTAGTAGGTCCTAATGGCAGTGGTAAGACGACCTTGTTTAACACCATTCTCGGGCTTTATAAGCCTGACCATGGGACTGTTTACTTCAATGGCAAATGTATCAGCAACCTCGCTCCTCATGATATTTATGCTGAAGGACTGGTGAATGCCTTCCAGTTGCCCCGGCTTTTTTACCAGATGACAGTGTTGGATAATATGCTTGTGGCAGCAAGAGGTCATCAAGGCGATAGGTTAGTAAACAGTCTTTTCTTAAGGAAAGGGTGGCAGGAGCAAGAAAAGGGACTAATTGATGAAGCTATTGAGATTCTTGAGTTTGTGGAGCTGGGGAAATGGGCTTTTTCTCCTGCTGGCGAGCTTTCTGGCGGACAAAGGAAACTCCTGGAGGTGGCCAGAGGGCTTATGGCTAAGCCCAGGCTTTTGCTTTTAGACGAGCCAGCAGCGGGAATAAATCCAGCACTGGGTAAGACTATATTTCAAAAGCTAAAGGATTTCTCTGGTAATGGCACAACTTTTTTCATCGTGGAACACCGCCTGGAGATATTATTCGAGTTCGCTAAATGGGTCTATGTCATGTATAGGGGGCGGGTGGTAACTCAGGGGGAGCCTCATGATGTTGCTGATGCCCCTGCTTTTTATCAAGCATATTTGGGGGGAGGGTAAAATACAACCTGTCTTTGCCGTCAAAAATATCAACTAAAAAGGGTGTAAAGAAATGATTCCAGTATGGTTTATAATTCTAATGCTAATTAGCTTCACTTGGTTATTCTATGAGTCCGATTGGATGCGAATTAGACTTACAGTAGGTAGAATAACAAAAGCTATACCGAAAGTGCGTCCTAGTAAAATACAACCTGTCTTTGCCGTCAAAAATATCAATGCTGGCTACGGTGATGTCGTTATCGTCCACGATGTCTCCATTTATGTGAATGAGGGTGAGATTGTGGCTGTTGTTGGTCCTAATGGCAGCGGTAAGTCAACCTTGCTCAAAAGCATTTTTGGCTTTGCCAGGTTGTTTCAAGGGAAAGTGGTTTATTGTGGTGAGGACATAACCGGAATAGCTTCTGATAGGGCGGTAAGCATGGGCATAGGTTATGTTCCTCAGGTAAACAATGTTTTCCCTAACCTCACTATAAGTGAAAACTTAGATATGGGAGCCTATCATAGGAAAGGAAGAGCTTCCATAAAAGCTGGCATAAGGGAGATTTTTGAGATGTTTCCCGAGCTTGAGGTGAGGAAAAACGCTTTAGCAGGAAATTTAAGCGGTGGGGAAAGGCAGATGTTAGCCATAGCGAGGGCAATGATGGCCCAGCCGAAAGTCCTGTTGCTTGATGAGCCATTAGCTTCGTTATCTCCCAAGCCAGTCTCAGTCATTCTATCCAAATTAGGAAAGATAAAAGAGACTGGCACAGCTATAATAATAGTGGAACAAAATGTCAGAAAAGCGCTGAGTGTCTCCAGTAGAGGCTATGTTCTGGTTGAAGGCACCTGTGCCATGGAAGGTGAAGCTAGTTCTTTATTTGCTGAAGAATCTTCCAAGCAAAGATTTTTGGGATTAGAGGCTAAGGGTATTGACACAGATTTAGCCTCTCGGCATAATTAGCCAATAAAATTTAGTTTTAGAAGGAGGTAAAAAATGGTTAAAAAACTATTAATGGTGATAGCTGTCCTGGCTCTTCTCATCCCGGCAGTGGGTTGTGGGCCTGCCCCGGCTGAAACAATCAAGATAGGAGTTGTACTGGACTTGACAGGTGACTTGGGCGCCATGGGTAACAGGATATTGAATGGTGCCAGGCTAGCGGCAGATGAAATCAACGCTGCTGGTGGAGTGCTGGGGAAAGAGGTGGAATTAGTGGTAGAGGATGGAGCTACAGACCCAGCCACAGGCTTTGACAGGGTTAAAAAGCTGGTTACAGTGGACGGCGTGGAGGTAATCACCGGGCCCATGATCACGGGGACTTCTTTACTTGCAATCCCATATGCACAGGAACAACAGGTGCCGTTGATTACCCCATCGGCTACAGGGATCCCGCTTTCCGAGGTTGAGGGAACGGAGTGGTTTTTCCGTACATGCCTTCGTGATGATGCCCAGGGCATGGTATTAGCCGACGTTATCGTGGACAAAGGTTATACCAGGCTGGCTACCATAGTACTGGATAACACTTATGGTAAAGGTTTAGAGACAGCTATTGTTGAGCGGCTTGACGATGTGGGGTGGCAGGGAGAGCATGTGGTATCAATACACTATGCTGAAGGCACGAAAGACTATCGCACCGAGTTACAGCAGATTAAAGACAGTAGCCCTGATGTGGTTTTTGCCTGCACCTACTGTGATGATGGTATCATAGTGTTCAAGCAAGCTCTAGATTTAGGCTTGGACGAGATTGCCTGGTTAGGCTGTGATGGCAACTATGGCTCCGGTTTGTTTGCAGAACCTGGTTCTGCTGAGTTTATGGAGAAGGCGTTTGTTGCTGGTACCAGAACTGTTGGCGCAGGTTCGAAGTACGATGAATTCAGCGCGGCGTATGAACTGGCATATGGAGAAGCACCTCAGGTATATTGTGACACTATGTATGACGCAGTATGGGCAGCTGCAAACGCGATAGAAGCAGCTGGTGTTTACGATGGTGAAGCCATAAGGGTCGCCCTGACAGGACTGGAATTCGAAGGTGCTACTGGTCCTATCTCTTTCAACGAATTGGGCGATCGTACCTCCGGTCTATTTGAGATTTGGGAAGTGGTGGAAGATGCTACAACTGAAACCGGTTATGCAAATGCTCAGATAGAGGTAGTTACCTGGATTTCGTAGGCAACATTAGCAACTACCTCTGATTGCCATTTGAGGAGCGGAGTGCTATCACACTGTGGGTGTGGTAGCACTTTGCTTTATCACGCGTGATGTTGGAAAGAGAAGACGTGGCAGAAATTGGCGAGCTGGATAGTCTGAAAATTACAGTCTTGACGGAGGACTCTGTACTTTATGAAAGTCATTATCTAGGGCAACACGGAGTTTCCTTTCTTCTGGAAGGGGCAAAAGGCTCCGATGTAATGAGAATCCTGGTTGATGTGGGTCAAAATTCACAGGCTCTTCTCAATAACATGAAACTCATGAATATCTCGCCCTCCATTATTGATGCTGTTGTTCTAACTCATTGCCATTATGACCATACTCAAGGAGTAGCAAGGATGCTCAAGGAAATAGGCAGAAAGGATATCCGGGTAATCGCTCATCGAGATATCTTTCGACTAAATTTTGTTACCGAGCCTTATCTCAGGCATGTAGGTATTATGCCTGGTGACTCCAGGGAGGAGATAGAAAAAGCTGGTGGCAGCCTTCTTCTCAATAAGGGTTCTGTGAAGCTTATGTCGGGTATTACCACCACCGGCGAGGTAAAGAGGCAAACTGACTTCGAGCAAGTAGGGATAGCGCTGAAGACGCTAGAAGGTGGGGAAGTCGTAGATGACCAAATGCTTGATGATATATCAGTGGTGGCAAATGTTAGCGGGAAAGGTCTGGTGATTGTAACCGGTTGTAGCCATGCTGGAATCGTTAATATTGCCAAGCACGCCATGGAATTGACTGGCTGCGAGAAAATAGAGGGTATTATTGGCGGTTTGCATCTTATCGATGCACCCGATGACAGGATAAAAAGAACAGTGGAGGAACTTTCTAAGTTAAATCCAGAGTGGATATGTGCTGGTCATTGCACCGGATTTAAAGCACAGGTAGAGCTTTATCTCGCCTTTAGAGAAAGGTTTTCCCCATTACAGACAGGGATGCAAATTGAGATTTAATTTGCAGAGAGCTTACTCCAGCCCTTTCAGGAAGGACTTCACATTCTTGCCCAAATCGGGGATATAGTAGCCGCCTTCAAGTAAAGCGAACCTTCTTCCCTTACAGGATTTGGCAGTTTCCTTTATCATACTGCCTATAGTGTTGTAATCCTCGGTCTTCAGGCTTCTCCCCCAATCCTTTTCATAAGTATCAAATCCAGCGCTGACTCCTATGATGTCGTACTCTTTTGCCTTTCCCAGGCGTTCCTTTAGCTCAGCCAAGTATTTTTGCCTCTCTTGGCACACCATGTTCACGAAGATAACATTCTCATTGCTGCCCAGTATGTCATAGGTGCCATTGCCATAATGGAGGTCGATATCCACGATTAAAGCCCTGTTTATCTTTTTTTGGTGCATTAATTTTGTGATAGCGATAGCCGTGTTGCTGAAAAAGCAAAAGCCGCCATTGAAGTCTCTGCCAGCATGGTGTCCTGGCGGTCTTATTAGACCAAAGGATGTCTCACTCAGGGCAATCTCAGCAGCTTTTATTGCTCCCCCAGCAGCTAAACTGGCTACTTCAAAAGCAAGGCTATCCCCCTTCACCGAGTCTATTAAAGATTTGGCATGAACCAGGAGAAGGTCATCCTCAGTAGCCGGTTCAGGCTGGACGAACTCATAACCCTTCAATGCCTCAAGAATGTTCTCTATCCTTCCTGCTTTAGATGCTGGGTCATAGGTATAAACCTGCTTGTATTTCTCATGAAATACTATCTTCATACTTGACTATTTTACCACGTTGTCCGGCTATTCCAATCTACA
>Ga0210009_1001276_pt1 | contig 22504 bp, 20 predicted proteins | sample CryGeyCG2114_065_FD_185457 | JGI IMG/M metagenome (GOLD analysis project Ga0210009, IMG submission 185457) | Groundwater microbial communities from aquifer - Crystal Geyser CG12_big_fil_rev_8/21/14_0.65 (SPAdes) (version 2) | ecosystem: Environmental > Aquatic > Deep subsurface > Groundwater ... | reverse complement strand
CAGCCCGGTGAAATAATAGCTCGCTGAGTGCCCCATCTGGAGTGTACCCTTCTGCACGGTCTCCAGCACCTGGTCATAGGGCACGATTTCGCCAGCCGGAAATACGCGGATGCGGAAACGGTCGTCGGTAAGCGCCGAGACACGGCGGGCCATGACTTCGGCTGCGCCGTAGATGGTATCGAGCGAGCGGGGGAAGCTCGAGGCCAGGCGCCAGGATACGCGCGGACTGGTCTGCACGGCGGCCGGGCCTTCATCGACTGCGGCGCATCCCCCCAGAACGGCCCCGGCAGCGGCCGTTGCAGAGGCTTTCTTGACAAAATCACGGCGTTTCATGGGCGCTCGGGGCAGGTGGAACGTTTCGGGATGTTGTGTGGTCAGGTTTTCAACTTCGGGCGAAGTGGCCGCATGACGATTTCGGATACAAGGTAGTTATCCGGGGTCTGAAGCACATGAAGGACCGAACTGGACACGTCCTCGGAGGTCATGGGGTTGTCCGAGATGGGGACGCCGGCCTGCTCGAAGAACTCGGTTTCGATAGATCCCGGAAAAATGCAGGTCACCTTGATGCCGTCCTCGCGAAGTTCTTTGAACAGAGCTTCCGAATAGCCCTTGAGGCCGAATTTCGTGACGTTGTAGGTGCTCACATTGGGGTTTCCCATGAGACCGGCCACCGAGCTGACGTTCACGATGTGGCCGCCGAACCCGGTGTTCCTGTTCTGCTCCTGCATGAGGGGGATGGCCGCACGCGTACAGAGGAAAACGCCCCGCAGGTTCACATTCACCTGCAGGTCCCAGTCGGATGTGGAGGTGTCTTTTGCAGGCCCGAACTTACCCAGACCGGCATTATTGATGAGAATGTCGAGACGGCCGCCAATGCGGCTGAATGCGTTACGGACATCTTCCTCACTGGTGACATCGGCCGGAAGGGGTGTAAAGGCGCTGCCCAACTCTTCCTGGAGGGCACCGAGGCGCTCCTCGCGACGGGCCAGGCCGTAAACGTGGGCACCTCGCTCAACGAGATCACGCGAAATCCGGGCGCCGAGACCGGCGCTGGCACCGGTCACGAGGGCAATTTTATCTGTAAGTTGCATGTAATGAGCGTATTGTTCGCAAAGGCGGTTTGCATGCGGACCGGGAAGTGGTGTTCCCGCAGCGCAGCATGAGATCGGTAGCGTGCGTATCATCCGGAACAGCCAATCGGTGCAATCCCATGACCTCTGAGATTTCCGTGAGTCCCATGAAGATGTCTTTTTTTACCGTGCTCACAGCGTTTTGTGTAGTTCTTTCGGCGTGCGAATCTGATGACGCGCCTGACGTGTCGCCGGGCGGGCAGGTCACAGCGGCCCTTGACGTGGCCGAGGAATTCGTGAATGGATACTACCACCAGTTTCCAGAGGAAGCATTCGAAATTGCGTACCCCGATACGCCCATGGATCGGCTCGGAGACCGGAGTGAGGCGGCCATGAACGCCTGGAATGCGCGGCTTGAAACGTGGATGGCCAGGTTGGATGCACTCGACCCGGCTGTCCTCGAAGGCACGGATGCAGCCATTCCGTACGCATTCACGAGGGATCGGATTGCGGCGCGGTTGGGAACACGCGTCTGCCGCACCGAGCTCTGGAAGGTGAGTTCGACATCGAACGGTTGGATGGCCATGCTGTCGTCCACATTCGCGGTACAGCCAGTAGAAACCGCGGCTGAGCGGGAGAATGCCCTCGTGCGGCTGCGTGAGGTGCCGGCCTACATCGAGCGGGATGTGGATAATCTGCAGCTGGGACAGGAGGCCGGATATCTGGCTTCGCAGAGCAACGTCGATGCCGTCTTACGGCAGGCCACAGCCATGATACGTGGTGCGGCTGAGGATTCTCCGTTTTATTCTCCTGCCTCCCGTTCAAATGACCCCTCCTTTCAGAGAGAGGTGCGCGCCATCATTCGGGATATGGTCAATCCGGCCATTTCACGCTATGTGGCGTATCTGGAGGAGGAGTATGAGGGGCGTGCGGTGGTGGGTGTGGGCGAAAACCCGGATGGGGCGGCCTGCTATGCAGCCTCGGTGCACTACCACACGTCGTTGGATCTGACCCCGGACGAAATTCACCAGATGGGACTTCGCCAGATGGAGGATATCCAGGCTGAGATGGCTCGGATTGCAGAAGAATCCTTCGGGACGGACGATGTCCCGGCGCTGCTCGAGCACTTTCGTACCTATCCGGAGTTTACGTTCCGTTCAGAAGAAGACATTCTGGCCTACGCCCGGGCCGCGGTTGAACGTGCCAGTGTGGCCGTTCACGACTGGTTCGGCTATGTACCCGATACCCGTCTCGTCGTACAGCCGTTTCCGGCATACCAGAAGGCATCCGGCGGTGGTTACTATTCGGCCGGATCCATCGATGGCTCAAGGCCGGGCACCTATGAACTGGGAACGTGGATGCCGGAAGCGATCAGTAAGGTGGGTCTGGAGGCGACGGCGTTCCATGAGTCCTATCCCGGACATCATCTTCAGATGAGTGTGGCGCTTCAGGGCGGAAATGTCCATCCGGTCCTGCGCTACATCTACGTGGCTGCCGTGGCGGAAGGGTGGGGCCTGTATTCAGAGTTGTTGGCTGATGAGATGGGGCTCTACTCGGAAGAGAAGGATCGCATGGGCATGCTGTCGAATCGGGCGCTGCGTGCGGCTCGGCTGGTGGTCGACCCGGGCATGCACGTACTCGGCTGGACGCGACAACAGGCTGTTGATTACATGCTTTCGAATACGGCTGAAAGCCAAAATGCAGTTGAATCCGAAGTAGACCGTTATCTGGCAACTCCGGGACAGGCCACGGCCTACATGGTTGGAAGCCTGGAAATCCAGCGGCTCAGGGAATACGCGCGGGAGCAGTTGGGAGACAGGTTTGACATCCAAGGTTTCCATGACACGGTTCTTGCAGATGGGGCAGTGAGTCTTCCCATGCTGGAACGTGCAGTAGATGCGTGGATTGCGAGCCGGAGATGAATCATCGGAAATCAGCCCGTGTCAATGACGCCGAGCGTGATATGGCGCGGATGGAGAAGGATGCCTGCGGTCGATTTGAAGGTCTTTCTGTGGGGTCCCGCGATTCAGCTTCCCGCGACGTCATCCGACTCCTTGCGCCCCACCTGTCCGACGAGCGTCGGCAGCGTATTCGGGATGCGGTGCGCGAGCGGACGTACCACGTGGTACCCGTAGTCGAGGGGCTCGCCAATACGGGAAACGTGAGCGCCGTCATGAGGACGGCGGAGGGACTCGGACTGCAGGAGTTCCATGTCATCCGCGGGTCGGTTCCCCCGAAGAAATCGACACGTACGACGCAGGGGGCGCACAAGTGGCTCGATGTCCATTACCACGACACACCGGCAGACTGCATTGGGCCGCTGCGCGCGCGCGGATACCGGATCGTGGTCACCCATCTGGATGCGACGGCGGTGCCCATCTCGGCAGTGGACTTCTCGGAGCCGGTGGCCATCGTCTTCGGAAATGAGCTCTCAGGCGTGTCGGAAAACATGCTGTCCGAGGCCGATGCCACCGTACTGCTGCCCATCACCGGCTTCGTGCAGAGCTACAATATCTCGGTGGCCGCGGCGATGGCGCTCTACCACGCAGACGCGGCACGACGCGCGGCAGGTGTGGGGGAGTTGTCGGAGAGCGAACGGGAGCGGTTGGAGGCCGATTTCAGCATGCGTGCCGTTCGTCACGCCGAGCAGCTTCTGGCGCGCAGTGAAAAAACCTGATCAGCCGGAGGTAATCGTATGGTTGCAAATTCCGCCGGATGGATTGCAGCCGGTGGGACAACTCTCGCAGTCGCACCCGGTGATTTTGTCTTGGGCATCTGTCGTGAAAGAGCATGATGTACAGGGGGCACCTTCACAGGAATGCGTAACAGGGGCCTTGGACAGCGCATATCGACCCGCGATGTCACCACTGGTTGCCAGGTCAAGAGGGATGGCAATGTTGGCGCATTCGCCCGTAGCACTCGTGCCCTTTCCAACCAGATAGTTGTGGTTGCCAGTCAGAATCCAAACGTCGGAAATCGTGGCATCAGGTTGATTGGTCTGTGCGCGAAGTGCATCGGATTTCTCCTGCGCGAGGGCAAGCATGGCTTCACGCTCATCTCCCGCAAGTTCCACACGTCCTGCAGCTGCGTCATCGTCTGGTGTTGTCGAATCTGACAGTGGAGAATTATCGCTGCATGCACTGAGAAAGAAAACACTGAGAAAGAAAACACTGAGAAATATAACACCGAGACGCAAGGCCGGGACAGCGCGTTGACGTGCGAAATACATGATGCCGTTTTTCCTTTGTTTTTTTCCTTTGTTTGAGCTCCCTTGAAAAGTATAACATATTCAAAAAAAAATCAAGAAGAGATAGTCATGAAGAGATGCGCACGCAGGCAACATGGTCGCACGTGAGCGGAGGTCATTACGTCCTGATGCACGTCAAAGCTCGGAAAATGCCACCGAAAGCGACCGGTTGGTCGCGGATGACGGTCACCGGTTCCTGGCCAATGAGATCTTCAGCCCGGCGGTTGATGTCGGAGAAAAAGAAGCGGGCTGGAATGTTCAGTATGCGGCGCAGGAGACCGGGACGGGTGCGGGAGCCCGGGCGGAATTTGTCGAAAAGGCTGAGCGTGCCGCCGGGCTTGAGGACGCGCACGGCTTCATGCACGCAGGCCCTGCCGTCGGGAACGACAGCCGCAACCAGGTGCAGCAGGACGACATCGAATCCGGTCTCGCCGCTTCCGCTCGGGAAATCGAGCTTTTCGGCATCCATTCTTAGCAGCGTGACATCGCGGCCGAGTGCGCGGGCGCGGCGGCGCATGCTTTCCAGCATGCGCACCGACAGGTCGGTGGCCGTGACGCGGCAGGAGGGCGGGATGTGCGCCAGATCAAGGCCCGTTCCGCAGCCTACGATCAGCACGTGGTCACCGGGCCGGATGCCTGCCTGCGTCACGGCCCGCCGCCGCGCCGCGCCGAGCGGCCAGGCCAGAAGGTCGTAGAAGGGCGCGTAAAGGGAGTATCGGAAGCTGGTCCAGGCCATGATGCGCAGTTGGGGACTTGTGCCGTGAATGAAATAGCAGCATATTGCACGTTCACACATGAAAAAGATCCAGAACCATGCCTCGTTTACGGCCTAATACTTTGTTCCTGTCTGTCCCGGCAGCCACGCTCTGCATGCTTCTCCTCGTCGCCGGTTGCCAGCCCCAACCCGCACCCGATCTGGCAGCCGGTCCCGTGCCCGTGAACGCTATGGTCGACGTCGACGGCCTCGGTCGCATCTACTTTCCCAACAGTGGCAATGAACAGGCACAGGAACCGTTCTACCGCGGCGTATTGCTCCTGCACAGTTTCGAGTTCGGCCGCGCCGCCGAAGCGTTCCGCGAAGCCCAGCAGGCAGACAGCTCGTTTGCGCTGGCATACTGGGGCGAGGCCATGACGTACAATCATCCTTTGTGGCGGGATGTGGATCTGGAGGCGGGACGTGAAGCGCTGCGTCGACTGGCACCTTCGCACGCCGAGCGGCGCCAGCGTGCCGGTACGCCGCGGGAGGCCATGTACCTTGATGCCGTGGAAGAACTCTATGTCGGTGGTGAGGAGGGCGCCGCGGGAGGCGCAGCCGAAAGCACACCTCCCAAGTCGGAGCGGGACCGCAACTACATGGAAGCCATGAAGAAACTGCACCTTTCGTGGCCATATGACGACGAGGCCCGCACCTTCTACGCACTTTCCATACTCGGGCTCACGAACGGGGAGCGCGATTTCCGGACGTACATGCAGGCAGCCGCCGTGGCGCAGCCGGTATTCGAGCGCAATCCGCGTCATCCGGGCGCAGCGCATTACCTCATCCACTCGTTTGACGATCCCGTGCATGCTCCGCTCGGTCTGCCCGCTGCCGATGCCTATGCCGACGTGGCCCCGGGAGCCGGGCACGCACAGCATATGACAACGCACATCTTCGTGGCGCTGGGGCTCTGGGAGCGCGTCGTGGAGAACAACCGTCTGGCCGTCAATACGATTCATGCGCAGCGTGGTGACCAGGATCCGGCACCGTGGGCCTGCGGGCACTATGCCTCGTGGCAGCACTACGGCCACCTGCAGCTCGGTCAGTGGACCGATGCTGAAGCGCTCATGGATGCGTGCTACGAGTGGGTCCAGGCGGGCGATGTCCATTCCGGACAATGGGGCTATTTCGCCTCCATGCGCTCACTGCACTTGTTGGAAGCGGCCCCTCCGTTCGGAAAAGATGGCGCACCCGATTCGCTCTGGTTGCGCTGGGTGGCTGACGTTCCGGACGGGCGGTCGGAGAACGCACCGGATGGTCGTCCTGACAACCGGGCGGTCTATCTGTCGGGACAGGGGCTTGCGCTGCTGCGCGCCGGAGATGTCCGCGGCGCACGTAATGCTCTGTCCGACATGCCTGTGGCTCCCGCGGGGAATCATGTGATCCGGCTTCAGCTCGAGGGTCTCCTGGCACTGGAAACCGGCAGGGCGCGCGATGGTGTGGCCAAACTCGAGGACGCTGCCCGCGAGGAAGCGGCCCTTCCCTTTGCTTTCGGTCCTCCTGAAGTACCCAAACCCTCGCACGAACTGCTGGCGGAAGAGCTGTACAGGATGCGCGACCTGGATCGCGCGGCACAGGCTTACGAGTCCGCCCGTCAGCGGACGCCTGGCAGGCGATTACTTGAGCGGGGTGCGCAGGTGGTTTCTGACCAACTCGACAACCGGTCTGAGGTCTGAATCACGAACCGGTGCGGTCAGCGCCGCGAGGTAATTGGCAAGCGCATTGAGCGTGCGCCACATCCGTGGATCGGCCATGTGGAAGGCGACGCGACGGGCATGGGCCGTAACCCAGGACTCGAAATCGTCTGGTTGTCGGGAAAGTATGGCCCGGATGCGGGCCAAATCCTCGTCGGTGAACGCATATCCGGCCTTGCGGTATCGCCCTTCGGCGACACCACCGGCCAGCAGCATGCGTACGTATTTTTCGACTTCTCCGGGTGTGGAAACCGAGCACTCCGCCACCTCCATATCCGGTGTAACGGAGCCAGGAGGACTTATTTCAAGGATTCGGATACCATAATACACGCACAGCAAAACGTGTCCTGCCTGGTGGATGGACAGCGCACGCGCGTGTACATCGGTGCCGTGTCGATCGAGGCGGATTTCCGCGGCTTTTCCGGATGGCGTTCGGACGGTCATGGGCACGGGGCCAAGGTATACTGTTCGTGCGGAGTATCGGCCGTTGCGTGCAAAACTTAAAAGTGTGCTGAAAAACCGGAATCAGGCCCCTGTCCTACCAGAGAACGGAGAACCCGTGTGTAAAGCGCATCGCCCAGAACGGCATCTTCCACACCCGCATCGATGTTGGGATTGTCGTTTACCTCAATGACGAGGGCACCTGTGGGCGTTTCCTTGACATCCACGCCGAACAGACCACGTCCCATGGACCGCGTGGCAGCGCGCGCGACGTGCAATACGTGGGACGGGGTATCACTCAGCGTAACCGTCCGGGAGTCGCCGAAGCGTACGGCGCCCTCCCCACCGGAATGATCCATGATCTGCCAGTGTCCTTCAGCCATGAAGTACTGGCAGGCGAAAAGGGGCTTTCCATCGAGAATGCCAATGCGCCAGTCGAACCGCGTCTCGACGAACGACTGCACCAGCAACAGGTCCGACTCCCGGAAGAGGGGCCTGGAACGGTCCCGCAACTCGTCACCGGAGGCCACAAGATGTACGCCGAGCGAGAAGGCGGAATCCGGCACTTTCAGGACGGCCGGATAGGTCAGCGTGCGCGCCAGTTCCGAGAGCCGGCGCCGATCGAACACGAACGTGGGCGGCGTCGGAATACCCCGTGCGCGCAGCATCTCGAACAGGTATACCTTGTTGGTACACTTGAGGATGGCCTCGGGTGTATCGTACACCGGGATGTGTTCCTCGCGTGCTTTCCGGGCGAACCGGTACGTGTGATGGTCCAGGCGCGTGGTTTCACGGATGAAGAGCGCATCGAATTGCGCCAGACGGTGGAGATCACCCCGGTCAATGCGTGTTATGCGGGCCCCCATGTCGAGCGCTGCCCGCTCGAATGCCTGCAGCGCCTTTTCGTCCGAGGGTGGAACGGCTTCATCGGGATTGACGAGCATGGCGATCGATGCCGCAGCGCGCGGCATGGGAGCCGGAAGGGGGTCGCGGGACTTCAGGAACCGGGAGAGGGCACCCGCAAAAAGTTTCCGTTCGTCAGACGACAACCGGTGCAACCCGAGCGCCTCGATGTCCAGCAGGGTATGCGCCCGCTGACGGAAGGTCACCTTCAGGATCGGGCAGCGGAACCGGTCGAACAGGGACGACCCCATGACGGAGAGGGGTTCAAGCCGCATGCCGTCACTGTAGACCTTACCAAAGAAGACAAGTGCCGTGTCAGGCAGGGAATCCATCCCGGAAAGCAGCGGTTCGAGTTCCGTCAATGCACGCCGGTGTATACGCTTCCAGTTGATATCGAGCAGGTTGTCGGCACCCGGAAAACAGCGCTCTGCACGGGCCTCGGCGAGCAGACTCACGTAGTACCCACGTGCCATGTGCTCGTAGGATGAGGACAGGTTGATGACGATGCGTCCCGGTGAGGCCACGCCGAGAGCCAGGTACTCGGCAGTAGAGAGCACGCGTCCCCACGTTTCCAGGTCCTGGGAGCGTTCCCGCTCATCTACCACCACGACGGGCACTCTTCCGGGCGTGGCGTGAAGCGACGTCTGTCCCCCGAGATGCTTGACCATGCGCACGCCGTCGGCGCCATCTTCGTAATAGGAGGGAAGCGCCCGGTCCTCCCTGTAGCCCACAAATTCATACAGCCCGCGCGTACGCTCGTCGCTGGCCCGAACCTCCAACGTGACCTCCGTTCGGTGCGCTTCGCGCGCCACATCATCGGCCGCCCTGAGCAGGTGCAGCCCGATTCCGTGTCCACGGGCAAAGGCGGCCACCGCAACGGAATAAATCCGCGCTCCTCGACGCGATGCGGGTAAGTGGACCAGGATGTATCCGGCCACGGTCTGGCCAGGGAGTTCGGCAACGAGCAGTCGGGAAGACCCGGACGTGAGGTAGCGCCGGAAGCTGCGTCTCGAAATCACGTCGTGCTGGAAGGCCTCGTTTTCGAGCGCGACGAGCGCATCCAGATCCTCCCGCGCCGCCTGTCGGACGATGGGAATGTAGGCCCTATGCTTCATCAGTCTCAACGCGGTGTGTATCCGACTCAATACGGCCGTCGACCAACTCGATCACACGTTTTCCGTAGGACGCCCAGTGGTCCGAGTGCGTGACCTGCACGATGGTCACCCCTTCTTCTTCGTTCAGTCTCCGGAACCAGTCCATGACAACTTCTCCTTGGGACGTGTGCAGGTTTCCCGTCGGCTCGTCGGCCAGAATAAGCTTCGGCTGCATGATCAGCGCCCGGGCCACGCCCACGACCTGCTGCTGCCCGCCGGAGAGCTGATTCGGAAACAGATCCTTCTTGGCCACCATACCGAAACGGTCCAGCATTTCCGCCACCAGGCTCTTGCGCTCGTTCCCCTTTATTTTACGGTAAAGCAGCGGCGTTTCAAGATTTTCGTACACTGTCAGATCGTCGATCAGATGGTAGGCCTGGAACACGAATCCGATGTGTTGCCGGTGCATATCGGAGCGCTGGCGCTCGTTCATCCGGTGCACCGGCTCGTCCATGAACCAGTACTCACCCTTCGACGGCTCGTCGAGCATTCCCAGGATATGCAGCAGCGTGGACTTGCCCGATCCGGACGGCCCCATGATGGACACGAACTCACCCTGCCCGATGGACAGGTTCACGTTTCGCAGCACGAAACTGCGGGAAAACCCATTCAGGTATCCTTTGGTGATATGTTCAAGTCGGATCATGTCGCCAGCGGGAAGGTTCACGGATTTCTTCGATCACAGAGCTTGTCAAACGAAGCAGCACCCAACAGGTTACGCTATCTCCATGAATCGAAAACTTCCCCTGATGGTCCTTTTTTTCCTCGCTGGATGCGCCGCTACGGCGCCCGATGTGACCACCACAGAACCGGATGCACCCCCCGAGGAAGATGTGGCTACCGAAGTACCCGCAGCGGGTCTCCTGATGGAATCGGATCTGGTAACAGCGGGTATTGACGGACGCGTAACCCATGGCCTGGAGTCGCCTTCCGGAGAGGGGCTGGCGCTGCACGTTACGTCTGATGATACGGCGTCCATTGTCGTGGCTGACCGGTCCACAAGCCGCATCCGTACTGTACACGAAGCCGGGATGCCGACTGAACTGTCCATGGCCTGGTCACCCGACGGCGAACACCTGTATGTAGGTCAGCGGGGAGGATCCGGAAGCGGAATACGCGAAATCGACGCGTCCACCGGTACGGTGCGCAACGTTGGCTGCTCCGCCTCGGACGTCATACTCGGCGTGCGCGATGACGGCGTCCTTGCCGTACGCGGCGAAAACAATGTATACATGGTGGCCCGCGAGGACTGCGCGACGCGGGAAACATTCGATGCGCGCCGCATGATCGAGATTGCCGTGTCCCCGGGAGGCTCGCATCTGGCCTACGTTCATCGCGAGTTGAACTACAACAGGGAGTCGGGCGCCTATGAACCCGATACCACGCTTCATGTGGTTCCGACCACAGGCGGCGAACCGACGCGCATCATCGGTGACCGGTTCGCTCCGCGCCGTATTTCCTGGCTTGGGAACGGTAGTGAACTGGCCTACGATGTGGTGCTGCAGGACGACTCGGGCCGCCGCGGCCTGTCCATCTGGTCATCTGCACGTGGCCAGTCCTCATGGGTCATTCCTCCGGATGCCCTGACCGGAAGCGCCACCCATGGCCGGTACGGGCCCGATCCCGGCACGTTCGTGTTCAAACTGGACGGTGCGTGGCACTTCCGAACGGGCATAGGCTCGTTCGTACAGCCACTGCCACTTGCCTTCGAACCGGAGCATCTCGTATGGGTGGGATCGGGTTCACTGTGGATACGACGCGGTGCGAAGTCGGCATTCGTTGAGCTCGTAGAAGGCGCCGTGCCAGAGGAGACACCGGGTGCGGTCTGGGCCTGGACCGCGCGCACTCCATAGACGAGCAATCCTACGCGCGTTCCAGCTCGGTTTCCAGCATCTCCCGGACCATCTGCGGATTGGCCTTGCCGCCCGTTTTCTGCATGACCTGCCCCATGAAAAAACCGATCAGGCCTTTCTTGCCGTCACGGTAGGCTGCCACCCGGTCCGGATGGGCTGCCAGAACGGCCTCCATGACGGTGGAAAGGGCAGCCTTGTCGGAAATCTGCTCGAGTCCGCGACGCGTCACAATGGCTTCCGGGGGCTCACCGGATGTGATCATGTCGGAGAGAACTTCCCGAGCCAGTCGACTGGACAGCACATCCCGGTGGTGAAGTTCGACGAGCTTGCGGAATTGATCCGGCGTGATGGGGATGCGCTCCAGGTCGCGGTCGGAATCGGAATTCGCATCGGCCAGAAGGGGTCGCAGCTCCTGAACCATCCAGTTGGCGATGGATGACGGAGGCGGGCCGACCTCTGCTACGGCGCTGCGGAACCAGGTTTCAAGCATATGGCTGCCGGCAAGTACGGCCGCGCTCTCCAGCGGAAGGTCGAACTCGTCGACGAGACCGTGTGCACGGCGCTCCCCTGCAGCATCGAGACCGGAGAGGGGGTTTGGCGTGTGACCCACAGGGCTGCTGCTTGGCTTGCCGGGCCGGGCCTCCGATGCTCGGTTCGGCGTTGTGTCAGAGGCAGTCTGGGCCTTCGACCTCCTGCCCCACGTGTCCCTGAGCGTGATGATCCGGTTCCAGACAGGCGTGTTGGTTTCGGCAAACGTGGGATCCAGGTAGAAATACCCGTTGCGCTCGAACTGATAGCGCGTTCCCGGGGCGGCTTCGGCCACGACCGGCTCGACGTACGCATCCGGAATGATTTCCAGACTGTCCGGATTGAGGTGGTCGAGGAAGGTCTCGCTGCCCTCGACCCGCTCGGGATCGGCTTCGCTGAAAAGGCGGTCATAGAGCCGGACTTCAGCCCGGTGCGCGTGGGCCGCGCTGACCCAGTGGATGGTGCCCTTTACGCGTCGGGAGGCGTTTTTGCCCGTTCCCGATCGCGATTCCAGGTCGACGCTGCAGCGCAGTTCACGGACGGTCCCGTCGGCATCGCGGATGACGTCGTCGCAGCGGATGATGTAGGCGTAACGCAGGCGTACTTCGGCGCCCGGACTCAGGCGATGGAACGCCTGCGGAGGGTCTTCCATGAAGTCGGAACGCTCAATGTAGATTTCGCGTGCGAACGGTACCTGGCGTGTTCCTTTCTTTGGAATGTCATGGGGCCACCACGGGGCTTCGACCATGTCGGTCTGCCCTTCCGGCCAGTTGGTGAGGACCACCTTGAGCGGCCTCAGGACGGCCATGACGCGGGGCGCTTCCGCATTCAGGTCGTTCCGGATGGCATACTCCAGGAGGGACACGTCGACACGGTTGTCCGACTTGGCCACACCGATCATATCGCAGAATGCGCGGATGGCATCGGGCCGTATGCCCCGCCGACGCAGGCCGGCAATGGTGGGCATGCGGGGGTCGTTCCAGCCGTCAACGTGGCCACCCTTGACGAGCAGCAGCAGCTTGCGCTTGCTCATTACGGTGTAATCCAGGTTCAACCGGGCGAATTCATACTGATGCGGCCTCGGAGGCTCGCAGACGGCGCTTACCAACCAATCGTAGAGCGGGCGGTGGACTTCGAATTCCAATGTGCAGAGGGAGTGCGTCACATTTTCAATGGCATCCTCGAGCGGATGGGCCATGTCATACATGGGATAGATGCACCAGGTGTCGCCCGAACGGTAGTGATGGGCATGGCGAATGCGGTAGAGCAGCGGATCGCGCATGAGCATGTTTGGTGCGGCCATATCGATTTTGGCACGCAGTACGTGGGCACCGTCCGGGAAATCGCCCGCACGCATGCGCCGGAACAGGTCCAGGTTTTCTTCTGCGCTTCGCGTGCGGTATGGGCTTTCCGTTCCAGGCTCGGTCACCGTCCCGCGGGTAGCCCGGATTTCATCCATGGACTGGCTGTCCACATACGCCTTACCGAGCATGATGAGCTTTTCCCCGAAGTCATAGAGCTGTTCGAAGTAGTCGGATGCGAAATAGAGATGCTTTCCCCAGTCGTAACCAAGCCAGCGTACGTCTTCCTTGATGGAGTCCACGAACTCCATGTCTTCGGTTTCCGGGTTCGTGTCATCGAACCGCAGGTGACAGCGCCCTCCATATTCCCGGGCCAATCCAAAATTGAGGCAGATGCTCTTGGCATGGCCAATGTGCAGGTATCCGTTCGGCTCCGGTGGAAACCGGGTTACGATTTCTCCGGGTACGCGTCCGCTCGCGCGGTCGCTGTCAATGATCTGCTGGATGAAATGCCGGTTTTCACGGCCGGGTTCATTTGGCACGGAAACAACGATAGGTTGATGAACCGCAAATGTACGCAAGCCGGACGGCGCGTATCTTGAATTCCATGAAGATCCACGCTCGCACCGAACGACTTTTACTCAGGGATTGGATGCTCGACGACGTTGCACCCTATACCGCGCTCGTCGCCGACCCGGATGTCATGCGCTATATCGGAGACGGAAAGCCGCGTTCGAGAACGTACGCGGTGAACTTCGTGCAGGAGCAGATTCGTCACCAGAAAACGCGTGGGTGGATGCGTTTTGTCGTGGAAGAAGCCGCGACCGAAGCGTTTGTCGGGTTCTGCGGGCTGGACGACCAACGGGGTCGTCTCGACTTTGGATGGCGGTATGCGAAACTGTTCTGGGGCAAAGGGTACGGATTCGAAGCGGCATCGGCAGCGCTCTACGTTGCCCGGAATGAATACGGGCTGACGCGCATTACGTGCCAGTCCGTATTGGACAATCCCGGCTCAATCCGGATCATGCAGAAGATGGGGATGTCCGAGATTGGAACCGATATGGCTTCCGGCGAGACTGTCGTGGTCTACGGATTTCCCGAAGAGTGGCCCGATGGGCTGTAGATGCCCGGTTCAACCCGTCTGTCAGCGTCTTTCGCGGATGACGACTTTTCCATCGTAGGTCTTGATGCGGATTCGGTTGGCTCCGTTACCGGTCGATCCCGTAGCGTGAACCCGTCCACCCCCTCGCCAACGGCTGTCTTTTTCGTCGACATTGATATTCAGGTCGAAATCCGATTCAATCCGGTACTCGTCATCGTCATCCAGGATCACCTCGATGTCGAACGTCATGGCCAGCCCCCTTGGCACGGTCAGTGTGATGTCTCCTCCCTTGGATTCCATGTCGACGTGCCGGTCTCCCGACGTACCGCCCGTCATATGGGCCTCGATATCTCCACCCATGGTCTCAAGCTCAATCCAGCCATCGATTTCCCGGACCGTGATGTCACCGCCCATGGTTTCGGCGCGCACAAAGACAGCGGCTTTATTGATTTCAATGTCACCTCCCATGGTCTTGACGTTGGCCCCGAAGAGCGCCTCGTCGATTTCAATATCGCCGCCCATGGTTTCCACGGTAACAGTTTCGCCTTTTTCCGTGCGAGGAGAGCGCACGTTGTTGTAGGATACGTCGCCGCCCATGGTGGATCCGTTGACCGTCCCGGTGACATTGCGCAGATCCACATCTCCCCCCATGGTAGACACCTTGCCATCGACCTCCGAGTCGGAGAGCGTGACATCGCCGCCCATGGTTGACATCTGCACAATCCCGGCAAGACCGGAGAGAACCAGGTCGCCACCCATGCTCGACCCTTCAAGTCGCCCGCTTACGTCGACCACCGTGAGATCTCCTCCCATGGTCTCAACATCCAGGTCATACTCCCTGGGTACGCGAACCACCACCTGAACGTTTGACGACGAGCGGCCCCGCCGCGAACGGTACTCCGAGCGGATGGCCACACCCCGGCTCGTCTCACTGACCTGGAAATCAATGCGTTCGGAATCGCGTCCGTCTATTTCAGCAAGGACGTGGACTTCACTCCGGTCCCACCCGCGGATTTCTATGTCTCCGCCGGTTTCAATGTTCATCGTGAGCAGGCCACCGGATTTCACGGAAATGGTTCGATCCACGTTCTGGGCCTGGGAGGGAGCTGCGAACAGTGCGAGGGCAAGCAACAGTAGGAAAAGATGTCTGGTCATGTCAATGGATTGTAATGTGTGGTTTGTACCCGCTTTGACCACGTCCTGCCCGATATGGTTTGCACAACGGGTACGAATGTGTGCTATTCACCCACGGAAAACCGGACACTGTCGAAACCGAAGTTGCCTCTTTCGGCATCGGCCGCCATAACTTCAACGCGGTATCGCCCGGCAGGTACTCCCCGGACACGTGCGGAGTACATGTTCTGCTCCCCCGTAAAGGCAAGTGGGGTTTCGCTGAGCAGCACATTGTCCTGGTACATCCGGCCCAGGATGTCGAACCGTTCCGCATCCCAAAGCCCCCCCGGTTCCGTAGGGCAACCACACAGCATGGTAACGCTCGCCACGATTTCAATTTCGGTTTCAGCCCGTTCGGACTGCTCCGCCCGGGGGGAGAGTACTTGCACGGTAAAGCCATTCAATTCAAGAATAATACCTTCTCCTTCCACGTGGAAGCCGGGTACGAGCAGCATGCGCTTGTGCGCTTTCACCAGATGACGCGGATCCCCGAGCGGACCATGGGCGGTGATATCAACAAGTGTCGGCTCTGACAGGTCGAGTTCGGCTCGAAACGAAGCGGCGCCTGGAGTATCGTAAACGGTCTGTCCGCGCTCGCGGGGCCGGATCATGATGGTTTCGGTATTTCCCGTGGAACCGGTCTGCAGGCCATCGGCGAGCACCTGGCCGTCTGCAGCCCGGGTAATGACGATACGTACGCCACCTACACCGTCACCGATGATCTTGGCGTCATGACTGATGACACGGACGGTCACGCGCGTGGGAGACTCCTGGGACTGGGCACGCGCCCAGGTGGTGCCGATTACAAAGAGAAAAGCGCTGAGGAGAATGATCTTCAGCGCTTTTCCCGAAAAAGTTCGATATGTCATGGTGGTTGTCCGAAGTCTTATGCCCGGGCCCGCTGTCGGAACATGACGGGAACGTTATTCCCGTCCGGAATACCAATCTGGGCCAGTCAACGGGTTCAACACGGTATTGTGTCAGGCGTTTCCATCCGCCGAGGCTGACATCAAGTTCCACTGTTTCCTGGTGCGCAAGTGATGGGATCTGGACGCAAATCTCTTTCATGTGGCATCCGGTGTTTACAGGACCTGGAATCAGGCACCCTGGTGGATATAGTGGCTCTGGATGAAATTCTCGGTGACGACGTGTCCATCAAACAGGTGGATGACACGCTGGCTGTACTCGGCATCGGCCGGGGAGTGCGTCACCATGGCAATTGTCGTTCCGGCCTCGTTCAGTGAGGTAAGCAAATTCATTACCTCTTCGCCGTGTGTGGAGTCCAGGTTTCCCGTGGGCTCATCGGCCAGGATCAGTTTCGGTCCTGCCACGACCGCGCGCGCAATGGCTACACGCTGTTGCTGTCCACCCGAGAGCTGTTGCGGGAAATGGCCCTGTCGATGGGTGATCTGTACCGAGTCGAGAGCGGCTGTAACGCGATCCTTGCGCTCATCCGATGGCATGCCCAGATAGAGTAGCGGTAGCTCCACGTTTTCCTGTACGGTCAGCTCATCGATCAGATTGAAGCTCTGGAATACAAACCCGATGTTTCCTTTCCGGAGCTGTGCCCGTTGGCGCTCTGAAAGATTGGAAATCTCCGTATCCAGGAACCAATACTCACCACTTGTCGGATTGTCGAGCAACCCCATGATATTGAGGAGTGTCGATTTACCACACCCGGAAGGACCCATGATGGATACGAATTCGCCCTCTTTGATTTCGAGGTTCACATTGCTGAGTGCGGTCGTTTCCACGTCCTCGGTGGCGTAGGTCTTTTTCAGGTTCTTGGTCTTTATCATGTTGTTTCCTATCTGAGTATGAGGCGATCGGCCTCGTTGAACGTTTCGTATGAGGAGGTAATGACACGCTGACCCGGTTCCAAACCCTCGACTACCTCGTACACTTCCAGGTTTTTGCGACTGAGGCGGATGGGCTGCTTGACAGCCACGTCGCCCGATTCTTCAAGCAGGTAAATCCAGTTGCCGCCTGTGGACTGGAAAAAGCCTCCAAGCGGTATGACCACAGCTTCCGTCGGATCGCTCATTGCCAGGCGGGCGCGCACGGTTTGTCCGCGGCGAATTCCCTCCGGTGAGCCACCAATGAAGTCGAGATCGATCTCAAACCGGCCCTGCCGAACTTCCGGGTAGACACGCCGGACCTCCATGTTGTACTCCTGGCCGGCGATGGGCAGCGTCACGGCGGTCTGTCCCGGATGGACCCGGCTGATGTGGAATTCATCGACCTGTGCCCGCACCATGACGCCATTGAGCAGGTCAAGCTGCCCGAACCGATACCCACTGTTCACTATTTCCCCACGTTCGGCGTTGAGCTGCGACAGGCGCCCGGCGACGGGAGCCCGGATGGTCAGGTTCTCCAGGCGTTCATTGATGACCTGGAAATTGCGGTCCATCCGGTCTACGGAGGCGGCCATCTGTTCAAGTTGTTGTGCCTGGCGCAGTGAGTCGGTGGCGTAGGACCGGATGGTCAGATCGCGTCGACGCTGCTGGTACTCATACTCGTCCTTGATGCGCAGGAATTCCTGTTCGGAAATAAGAGATTTCCCGTGCAGTTGTTCGGCACGTTCATACTCTCGACGGAGCCGGAGTATGTTGTATTCCATGTCAACGAGCTGCTGGCGTGTACTCAGATTGCTCTGTTCCACCTGGAATCGGGTCTGCTCGAGGCGGTTTATCTGTTCAATCCGCTGGGCTTCCGTATTGAGCAGGCTGAGCTGCAATGAACTGTTGGACAGGCGCAGGATGGGATCGCCCTCTTCCAGGATGGCACCTTCCTGGACGAAGATCTCTTCTACACGTCCACCTTCGACAGCATCCAGAAAAAACCAGTTCTTTGGCAGCACATTGCCGGTGATCGGAATATTCTCTTGGAAGGGTGCGCGCTGCACTTCACTGATGGTCACGCGGTCTGCAGAGATATTCAGGCTGCGCCCGCCGCCCGTTGTCGAAATTCCCCAGGCAATGAGTGCCACGAAGAGTACACCACCTGCTGCGTAAAACATGCGTTCGCGCGTCCAGAACCGTTTGGCAATTTTCCGGTCCATACCCTGGCCGCCGCCCATGCTGCCACTGCCTTTGCTGGATGCGGATGGGCCCAGGATTTTGGCTACATCTGATGAAGAGCGCTTTGGGGGGGCGGTTTTTTTTGTATCTGGATTCATGCGGGCAAATGATTGCAAGGGTCGTGCCATACCTTCCCGGACCCTGCTGCAAAGGTCAAGGTGTCCGCTTGTGGAACACCCGGTGTCCGATACCGGACACCCCGACGTGCGAAGTGTCCGGTATTGGTACATTGCTGTAAACAGGTACGGTTGTTGGACATCGGGTCAATGGAATTGGTTGGCCTCACTACACGAATAACCCATCTCATTGTTACATCATGCGGGGTCTTATGGAGCCGACTCTTGGTCGGATACTGATTGTGGATGACGACGTGGACGTACTGCAGGCGGCACGGCTCCTGCTTCGACGACACGCCGAACATGTTCGAACAATCAAGCGTCCTGAAGAAATTCCGGAGCTGCTCTCCGAGGAAACATTCGACCTGGTTCTGCTCGATATGAATTTCACGCGGGACGTGTCGAGCGGACGGGAGGGGTTTTTTTGGTTGGAGCGCATCCTGGATATCGACCCCAGTGCCGTCGTGGTCATGATTACGGCTTTTGGTGGCGTGGAGACGGCCGTTCAGGCCATCAAGGCAGGGGCAACCGATTTCGTGCTCAAGCCGTGGCAGAACGAAAAGCTGGTGGCTACACTGTCGAGTGCGCAGAAACTGCGCGTGGCGCGAAGCGAAGCGGAAGCTCTTCGCCACCGGTCGCGGACCCTGTCGAGCGATCTGAGCCAGCCTTACCGGGAGTTTGTTGGTCAGTCCGAGCCCATGAACCGTGTTTTTGAGCAGATTGAGAAGGTGGCCCGCACCGACGCCAACGTGCTCATCCTCGGCGAGAACGGAACCGGTAAGGAACTCGTAGCGCGCGCGTTGCACCGTCAATCGGGCCGCGCAGAGAATGTATTCGTGAGCGTGGACATGGGTGCCGTCTCGGAAACACTCTTCGAAAGCGAGTTGTTCGGTCATCGGCGGGGGGCGTTCACCGATGCGCGGGAGGACCGTGTGGGTCGTTTCGAGGTCGCCTCTGGCGGCACGCTCTTCCTGGATGAGATCGGCAATCTGTCGTCGCCGCTGCAGGCCAAGCTGCTGACCGTGCTGCAGCAACGCCATATTGTGCGGCTCGGTGAAAACCGACCCATACCCATCGACGTGCGGTTGATCTGCGCAACGAATCGTCCGATCAGGGGCATGGTTGCCGCAGGTACGTTCCGGCAGGACCTGCTTTACCGTATAAACACGGTCGAAATCCATCTACCACCGCTGCGCGAACGCCTGGAGGACATCGGCCCGCTGGCTGAGCACTTCCTGGGGCTCTTCCGCCGGAAATACAACCGGAACGTAGTTGGCATTTCCAGGGAAGCGTTGGACAGGCTGCATCTGTACCACTGGCCGGGCAATGTGCGGGAACTCGAACACATGGTGGAGCGGGCTGTCATCATGACTGACAGCAACCAACTGCAGGCCGGCGACTTTTTCTTCGCATCGGGGCACGATGACCGGGCGTCTACGGCCGGTGCCATGCCCCTGGACTCGTTCAACCTGGAGGACGTTGAAAAGACGGTCATCCGCAAGGCCATCGACCGGCACGGCGGCAACATTTCCAAAGCCGCCTCGGAGCTGGGTCTGACACGTGCCTCGCTGTACCGCCGAATGGAAAAGTACGGTATCTGATCTTGCGGCATTTCCGGATCCAGATCACGCTCCGCATCCTGCTCACTGCGGCGACCATCACGGGTGGCGTGGCCCTGTACCTGTGGGGTGGATCGGTGTTGGCGGCCCTGCTTCTCACCGGAGTCGTGGCGGCACAGACAGCGTCCCTCATCCGGTATACCGACCGGACAAACCGGGACGTGGCCCGCTTCCTGATGAGCATCCGTTACTCGGATTTTTCTCAGGCCTTTTCGGCGTCCGGAAGGGGAAGCAGCTTTGCAGAACTTGCGGGCGCACTCAACAGCGTGATGGACGATTTTCGGGCGGCACGTTCCAATACCGAAGAACACTATCGCTATCTGCAGACCGTCATGCAGCACGTGGGGACCGGGCTCATAACCTATACCGCTCGCGGGGACGTGGAACTGATCAATACCGCGGCAAAACGCCTGCTGCGTGTCGGTTACCTGAAGCACATCAGTGGACTGTCTGAATTCAGTCCGGAACTGGTGCGCACCCTCGAATCCATGGGGACTGGGGGTAAAAGAATCGTGAAGGTGATCCTGGGAGATGACCTGCTGGAACTCGTGGTCTACGGCACCACGTTTCGAATGAAGGAGGAGACGTACACGCTCGTATCCATCCAGGATATCCAGACGGAACTGGAGGAAAAGGAAATCGAGGCCTGGCAGAAGCTGACGCGCGTACTGACGCATGAAATCATGAACTCGATCACGCCCATTTCATCGCTCGCCGAAACCGTCCATGGTCTGGTGGAAGACGAGATGGACAGGACCGGGCATGATCTGCGGGGAGATACGAGGCTCGGCGACATCCGGGACGCGGTGGAAACGATTGAACGGCGAAGTCACAGTCTGATTCGATTCGTGCAGGCGTACCGAAGTCTGACGCGTATACCGCGGCCCGATTTGACGATCTTCCAGGTAGCGGACCTGCTGGCCGATATGGAGCGCCTGTTCCGCGCCGAATTGACGGGGCGCAATATCCGGCTGGATGTGACCTGTGAACCGGCCTCACTCGACCTTACTGCCGACCGGGAACAGGTGGAGCAGATACTCATCAACCTGATCCGAAACAGCGTGCAGTCGCTCTCGGACGCAGGGGGTGGGACGATTGTGGTGCGTGCGCGGCTCGGAGAGCGGGGGCGTCCGGTACTTCAGGTGGTGGACGATGGGCCGGGCATTGAGCCAGAAGCACTCGACAAGATTTTCATTCCGTTTTTCACGACCCGCAAGGACGGTTCAGGCATCGGAATGAGCCTCGCCCGGCAGATCATGCGCCAGCACGGGGGTGTAATCGGGGTGGTTTCGAAGCCGGGAGCCCGCACAATTGTTACCTTGCGCTTTTGAAAGCAGTCTGCCCAGTCCATGGCCCGTATAGTCCATACCGGTGATACATCCTCCAAGCGGCGCAATGCCCATATCCGTTCGTCGGCGGAAGTCATACGCCTGCTCGCTGAGCGGCAGGGTTTTGATGAGGAAGCCAGAGACATGGTGGCCTTCCTCGTTTTCAGTCTTCGCGGCATATATGAAACGATCGACGAGAGCGCGCGCGCCTGGGACGACAGGAACTACTGGAAAAAATCGGAAGCATTGCGGCACAAGTGGAGTTGGTCGCGCCGTTCGGCGTCGGAATTGGAGGAATTGGTATGCGCTGGCAAGTGGGCCCTCATACCTCCTCTGCTTATTGGCTTGATACCCCGCTTTGCGGATGTTACCATATCCTCCATAACACGGGGTCCCGACTGGTGGGTTGGTGCCCACCGCGCACTCCTGAGACAACACGCATCGTGATCAAGGACAAGATATCGCTGGCCACCGGGGTCCTGCTCGTTTCTCCCCCCATGCAATGGGATCCAAACTTCCGCCGCTCGGTCGTGCTTTTGTGTGAGCATTCCGGCGCGGGCAGCTTCGGCCTGATCCTGAACCGGTCGCTGACCGTGTCGCTGGATCAGCTGTTTGATGACCTCACGGCATTCCCGGAGGAGGTCGGATGGGGCGGCCCGGTGCAGCCTGAAACACTACATTTTGTGCACAGGGAGGCAGACATCATTCCCGATTCCATTGAAATCCGGGACGGTGTCCACTGGGGAGGCGACTTCGACGTGGTACGGGAGCACCTGGCAGCGGGCATCGTGGATCCTGACAATATCCGCTTCTTCCTCGGATATGCCGGGTGGTCCGCCGGGCAGTTGCAGGACGAGGTGGACCGGGGCGGCTGGATCATGGCCCATTCGTCAGAAGACCTGGTCTTTGACGTGGCAGAAGAGGATCTCTGGCGGCAGGTACTTAGGGATATGGGTGGTGCGTACGCCATTCTGGCCAATGCACCCGATCATCCGAGTCTGAATTAGGGCGTGTTAACACTACGCCTGAACCCGCTGACGGAGGCCAATATGGTGTCCGCCAAGGCGGACGAACCGAAGTGTAGCAGCGTTATTCGAGGTGAGGACAACGCCGGTGGGTGCCAAATTGGCCCCGTCCC
>Ga0210009_1001275_pt1 | contig 22517 bp, 23 predicted proteins | sample CryGeyCG2114_065_FD_185457 | JGI IMG/M metagenome (GOLD analysis project Ga0210009, IMG submission 185457) | Groundwater microbial communities from aquifer - Crystal Geyser CG12_big_fil_rev_8/21/14_0.65 (SPAdes) (version 2) | ecosystem: Environmental > Aquatic > Deep subsurface > Groundwater ... | reverse complement strand
CTCTAACTCATGCAATATGCGGGTTAACAACCTATAACCATCATAGGGATATCGTGTTAACGAAAAATCAAGAAGATGTTACAGTCCCGTTACTTTTTGTCGCAGAAATTTTAAATGGGGTTATTGGAGGGAGCCCTTTGCGTAAGTCGTCATTGCGAACGTAGTGAAGCAATCCAGGAAAAATCTGGATCGCCACGCTGATTACGTCAGCTCGCGAAGACGACCTTGTAGGGTTTGTCTTGCCAATAAGTTCGTCAAAAAATAAAAATAACCGGTGCTTTCGACTTACGCAAAGGGCTCTATCTCGGGGGCCTTTTAGTTGAATTTACCCTGCTCTTCAGAAGGGCCCTGGCCTGTGACAATCTCGAAAGAATTCGAGGTTCACCAAAAACTAGGCATTTTTGGCGGCGGCTTTCGCGGCTTTGGCTTTTTTGCCACGGGTCTTGACCTTTTTTGTCTTGGTCGTTGGCCGAGGCGTCTTGAGCTCTTTCAGGCGGGCCGCTTTGCCGCGAAGTTCGCGCAGGTAATACAGTTTAGCCTGGCGGACCTTGGCACGCCGGACGATCTCAATTTTTTCGACTCTGGGGGAATGAAACGGAAATATACGTTCTACCCCAATGCCAAAAGAAACTTTACGAACAGTCAGGGTTTTGCGAGCCCCACCGCCACGCATCTTGATGACCACGCCTTCGATAATCTGAATGCGTTCTTTCTCTCCCTCAACAATGCGCATATGCACCTTGACAGTGTCGCCGATATGAATATCGGTAACTTCTTTTTTCATTTCTTTTGCTTCAATCTGATCTACTAAATTCATGAACCTCTCTCCTTGGGGTGCTATATTAACTAATTGATGATTTTCGATTCCGTTTAAAATTCTTTATCAAGACCTGCCTAACAAGCGGTCCAGGATAATCGCTACCGCTCCTCGTACCGGCAGGTGATTGAACCCATTATTGCCTTCGATGGGTTCTAACACAAAGTCGGCATTGCGAATCAGGTTTTTTTCCAGTCCCCAGCCGGTACCAAAAACCAGAAGCACGGGACCGCCCTTGCGCAATTGTTCCTTTAAAGTTCCAAACCCAATACGGTTTGGCGCCTGTTTAGCCCCGGTGACCACCACACAGGGTTTTTCCCCGCTCTTTTCGGTCACCTCAGCCACCGCGTCATCCAGACTTTTTATGACCTTGGTTTTCAACAGGGCTTCTTTTCGGGTCGGGTTGTATTCCGCTCCATGCCCTTTCAGCCAGTGGCCCACCAACCTTTCGACCAGCTCCTGCTGGGTCTTTAAGGGTGTCACCACAAAAAAAGTACCCACTCCAAACGTCCGGCAGACGCGTGAAATATCGTGCACATCCAGAGTCGTGACAGATGAAACCACCACTTCCCCGGACTTGTTATAGACGGGAAAATGGACCAGCGCCAGATGAATATTCGAATAGAGCGCCTTATCCAATGCCGACCTGTATCAAACCCGTTTATTTTTTTCGAGCAGGTCGGGCCGAACCTGCGCGGTTTTTTTTAACGCCTGGACCTTTTGCCAATCGCGTATTTTTTTCGGGTCGCCGGAGACCAGAATTTCCGGAACCTTGAAACCTTCATAATCCCGAGGCCGTGTGTATTGCGGGTACTCCAGTAAATCTCCGTGGAAAGATTCTTCCACTACCGATTCAGGATCGCCAAGCACGCCCGGCAACAACCTTGATATGGCCTCAACGAGAACCATGGCGGGAAGTTCTCCGCCAGTCAAAACATAATCACCAATGGAAACTTCTTCATCGACATAATGCAGACGAATCCGTTCATCAATGCCCTCATAACGACCGCAAATCAGCGTCAGGTTCTGCAAGCGCGAAAGTTCCCAGGCTTTTTCCTGATTAAAGGGCCGCCCTCCCGGAGACAACAAAATCGTCCGGGTTTCAGGAACTTCCTTTTTAATCGCGGAAATGGCGCGGGCAATGGGTTCAACGTTCATGACCATGCCCACTCCGCCTCCGAAGGGGGTATCATCCACTTTTCTGTGCTTATTCAGGCTGTGATCGCGCAAATCATGCACACGAATATCCAGTAATCCTTCTTCGCGAGCCCGCTGGATAATGCTGTCTCCAAAAGGGGACTCAAACATCCCCGGAAAAATGCTAACAATGTCAAACCGGAGTGTCCTCAAACAAACCCTCAATACGATGAAAAATCAGTTTTCCCTGTTCCAGGTCGATGGACTTGACCACCGAGTCAATCATGGGGAGCATCCATTCATGATCCCCATTTCGCACCACATAAACATCGTTGCTTCCTGTGGGGATAATATCTTCGATGACCCCATAGGGTTTTCCCTCTTCATCATCAAAGACCTCAAGTCCTTCAATCTCGAAACGGTAATACTCACCTTCCGGAAGAGGTTTAAAATCCTCACGGTTGGCCAGAACTGCCTTTCCGGTCAGGAGTTTTGCCGAATCGATGTCGTCAATACCTTCTAGTTTGACAATGAAAGGGGCATTGGCCCCGCGAACAGATTGAACCTTTAATTCTATTTCTCCTACCCGCACGATCTGGCCAATTAACAACCCGACATCTTCCGGGTCTTCCGGGAAAAACTTCAACTCCCCTTTCAGGCCGTGGGTTCGGGCAAGCTTGCCAAGCGAAATCCAATCCATATCACTCAATAATTTCCAGCACAGCCCGTTTTTTCAATTTGGTTGCTGTCGCGTTCAGGATGGTCCTCATGGCCCTGGCAGTTTTTCCCTGCTTGCCAATAACCTTTCCCAAATCTTCTTTTGCGACTCTCAATTCCAGCACCGTTGTTTTTTCGCCTTCCACCTCCCGCAAATCCACTTCATCGGGCTTGTCCACCAGCGACTTCGCGATCATCAAGATGAGATCTTTCACAATTCCCTCCTAATCCACAGGAAAGCAACTCCAACACGAGAAGGAGCAACACAAACTTATGATTCCAGTTCGCGCAATTGTAAAAATCGCGGTTTTGCGAAATGAATACAGGTGGTCTAAACTCCGACGCCGGCCTTTTTAAACAAGGTTCCCACTGTTTTGCTGGGCTTCGCACCTTTCTTGATCCAGGCCACAGCTTTGTCCGCGTCAACCTTACAACCCGCTTCATCATTAAGGGGATCATAGGTTCCCAGAATTTCCAGAAACCTTCCATCCCGCGGCATTCGGGAATCTGCCGCTACAATCCGGTAAAAAGGTTTCTTTTTTGCTCCTCGCCGAGTTAATCGAATTACAACTGCCAATGTACTATCTCCTAGGTTAATTCGGGACGAGCCCGAAAGATACGCGGCCTGATAAAACCAACCGCCAATAAAAAACAAAACAAATTTGAAGTCCCTTTGTCGCCTCAGAAACTCAGGTAACAATAAAAAATTTATTCAGAAAGGTCGCCCCATACCCCGCCCACCCAACAGACTGCCAAAGTTCATGCCTCCACCACGGGAAACCTTTTTCATCATCTTCTGCATTTGCGCAAACTGCTTCAACAGCTTATTGACATCATTCACCCTGGTCCCGCTCCCCTGGGCGATCCTGCGTTTTCTGCTGGCATTGATGATGTTGTGCTTTTCGCGTTCCTTGGCAGTCATGGAGTTGATGATCGCTTCGACCTGGACAAAGGCGCGGTTATCAATTTTCAAACCTTTCGTCAGTTTTCCGGCGCCGGGGATCATGCTCAACAACTGCTCCATGGAGCCCATTTTCTGGACCTGTTTCAACTGGTCACGAAAATCTTCCAGAGTGAAGGCATTCGCCTTCATTTTTTTCTGTAACTTTTCCTGTTCCTCCAGTTCGAAGTTCTGCTCCGCCTTTTCGACCAGAGACATGACATCGCCCATGCCGAGAATACGGGAAACAATCCGGTCAGGGTGAAACGGTTCCAATGCGTCGAGTTTTTCCCCCATCCCCACAAAGCGAATAGGTTTGCCAGTCACCCTCTTTATGGAAAACGCCGCACCGCCACGCGCATCACCATCCATCTTGGTCAAGACCACGCCATCAATGCCAACAGCAGAATCAAACGTCTTGGCGATATTGGCAGACTGCTGGCCCATCATCGCATCCGCCACAAACAAGACTTCGTGCGGCTGGACCGTTTCTTTGATCCGCTTTAATTCTTGCATCAGAACATCATCAACCTGCTGACGACCCGCCGTATCGATGATCACAACCTGACTCATTTTTGTGACGGCTTCATCCAATGCTTTTTTACAAATAGTGATCGGGTCTTTCTCTTCCCCTGCGTCATAAACCGCGACACCGAGATCCCGTCCCAAAACATGCAACTGCTCTATCGCCGCCGGACGATAAACATCCGCCGGAACAAGAAGACAGTTTTTTCCTTTTTCTTTAAACCGCTTGGCCAGTTTACCAACCGTGGTGGTTTTACCCGACCCCTGAAGTCCCACCATCAAAATAATGGTCGGCGGCTTTGGCGCGATCTGGATATCGACAAATCCCTCACCCAACAAATGAGTCAGGTGATCGTTGACGATCTTGACCATCTGGTGCCCGGGAGTCAGGCTCTTCAATACTTCCTGACCTACGGCTTGCACCCGGACCTCGGCAATAAAATCTTTTATGACCGAAAGACTTACATCCGCCTCAATCAACGCAACCCTGATTTCACGCAGGGCTTCATCGACATCGGCTTCCTTCAGGACACCGCGGCCCTTTAATTTTTTGTAGAGCGCTTCAAGGCGGTCCGATAAATTATCAAACATGCGAAATTGGGCTAAACCCTTTAAATTTAAGGGAACTATAAGGTTTATAATAAGCGAAATAGTATATAATAACAACCTTCAATGCGCAAGCGGATTAGATCAAACCTTTAGCAGACACTCCAGGACACCAAAACACTGGGAAGACCTATGAAATCAGTGGTTTTATTAAGCGGGGGTGTGGACTCCACCACCACCCTCGCCATTGCCCAAAAAGAAGGGTTCGAGCTCTTCTGCCTTACCTTTGACTACGGCCAACGTCATCGGGTGGAACTGGATCGTGCTCGGGACATCGCTCGGCATTTCGGAGCCACCGACCATCAAATTATCAAAATTGATCTTCGCCAGTTTGGAGGCTCCGCCCTGACCGATAACATCGACGTTCCAATCGGCCGAGATCAGCAAGAAATAGCGTCAAGCATTCCTATCACTTATGTTCCAGCACGCAACACTATTTTCCTGTCATTCTGCCTGGCTTACGCCGAAGTAAAAGGAGCCAGCGATATTTTTATCGGGGTCAACGCAATCGACTACAGCGGCTACCCAGACTGCCGACCCGAATTCATCGCCGCGTTTGAGACCCTGGCCAACCTCGCCACCAAAGCCGGGGTGGAAGGAAAAGAAACTATCAAGATTCATACTCCGCTTATAAAACTCACCAAAGCAGAAATCATTCAAAAGGGTTTGAAACTGGGAGTGGATTATGCCATGACCCACAGTTGTTACAATCCCGGGAGGGAGGGGATTTCCTGCGGCGTGTGCGATAGCTGTCAACTGCGCCTGAAAGGGTTTCAGGAAGCGGGGGCCAAGGACCCAATTGAATATGTAAAACATCTTTAACCCCCCCCTCACCTTAATCCTCTCCCGCCAGGGGGAGAGGGACTCTTGAAGTTGGTTACATTTTACTGCCTTCTTCTTTGCGTTCGTGGTGCTCTTCCCGCATCATCTGTTGGGCAGAGTCTTTCATGCCGCTACCTTCTTCTTTCAGTTCGTGTTTTTCATGATCATATTTTTTGCCGTACTTCTTTTCATAATATTCTTTGGAATGCTCCATCCCTTCGCCATGCTCGCCCTTATATTCATGCCCGCCAGCCTTGTGGTCCATTTCCATCGCGGCACCGCCACTGCCTTCCTCATATTTTTTCTCGTGTTTTTCTCCCTCGTGGGCAATGACTGTTCCTGAGAAAACCAGAAGAACCGCCAAAACTATTCCGGACACTGCAAAAAACATCTTGTTCATTAGTTTCTCCTTCAAAATAAATTAGGGGATAAAGACCGACTAAGAATACCAATAATGAATGGGTCCAGGGAAGAGCAAAATCCTTACACCGCTCACCTTAAGGGCAACTGCCCATCAAACAATCAACGCCTTTGAGCGCAGTTTAAAACCAGGTCTCACCGATTGAGCCTAGCAAAGGGATTCGCCGCCATCGACAAACAGGGTTTCGCCGTTTACAAAGGTATTTTCCATTAAATAATCCAGTGCTTTGAGGAGATTTTCCAACTTTCCGTGGGTGCCGGTCGGAACCTTTTTTGCGGCTTTCTCCAAATAATCGGGCGGACCTCCTTGAGGGGGAAGGATGAGCCCCGGCGCAATGCCGTTGACGCGGACGGATTTCCCCCATTCCACCGCCGCCAGTTCTGTTAAGTGTTTCAGGGCCACTTTACTTACAGAATAAGCCGCAAAAGTGGGAACAATTTTTGCAACCCGTTCATCGAGAATATTAACGATCAAACCTTTATTGACCTTGCGCTTGTACTCGCGCATCAGCAGGTAAGGTGCCATGAGGTTGAGGTTAAGGGTATCGACCAGAGTGTCAACCTGGGTTTGTTCTATATTTTCCTGGATAAAATTTGCGGCGGAACTGATCAGCAATTCCACGTTATTGAAGTCTTTGAGGGCCTTGCCAACAACCGATTCAGCCTCATCCAGGTTTCTTAAATCTGACACATAGCCCTGACACTGGACCCCTTGAGCTCGTATATCGCGAATCGTTTCCTCACTGGCCGCTCCAGAACGGTGGTACCAGAGAGCAATATCGAATCCTTTACTGGCCAGGTGCAGGGCCATCGCCCGACCAATGCGGATCGCCCCTCCTGTCACAATAGCTGTTGGCACTTTTGTCCCTCGTAAATGGCTTATGTTATACTGCCGAATTATTTAACGCTAATTGCCTGTCAGAATCCACCAAAAACCGGGTTCTCTAATTATTGAAAACCGTTTTACACCCTGAACAGAATTAAAAATATTTTCAGGAAACAGGAGACACCATGAGTGAGAAAAAATGCGTGAACATTGCCGTGCTGACGGTTTCCGACACACGGACCGAGGCGGACGACAAATCCGGGCAAGTACTGGTAGACCGGATTCAGGGAGCCGGGCATCATCTGGTTGAGAAAAAAATCATTAAAGATGAAAAAAACCTGCTTCAGGAACAATTAAAAAAATGGATCGCCAGCCCTGATGTCGATGTGGTGATCGCAACAGGCGGGACAGGTGTAACGGGACGTGACATCACCCCTGAAGCTTTCGAGGAACTGTATGAAAAGTCGATTCCGGGATTTGGCGAATTGTTCCGCATGCTTAGTTATGAAAGCATCCGGACATCCAGCCTGCAATCGCGTTGTACAGCCGGGGTTGCTAACGGAACTTTCCTTTTCGCTTTGCCGGGTTCGACCGGAGCCTGTAAGGACGGGTGGGACCAGATTCTCGTGCACCAGTTGGACAGCACCCACAAACCGTGTAACCTGGTTGAGCTGATGCCTCGGCTCCTCGAAAAATAACCCGTGTGCCACTGAACCTGATTAGTAATAATATTCACAATCGGTTAACTTGGCTTGATGAAGCTTTGCCCTCCTGCCCATGAAGCAATACCAATTTGAAGTCGAATCAGAATCGAACAGGGAAAGGCTTGATGTTTTTCTATCTGTCCAGCAGACAGAAATCAGCCGGTCGCGTTTGAAAAAGCTGATTATTGAGGGCCGGGTAACGGTAAACGGTGTGGCACGGCCTGTTGGTTATAAAGTCCGGGAAGGAGACCGGATCACGGTTCTCGTGCCTGCCCCGATTCCTCTCGGCACTGCGGCAGAACCTATTCCGCTGAATATAATATTTGAAGACGAATTTTTACTCGCTCTGGACAAACCAGCGGGTATTGTTATTCACCCGGCACCGGGCCACCCGGCAGGGACCCTGGTCAACGCCTTACTTCATCATTGCAAAAACCTGCCAGGGATTGGCGGAGTCGAGCGGCCCGGCATAGTTCACCGGCTGGATAAAGATACGTCGGGACTAGTAATAGTTGCCAAAACCGAATCCGCACACAAAGCCCTGGCCGGACAGTTCAAAAACCGTGAGATCCGCAAAGAATATCTGGCTATCGTTAAAGGCCATGTTAAGGAGAATGAAGGCTCTATCCATGCCGCCATCGGCCGCCACAGAATTCATCGCAAAAAAATGGACATAAGGGACTCAGGGGGTCGGGAAGCTTATACAGAGTATCAGGTCATATATCGTTGTAAAGGTTGGTCCTACCTGAAACTTTTGCCCAAAACGGGTAGAACGCATCAGATTCGGGTGCATTTGGCATCCATCCACCACCCCATAATCGGAGATCATCTCTATGGAGGAAAATCTTCCGAGTTCAAACTGCCCAGGCAGGCTTTGCACGCCCATAAATTGGAACTGAAGCACCCGATTACGGGTTTCAACCTATCATTTTGCGCACCGCTTCCCCAGGATATGGGATTTTTCCTACAGTCCCACGGTTATAGTCCTATAAAAAAAATTGACGTATTTGAGCCATAATAAAATTCTTCACCGTTCCGCACTAAACCTTAATTTTTCAAGTTCTCTCGCTGGCTCCAATTGTGAGTTATTTGTGAAAAGTTTTTTAAACATCCTAAATCCGATAATTTATGCCCCCCAAAAAAGCATTTTCTGTCGCTCCAAAAAAAATAAAACTCCTTTATTTATAACAATTTAATTTCCTCCTCCCCGCCTGTCGAAAAATTATGGCCATAAAATGGGGTGTGCGTCGTTTTTCCACAAATTTCCAGTCAGAAAATTTATTTGAATGGACACCTAAAACTGAGGAGCAAAAAGGGTATCAAAATTCTGTCATGCTTTAGCCCCTATAATCAGGCCGTCAAAAAATATCACATCCTTAGCTTTGTGGCTTGACCCTTGGGGGCCTGAAAATAGAGGGAATTACGATATCGGAATTTTGACACCGGCTCCCCCCCTAATATATTTGGCCTAACCAAAATCAAACAATTTACCCCCCTGATTCAGCCTATGATTTAAGGGGGCACGGAAAACATCATCCTATTCAGCCCTACCAGGCAGGTTTATTTTGTCCACTGCCCCTGATTTCCTTGCCTGGCAAGGATTTTAAGGGGCCCCTCACAGAAAACAAATCTTTTCCACATCATTTGTGCAAAACCTGTGGAAAACAAAGGGCAATTTTCTTCTAACTTAAGGCAAATAAAAGCTTTTTTGGCTTCCGATTAGAAAGTATGCAGTCTCATAAAACTGTTTATTTTCAACGATTTTCACCAGTCAGGGTTGCAGGATACGGGAAGGCAGGAATTGATACCATTATAAACCAATACTGGTCTAGTGCCAGCCATGGTGATAGGCTAGCCACAACATTTTTTATGCTTTTTCCCACTGCCGCATGGACATGGATCGTTTCTGCCTGTTTTGGCCTCACCGCGAACAAAGGTTTTGGGTTTCACCTGAGGTGAAACAGGAACAGGGGAAAGGATGGAATCTTTCCGGCTATAAACCCAACGGCCGTTTACTCGATAGAAACGGGAAGATTCCCGCAGTATTTGTTCAGACCCCTCCTTAGTATAGTGCGCGACAAAATCCACCTGGCCTTCGGAGTCGTCATGCCCTCCTGATCGAACATCTGAAATGTCCAGTCTCTTCCACACCACTCCATCTTCAATCAGGTTGGGGCCCAGTCTGGCCATTTCTTTTTTTTCTTCCGGGTGACTGGTGAGAACCAGATATTCCCAGTTTTTCTGGGTGAATGCGGTATAACGCGACCGCATTAGATCCTCCGCCGTATCCGGAAAAGCGGTACCCCGGATCAGCGGGCCGCAACAATCGGTAAACGGGAAATTAGAACCACAGGGGCAATCTTTCATTTTAGATAATCCGGTCTTTCGGGTTGAAGGTTCGTCTTAAACGGGCTTTCGCCGGAAGGGAAATGCCGGGCGTTGGCCTTTACGTTCTGCCAGCCGCGAAGGCTTGTTTTCACGGGGCGGACTATTCTTCTCCTCGACTTTTTTTTCGGGAGAGTTTCCTTGTTTGGAATCCTTATCCGGGTTGCTCATTATTATTCTCCAAATCACCCAATTTCAGTCTTTAATAGCATACGCAATCTGGTATAACACTCCAAAAATTTTGTCTTTGGCTCTATTGGCTTACTGAAAAACAAATGTGGATTTTTGAGGGGCTCTGGAACAAATTCCAACCCGTCACGTCCTGCCACCCCTCATCCGTCATTCCCGCGCAGGCGGGAATCCAGAATCGTCATCGGCTGGGACCCCCGGGACCCTTCCGTCATTCCCGCGCAGGCGGGAATCCAGTAGGGGCGAACGGCCGTTCGCCCTTACATGAATCGCCCCTACTCTCCGCGTTCCTCCGCCACCCCCCCACGAATAGGCGAATAATATATTTTATTATTCGATTTATTCCCAAAAAAAGAACAAATTTTGCGAAAAAGCGTATAAAATAGTACAACAATTCCAAGAAAACGCACAGTTCAGAATCCCCTCGTTTGCGGGATAAAAAAATCTACGTCCGCAAACATTTGAAAATAAAAGCCTGTTTATATTGGTCACAACTTATTGGGGAATTTGGCTCCTATTTTGCTTTAACCTTTATTGAAAATAATAAATGGCAACGGAAATGTCACCCAAAACAGAATCTAAAAAGCGCTTTCTTGCGGCTCAGGGTGGTTTCACTTTAGCCGAAACCGTAATGGTTTTAGCAGTCATGGGAATACTTATGGTAGTCGCCATTCCAAATTTTTCAAAATGGAAAGAGAAACACGAAATCAATGGCCAGGCGCAAAAGGTCTATTTTGACCTGATGTTGGCTCGCACCAGTGCGGTCAGAAATAACAACAATGTTCGAGTCACCTTCAACACAACCAGCCATACCTATACGGTTCATGACGATACCGATAGTGACGGTGCCCAGGATGCTGGCGAGGCGGTGAAATCCGGGGTCTTGGAAAACAACATAAAGTTCGCTTACAACACCGGGATTACAGACATTGATGGCAACACCGTTAGCGCGCCCGTTTCGTTTGGCGGCTCCCAAATAGTTATTTTCGATTCCCGCGGCCAATCCAGTGCCAGTGGATCAGTATTCTTGTTGCACGCGAGCGACATCGGCGACACCAATGACCGGGCACGTTGCGTCAGTGTACTTCAGGCCACGGGTGCTGTGGATTACTGGTCCTATGACGGAAGCATAGCGGCTCCCAAGCCTCCATGGAAATAACTATGAGAACCCCAACCCCCAAAACCAAAAGGGCGCTATGGCAAGTGGGCCGTAATCAAAAGGGATTCACCCTGATCGAAGTCCTGATCAGCATGGTAATCCTGTCTGTCGGCGTTTTCAGCCTTATCAAAGCCGCGGACGCAGTCATTTACTACCAGAACAATTCCAGACTGGTCACCGAGGCCACCTTAAAAACCACCAATAAAATTGAAGAAATAAAAAGGTTATCTGCCGAGGAGCCAACAGGAGGCTCGTTTGGCTTTAATTACCTTGTTACTAATTATCTGGCGGATGCTGTTTTTACTGAAATCAGCAACCAGAACTACAAAAAGATTGAGACGGATGGGGATTTCACAATAACCACGACCTTGCAGGTTTATCCATCGGGAACGAGTGAAACCTTTGATGAGCCCACATCAATCCACATGCTGGAAGTAGTGGTCAAAACAGAATGGACTGACAGCCGAGGCCAGAACAAAAATGTGGAAATGGCATCGGTGCTTCATAGAAGACAATTCGTAGGAGGCAACTAATACGATGATTAAAGTTAATTTAAAGCTGGCTCAACAGGAACAAGGAAGCACCCTGGTCGTTTACATGTTTGTTCTGGCCGCAATGGCGGCGGTCGCAGTTGCCTCATTGCAAACCATCACTTTAAACCTGGAAACTTCCCAATCCCATAAGAAGGGCAAAAACGCCTTCTATTCTGCCGAGGTGGGGCTTGATCTTGCTGTCAACGATATCATTAACGAATTTGAAGACCTCATTCCATATACCGAGTCCGCGGACCAAGCCGGTTCGGATGGCGATGGTTTTATCACCGTTAATAATTACCGTAATTATAAAGTGAAATACAAGATCACCAATCCGCTGGAATCCTATCTTTACCAGACAGTCACTGGCAATACCATTATTTATCATTATGCCCACACCTATGAGATCGAATCCGAGGCAACATCGCTTAAAGATTCTTCCAGAGAGACCGTGCACGAACAGATTCGGATTCTGGAAACTCCATTGGTCCAGTACTTTGTGTTTTACGGGCAAGACGGGAACTCCGCCGACATGGAGTTATTTCCAGGCCCAGACATGAACAGTTGGGGACGTATTCATTCCAATGGTGATATTTATATTGGGTCATCATCCTTCAATAAAATCCGGTTACGGAATTACGACAATAACAACAACATGTCGCCTCATTCCATGACCGCCTCCGGCAATATTTATACTTATGAAAAACACGATGGCGACAACTACCCCAACACCGTTGAAGTTAAAACTACCGGCACAGGAACAACTTTCACCCCAACTGAAACGGTCACAGGAGCAATTAATTCCAGCAATGAAACAAGTGAGGAAAGCCGGTTCGGAAACTATGTTCTGGTTAATGAAAAACCTTACACCACTCCTTCAAAAGATTTATTCAAGCGTGCCGGATTTTATGAGCAGAGGGCAGAAAATCCGGGCAGACCCGGTATTGACGGTATGACTATTATTGGCACCGGCGGATTGGGAGCCGGGAATATAGAGGTTCATGTTTCACGGCCGTCTTACACAGATGTTACCGCTCTTATTCTGGCTGGCGAATCTTCCACTGGCAACCCGGTTCCCGGCCTTCCTATGCCAATCATCCAGGAATCCAACGATGCTTTTCAGGATTGCAGGGAAAACGACCGCGACGTGGACACCACCGACATCGACCTTTATTCCCTTGGCCTTTGGTATGAAGCCTATCTTGCCGACCAGGGGCTTGAATTGGCCGGTGATGGCATGTTGATTTATACCTCGCGGTCCCCGGACGCGAGCTTCACCAACAATGGGTCGGACTTGCAGGCAATAAGGGTCATCACCATGGACGCTACCTCCAGTCCGCAATTGGTGGATGAAACCACATTAGCTACGGATAATCCGCTTTATATCCACGGCGATTTCAATACCGTCGATACCCATGGAGTCGCGTTGATTGGCGATGCCATGAACATACTCTCTAACGCATTAACCACCAAGCCCTGCGGGATAAGCTGGCCAGACCTTTACAACAACTATGGGGCAAGCACGACCACCATCAATGCCGCGCTTTTTGCCGGACATGTGCCAACAACCCCAGATGGTTCGGTATATAGCGGAGGTTTGCATACTTATCCGCGGCTTCATGAGGATTGGACACAACGTTCATGGAACCCAACCCGCACTTTGAACATTAACGGCGCGTTTATCAACCTTTGGGACAGCGAACAGGCTGATGGGGTGTGGTGCATAGGCGGAGATTGTTATTCAGGACCCGTGCGCAACTGGGGATGGGACGTAAGGTTTCAAGATCCGGATTTCTGGCCGCCCTTTATCCCATCCATCTTCAGTGTCGAACGGGTGGGCTTTCTCGAATAGTCATCAAACGAGGAAAAGACAATGAACCAGTTACAAAAAAAACCATTCTGGCAGATGAATGAGCAGGGATTCACGATGACCGAATTGCTGATAGGTTCGGCAATCTCCTTGATCCTGCTTGCCCTCGTAGCGGGAATTATCCAGTCACAGAAAAGCACATTTTCACGGCAAAGCCAGTTGGGTCAAATGCAGGCCAACGGCAGAGCGACTGTTGACTTCATCACCCGCAGTGTCCAGAATGCGGGCTTCAACGTCACCCGCGGAAAAAGGTTCCTCGCCGCATCCGATCATTATATCACCATGGTTTTTGATGATGACAATGACGGTACCATTCAAAACGATGAGGTCATGACTTATGCGGTCTCAAACCCGGATAACTCTACCCTCTCCAGCTTCTCCATCAACCCGTTCTTCGATGATGATGGCGACGGGGAGGTAGAAAGCTCCGAAACGCGGACTTACCAAATCTCTCTGGGATTGGAGAATCCTCCGTTTCACTTTTATCGCATCACCCCTGATCAAGGAACCAGTGATGTCACAAAAAGTAAAGTGGCCCGCAACATCGACAACCTGATTATCCGCTACTGGGATAAAGACGGGGACCCGCTACCAGCAGGAGTATCCACGGATGCGGACGGTAACCCCATTCCGCCTTATGTCCTCCCAACTGATGAGTTAAACGATATCCGAAAAGTAACCATGGAAATCATTACCCGGTCGAAAGATGAAGACCCTAATGAAAATTTCTTAAACACTGGAACTTATTATGCAGGAAGTGTTGCTACCGCCGGGGGCACAACGTCCTATAGCGACCGTTACCACCGTGAAACTTATACCGCCGTCACCTCTCCGAGAAACCTGGTCACCGCTCCCTGGGGAAAAATAAGTTTGGCGGCTAACCCCACTCCAGTCAGTTGTCCCGACAACTCCACCACCATTACAGCTAGCGTGGTAGATGGAGACGGAGAGGGAATCGGCGCGGGCACCGTTGTCAATTTCAACACCAGCGAGGGCACCCTTGCCCCTGCCGCCAGTGGAACCGTCGGGCAGGGAAGCGCCACAACCGTATTGACTTACGACTGGGAAAAACCCAGCGTCACCGCTACTGTTTCCGCCAGCGCTCTTATTGATGTAGACGGAGAAGACTTCCCGGTATTCAATGCTATTCCTGTATCTTTTGAGTCGGGCACCGGCATTTTCACCGATGACTTTGATGATAATGATAGTACTGGCTGGACCGAAGGTGGTACTGCCAACTGGAACGTCGCATCCGGAGAATACAAGACCGCGTCCAATGGGTTTGCCTGGTCCCTCAATGGATGCGCCGCCTGGCAGAATTACGAAGCCCAGGTGGATATCAAGCGCAACGGCTCATTGAGCGCAAGTGAATCTGTAAGCCTGGTACTGAGGTATCAAAATGCCAACCAGTATTATATGGTCAAAGTATCCTGCTCCAGCAACTGCGGGGGAAGCCCTAACGATGACCAATATGTATTGGAACTGGTGAATTACAATAGTGCTGAAACCAGCCTGGTCAGTTCGAGTGCCTTTGTTTTTGATAACAACGAGTACTATACCCTGAAGGCCAGTGCCAGCGGGAATGACCTCAACGCAAAATTCTGGATCAGGAGCGGCACAGAACCCACGGACTGGGACATTACCGTAACCGACACGTCCTATTCCCAGGGAGAAATTGCCTTGACCACAGATACCAGCACCACCTCTTTTGATAATGTCAGCGTCACCCCCGCCACTTGACCGGCAGGCCAGGAAAAAACCTCACCTCCTGCCTGGGGGCCTGCCAGGCAAACGAAAATATCCCATGGCTTTCAATGCGTTATGATAAAATCTTGACATGATCAATCATCGCCTCGCTTCCAATTTCAACTGGTTTTTTTTTCTGACCTGCCTGGGAATCTCTATTATCGGCGTGGTGACCATTTACAGCGCCAACCATGGTCGGCCAGAGGCTTTTTTTCGCGGCCTTTATATCAAGCAAATTTACTGGATAGGGTATGGGCTGGTTGCCATGCTCATAGCCCTGGTGCTGGATTATCGCTGGTTCAGCCGCTATGCCTACCTCATCTATGTTTTCACCCTGCTGGCTCTCGCCTATGTACTGGCCGAAGGAGTGATCGCCTCCGGTTCCCGACGCTGGATTCATATAGGCTCCATCAGTATCCAGATTTCCGAGTTCGCTAAAGTGTCGCTGATCATTGCCCTGGCCAAATACTTTGAGTCGGGGAAAATGTCAAACCAGTATTACCTGAAGGACCTCTTCATCCCGGCGTTGATGACGGCACTCCTGGGAGGACTCATTGTTGTGCAACCCGACCTCGGCACCACCATGATGATTTTTTTCATTTTCCTGGTATTTGTAACCGCCATTGAATTGGAAAGAATGACCTTGATAAAACTTTTTACCGGCGGGCTCATGCTGGCTCCGGCACTTTGGTTTTTCCTGAAAGACTATCAGAAGTCCCGGCTTTTGACCTTGTTCAACCCGGAATTGGACCCGCTTGGAGCGGGCTATCACTCTATCCAGTCCAAAATTGCCATCGGGTCCGGCGGGTTCTGGGGAAAGGGTCTGCTCGCGGGGACCCAGAGTCGGCTCAACTTCCTGCCGGAGAAACATACGGATTTTATTTTTTCAGTCTTCGCGGAGGAAACCGGTTTTTTAGGCGTGGTCATTCTTTTATCTTTATTCCTTTTTATTATTTTGAAAGGTTTAAACATTGCTTTTCGGGCGGCAGACCGGTTTGGTTTTTTTCTTTCTCTGGGACTGATCAGTTCCATCACGTTTTACATCATTTTTAATGTGGGGATGACCATTGGCCTGTTTCCCATCACCGGAATTCCCCTTCCTTTCCTGAGTTACGGCGGCTCTTCCCTCATAACCAATTTTTTTGCGGTAGGACTTCTTCTCAATGTTGAAATGCGAAGATCAATACATTAAAACTCCCGGCTTTATTTTTTCTCAAGGTTTGCCCCACCCGGCATGTTATAATTTTTTATCACCCACTCTGATGCAGGAAATCCATGGCTTCTGAAGTACTGATAAATTCCAACCAGCGGGAAATTCGTGTGGCCCTGATGGAAAACAATCAGGTCTCGGAATTATTTATCGAACATAAAACCAACAAGGGCATTGTTGGAAATATTTACCGGGGCAGGGTCACCAAAATTCTTCCTGGAATGCAGGTGGCATTTGTTGACATCGGGATGGACAAAGCCGGGTTTCTGTATGTCGGAGATATCGACGTTGTTGATATGTTGGGGCTTGAGGACGAATTGCCCCCCCCTCCCCTGACGGATGAAACCGAGGACCCCCTTTCCGGGAAACCTGGTCGACCCAATCATGGAATCCGCATTCAGGATATTTTACAGGAAGGCCAGGAAATTCTGGTGCAGGTTGCCAAAAATCCCCTGGGCTCCAAGGGAGCCCGCATCACCAATTACATCACCCTGCCCGGACGCTACCTCGTCTATATGCCGACCGTTAATCACATCAGTGTTTCCCGTCGCATTGAGGAAGAAGAAGAAAAAGAGCGGCTAAGACAACTGGTCAGCGAAATCGGCAATCCCGGTGAAGGATATATTGTCCGAACCGCGGGGCAGGATGCCACACGTGCGGACTTTGAGTCGGACCTGAAATTTCTTCACCGACTTTGGGAAAACCTGAAAAAACAATCTGAAAACCTGGGTGCGCCACACCTGGTTTACGAGGATCTGAACCTGGTCTTCAGGTCAATCCGGGATCTTTTCACCAACGATACTGAACGGCTGGTTATTGACTCAAAATCAGATTACATAAAATGCCTGGAGTTCTGCTCCACCTATCTCCCGCATTTGTCGGGCAAAATTGAGCAATACAAAGACCCGATGCCGATTTTCGACCATTATGGGATAGAAATGGATATCAGCCGGGCTCTGGGCCGGACCATCTGGCTTAAGTCCGGTGGCTATATCACTATCGACCAGACCGAAGCCCTGGTCGCCATTGATGTCAATACAGGGAAATACGTTGGCCATAGCGACCCTGAAGATACTATTCTTAAAACCAATCTGGAGGCGGTTAAGGAAACCGTGTACCAGCTCCGCCTCAGGAACATCGGCGGTATTATAATCGTTGATTTCATTGACATGGCTAAAGAAGAAAGCAAGGAAATGGTCTCCAACGCGCTCAAACAAGCGCTGAAGTCAGACCGGTCACGAACCCGCATCCTTAAAATTTCCGAGTTAGGGTTGGTGGAAATGACCCGTAAGCGTGTGCGCGAAAGTCTGGCGCAAACTCTTTGTGACCCCTGCGATTACTGTGAAGGAAAAGGGTATATCAAAGGGACCTCCACTGTCTGTTACGAAATCATCCGGGAAATCCAAAGACGGGGAACCGACAACATCACTAAAAAGAAAATCGACATTGAATTACATCCAGCGGTTTATGACCTGCTGTTCGAGGAAGAGAGTAGCTTTGTTGAGGAGATGGAAAAACAAAGCAATATCGAAATCACCTTTCAGGTAAACCCGAAACTGCATCGGGAAAAATATAATATCGTGGCATCATGATGAGGGTTAAAAATATGAACTGCACTCGGGTATTAAATATTATTCTCCTGGCGGCTTTACTTTTTGCCTTCGGTTGCGGCACGGCCGGGAAAAACTTCGACGAGTCTCTCTATAAAAATATTGTTGCGGGAACAACAACCTATAATGAAGTTCAGTCCATGTTTGGGTCTCCTTTTAAAAAGGGCGTTCAAAACGGCTACAAGGTCTGGACTTATGAATACAATTTTTACAACGCTCTGGGGAAAAATATCACCAAAGATATGGTTATCGTTTTTGATCAGAGTGGTGTTGTGAAGTCCCATCAAATGATGACCAACCAGCCTTGAAAAAGTTATAACAAACGGATCATAACAACTTCTTTCCTTGCCTTCCCCTACAACCCATGACTCTTTTTAACCCCTTGCGCGTCTACAAACAAATCACGGAATGTTAGGTTTCAGCAAAACCCAGTGGAACACCCTGCACCTGACCTGGGTCGCATTCTTTTTGACCTTTGTGGCCTGGTTCAATATGGCGCCGTTCAACACCACAATCATGCACACTCTGGGCCTGTCTTCCACCGAGATCAATATCTTGATGATTTGCAATGTGGCATTGACCATTCCCGCCAGAATCATTATCGGTTTCTGGGTTGATAAATATGGCCCACAAAAAGTTTTCAGCAGATTATTGGTGTTTGCCGCACTGGTATGTTTTGCTTTCTCCCTGGCCCAGGACTTCGAGACATTGCTGATCACCCGTCTCCTGATGGGAGTCGTTGGAGGTGGATTTGTAGTAGGGATAAAAATGATCGCCGAGTGGTTCCCGCCACAAAAGATGGGAACGGCTCAGGGAATTTACGCAGGCTGGGGAAACTTCGGTTCCGCCTTTGCGGCTTTTTCTCTCCCTATGATTGCCCTGCTCTTCCCTGAAGAGTCCGGGTGGCGGGTGGCGACAGGCCTTTCAGGACTATCCTGCCTGGTCTGGGCCTGGATTTATTACCGGTTTTGCCCTGATGCTCCAGGAAAGGGAGGGGATTTCCTAGTCGACCTGCACGGCGTGATTGAGGTCACTTCATACCGGGACCTGATCATGCAAATTCTTTTTCTCTTACCTGTTTATGGAACCCTGGCTCTTTTCATCTGGAAACTTTCTGGAAAGCCACTATCTCTAATCCCTGATTTTATTTCCGTGGCCCTGATTCTCGCCATTGCCGGGCTTTTTATTTTGAACGCACTACGATGCTGGCAAGCAAATGTACGAAGATTGCAACAACCTATCCAGGATCACTATCCCTACAGCCAAATAGTGATCTTGAGTCTCGTCTACACGCTGACCTTTGGATCGGAACTAGCTGTCATTTCGATGTTCCCGCAGTATTTGGAAAACACATTTGCTTTAACCGTGCAGGTTGCAGGAGCGCTGGGTTCGAGCTTTGCCATCATGAACCTGGTCACCCGCCCCGCAGGCGGTTGGATTTCAGACCACTTCGGCAGAAGGCGCACACTTTTCATTTTAATTCTGGGAGCCAGCATATGTTATTGGGGTATGGGAGAAATGGATAATAGCTGGTCGCTTGTTTCCACTATTCTCCTTTCCGTAACCTGCTCCATTTTCCTGCAATCTGGAAACGGCGCATGCTTCGCGGTGATTCCCCTGATATCGAAACCTCTCACCGGGAAAATGGCCGGCCTGGCGGGGGCTTACGGTAGTGTCGGGTCGGTGTTTTTTCTCACCCTGCTCAGTTTTGTGACCCCTCAAACATTTTTTAAAGTCCTCGCCGGCTATGCTTTTCTGGTATTCTTGTGCCTGTTTTTTTTAAAACCCTTCCGGGCAACGCCCGACGAAAAAGAAAAGTTATAATAATTGCGCCTCTGGATTCAGGTTTTCAATAGTTCCCCGGGATAAGGGGATAAAGAGGGTTTACTTAAACCAACTTTTAACAAAGAAGGAATTAACATTTTATGGGATTCACCTGCGGCCTTGTCGGCCTCCCCAATGCTGGAAAATCAACCCTGTTCGGTGCTTTGACACGCACCAAAGCCATGGCGGGAAACTATGCGTTCACAACCATTGAGCCCAATAGCGGCATCGTTCCTGTTCCCGATAAACGCATGGACACCATCACCCACTACGTCAAAACCAAAAAGATTGTTCCCACGACCATGGAATTTGTCGACATCGCCGGACTCATCAAAGGCGCATCCAAGGGAGAAGGTTTGGGCAATAAATTTCTCGGTCACATCCGTGAGGTAGATGCCATCGCCCATGTGGTGCGTTGCTTCGAGGATAGCAATGTTCCCCATGTCAGCGACATTATCGACCCCATCTCCGACATCGACACCGTCAACACCGAATTGATTATCGCCGATCTGGAATCCCTTGACCGCAGAAAGGCAAAGATTGAGAAACTGGCAAAATCCGGGGATAAGGAAGCACGCATGCAAGTTGAGGTACTCACCAGGCTTTCCGAGGCTCTTGATCAAAATCAACCAGCCAGAAGCATTACTGGTTTAAATGACGAACAAAAACAATTCGTAAAAAGCCTGACCCTTTTGAGCGCAAAACCAGTTCTTTATATCTGCAATGTCATGGACCCCGGCGATACAGAAAACGAACTTGTGCAAAAGGTTAAACAGATTGCTGAAAAGGACGGCTCATCGGTCGTGGCCCTGGCGGGAAAAATTGAGGGCGAAATTATGGAGATCGAAGACCCCGAAGAACAAAAAATGTTTATGGAAGAAATGGGCCTGACCGAAACCGGACTCGACCGCATGATCTCCGCCGGATACGGACTGCTCGAACTTTCCACCTACTTCACAGCAGGAGAAAAAGAAACTCGGGCCTGGACAATTCCGAAAAACGCAAAAGCCCCGCAGGCGGCGGGAGTGATCCACAGCGATTTCGAAAAAGGGTTCATTCGCGCCGAAGTTTATACTCTGGAAGATCTGGTTAAATATAAATCCGAGGCCGCCATTAAAGAAGCGGGAAAACTCAGGGTCGAAGGCAAAGATTACGTCGTCCGGGATGGCGACATCATGCATTTTCGTTTTAACGTTTGATTCCTATTTCTTTGGTTATAATTTGCCTCCATGGCTAGTGCCCCACGATGGCACCAGGCAACGCGGGGTTTTACCTGCCAAAACATCCAACACATTATCTGCCACGAGGTCTGCCATTTTATCCCTTGTCTCAAAACTGGCACTGCCGATATGCGGCAGTAACATCAGGTTTTCCAACTCGGTCATGCCTTCAGTGAGTGCCGGTTCGTTTTCATAAACATCCAGCGCCGCCCCGGCGATTCTTTCTTCTTTCAGCGCTTCGACCAGGGCTTTGTCATCCACCACTTTACCTCGGGCGGTGTGAATGAAATAAGCGCTGGGCTTCATCATTAAAAATTGTTCTTTTCCAATCAGGTGTTGGGTCTGCTCGGTCAAAGGGGTGTGAACCGTGACAAAGTCGGATTGCTGAAGCAACTCTTCCAACGGAGTATAAACTGCGTTCAATGCTTTCTCTTTTTCTGCCGACAACCTGTTTCGGTTGCAATAAAGAACCCGCATATTAAAACCCGAAGCTCTACGGGCCACCGCGGAACCGATTTCACCACAGCCAATTATGCCAAGGGTTTTCCCATATACATCTCCTCCCAGGAACATTTTTGCCTGCCAGCCCTTGAATCGGTTTTCGCGGGTAAACCGTTCGGCGGGAACAATGCGTCGAGCAGAACCCAGAATCATGGCCCAGGTTAAATCGGCAGTGGTTTCATGCAAGACCCCGGGAGTATTTGTCACCCAGATGCCCTTTTTAGCGGCATGCGCCACGTCAATATTGTTGAACCCGGCCCCATAATTGGCGATGAGTTGCAAATTCCCTCCACAATCAATAATGTCTCGATCAATTTTATCCGATAAGTAGGTAACGATCGCTGTGCTCTCAAAAGCATATTTTTTAAGATCTTCAGCCGTGGGCGAATTTTCTGTCTGGTTGGTCCGCAAATCGCAATGCGGTGCCAGTTTTTCCAAAGCACCCTCGGGAAACATATTGGTCACGGTAACGATGGACATCTCGCCGTCCTTTCAGTTTTTCTGTGGTAAAATTAAGAGCCTGATTTTAAAGGAAAAAGTTGCTCAATCCCATGAAAATTTTATTCCTCGTCCCACCCGAAACCGTTTCCCTGGAATCTTCGGTGCCAAAAGCACTGGAAGGCGGTAAAGGCTATTACCCAAAACTTGGGCTTCTCTATGTCGCCGCCTACTACGAGCGCGAAACGAGGAACACCACCACTTTCATCGATTGCCCGCCGGAAAACGTATCAGAAGAAGCCTTGCTGGCTCGTGTCC
>Ga0210009_1001270_pt1 | contig 22582 bp, 15 predicted proteins | sample CryGeyCG2114_065_FD_185457 | JGI IMG/M metagenome (GOLD analysis project Ga0210009, IMG submission 185457) | Groundwater microbial communities from aquifer - Crystal Geyser CG12_big_fil_rev_8/21/14_0.65 (SPAdes) (version 2) | ecosystem: Environmental > Aquatic > Deep subsurface > Groundwater ... | reverse complement strand
GTTCGATGGTTTGGCAAGTCCGGCGGATCTGTTCTATGTTGCCGGAGGGACTTCGGCGAATGGCGCCCTGCAATCGATAACCATGCGCGATATCGGAGGGGGGGGCAACTGGGTAGGCACCTCCAGCCTGAGCGGCGGCGGGGCGACCAGTGCCAATGCCCCAGGTTTTGCGGCGACCGGCATTCAATATGGGGCCTGGAGTGGATATACCGGCGAATCCAACTCATGGTCTGCCTCGCTGGGCGGCATGAAAAGTGCACCGAGTGCCTGGATGTACGGGCCGTCCGGCTATCTGGATGCGGCGTACCAGGGCACGACATCCTTGAATGGCGCGATGGCCAGTACGTTCACTTATCAGTTGGATGGTGCAACCGCACCGACGAGCCGTAACTCGGGATTGACCGGTGTAGTGACCGGCGCCACGGTCACGGCGAATTTCGTCAACATGCTGGTGAGTGCGACATTGGATCTGACCATGCCCGGCAACGAGAACTGGGGCGCGAGCATCACCAACCAACCCATCTCGTTGGCTATGGGAGCGCTGCAAGCTAATCCGGTGGTGACCTATGGCCTGAGAATCGCGCCGACGACTTGCCCGACTTGCTCAGGCAACTTGAGTGCCAGCTTTACCGGGCAGAACCTGACCGGCATCATCGCTGGATACGAGTTGTGGAACGACGCGCAGGCCGGGGGAGGGAATGTGTCGGGTATTGTCGCGCTGACGCGGAATTTCACCGGCAACACCAATCTGGCTGTGGCAGACGACGGGGCGACCGTGCCGACCGGGTATATCGAGGTGGCAACAACGGGGGAGGGTAATGGTGGTTTTATTCAGAGCGCTTCTTCTTACACGACCACCGGCAATCTGCTCACTGCATTCGGATCGAGTGGTGCCGGGTTCAGCAACCAGACAACAATCACCTGCACGACGTGCACTACCACGCCCACGGGGCAGGTCGCGACCAGTGGCATCTACTATGGAACGTGGGAAGCAGGAACGTATGCGCAATCCTACTCATCCACCTTCACTGCCGGAACAATGCCGCCGAGCTACTGGATCACTGGTCCGGAAGCCGGCCCGCTGTTCCTGCCACAGGCCCTGACCGGCACAGCGACTTACGCTTTCGATGCCGGACAGGTGAGCAACTTCAACGGGGTGCCAGGAACGGTGACCGGCACGACAGTGCTGACGCTTGATTTCAACAAGCAGGCGGTAGGCATCAACCTGGACTTCAGCGTCTTCGATACGGCTGCGACACCGGTCGAGCATACCTGGCAGGTCTATACAGCAGCCGGCGATGAGGCGCCTCTGGGCCAAGGTAATGGAATGAGCAGTGCCGGATTTAGGGCTGGCAACTATGGTGGCGGGGATTCCGGTTTGCTCACGGTGTCGGTGGATGGCGGTGCGACAACAGTGGATTACCTCAATGCCAGTGTCAATGGTCAGCTCACTGGAGCCGGGTTGGACGGTGCCATTATGAGCTTTGACCTGAATGGTCTGTTGAATACGGCGTCACCGACATATGAAAACATCAGTGGTGTGGCGGCCTTTACCGGATCAACTCAAGCCGTCAATACTTCGCACCGTTATGTCGCGACATCGTTCTACGACCCTTTCGCGGCCATACCGCGGCCAATGTTTGGCTTCTATGCCAACAACGCATCACGAGTCACGCAGGACGTGCCTGGTTTGACTGGAAATCTGACGCAGTTCGATTTTATGGATGTCGGCAACAACGGCGGTGGCAGCTCGATGACACTCTCTCAAAATACCAGCACGTTAGCCAATCAGGGGTCGGATGCGGTGAGCGGCATCAGTTGGGGTCGCTGGGATGGTGGGACGTTCAATGCTACGGATCGTGTAACCGGCACCGTCATTCCTGTGGCGCAGACAGGCAGCATGCACTGGATCGCCGAGTCGGCAACAACGGTACCGACGACCTTGCCCGTGGTGGGAACATATACCTACACCAATGCGGGAGGCACTTTGCCGACGGATAATCTGGGTAATGTTGGCACGTTGAATTCGGCCACGCTCACCGCCGACTTTACGGCGAGTACCGTGAACCTGGGGGTGAACGCGACCGTGAATGTTGCAACTTTGGATGCTGTCGGCACCAATGTTCCCATCATCCAAAAAACGGTGTTCTTCGCGTCCAGCCAGGAAGTGGCCAGCAGCACCTCGCATTTGGCGGTGACCTGTGCCGGCACTTGTGGAGCCGGGCTTGGCGGAGCGGTGATAGGCAAATTCACCGGGGATGGGGCGATTGGGGCAGCAATGACGTATGGTTTGCAACACGGCACCAATATTGTCTCAGGGGTGGTGGCGTTCCAGCGGGGTGCAGCTCAATAACAACCGGCACGTTACGCGTAAAACGACCCGGCCCGCGATTGCGGGCTGGGTCGTTTTCGGGATGTCGCTTCGGCTTGAGAATCAAAATTGTGGGCCCGATAAATCGGGCTAACAAGGGTGGCGGATTATCTGGGTTAAACGTTGGGCGCTGGGAAATCGATGAACACCTGGTTCACAAGTAATCTTGGCGACGCCATGTTGGCGGGAGAAGCATCGGAACACATCAAGGCACTTTTCTCGTCAACCTACGAGACAGCCAATAGTCAAAGGGAAATGGCGATATTCTTTCGCCACGAATCAGAGGGTCATCTTCACTGTGAGTTCAAAGTGTATTTTCCTCCGGCAACGGCTACCGTTGCGCTGGCAGTTGATGCGATTCCCTGTAAAAAACCTTCTGTGAACGGTTTGGGCTTGCTGGCCGGTTCGGAAGAATCATGGCCGATCCTCTTTCCTGAAAAGTTGGCGTCATCGCCTATTTCATGCACACCCTGTCGCTCACCTGCAGCGGGAAAGTGACGCGCTTCGTCGCACAGTGAAGGGGCTGGGAACAAAAATGGATGGAGAGTCGAAAGAACACCCCGGTATCAGCGGCAGCGCGACCGCTTTGCATGAAATGCGCATTGCCGCCGTGATCGGCGCGCTGCTGGATGCACAAGCCAAAAGTGTGCTCGACCTCGGCTGCGGCGAGGGTGAGCTGATAGTCAGACTGGCGGCACAGGTACAATTCAGCCGTATCGTCGGCATCGATATTTCAGATTCCGTTTTGCAGATGACGCGTTGTTTGTTGGGTCTGGACCCGTTCTCACCGCCGGGGCGTGTCGAGGTGATGCATGCTTCGTTCACCGAACCGGACTCCGCCCTGAAGGGATTCGACGCTGCCATTTTACTGGAGACTATCGAGCATATCGCCCCCGGATACCTCAGTCGTGTTGAACGTGCAGTGTTCAGCTGCTACCGGCCAAGAACCGTATTGGTCACGACACCAAACCATGAATACAACACAATGTATGGCATGGCCCCGGGCCAATTCCGCCATACCGGTCATTGCTTCGAATGGGACCGCCCAAAGTTCCGCCACTGGGCAAGCGGCGTTGCCGCACGCAATGGCTATTCCGTTGCCTTCAGCGACATCGGCGACCCGCACCCCACTCTAGGAGCCTCGACCCAGATGGCTATCTTTACCCTTATTGATGATTCGATTTGATAGAAAAGCATTCGCGCGATGCACCCGCAAGTAGGCAGGCCGTGATGCTGCGCCAGTCGGCGGAATATCCCTTCCTTGTAGGTCACCACCTGAGTCAGATCACTTTCTTTCCTCACGCTGCCGCAATACACGCCACAGCCACCCGCCAAATAGCAGCATGACAATCGCTCCCAGCCACAGCGGCCAGCGCACCGGCTGGTTCCAGACGCGGCGCAGCTTGTCGCGCTGCGCGCTATCCACGCGCCAGTATTTGAGGCGGTTATTCGCCATGATGTTGGGTTTGACGTTGCGCAGCCAGCCATGTTGCAACACGTAATTTTTGGGATGGTAACCCCACAGCCAGGGTGAATCGCGGCGCAGAATTTCCAGCATGTGGTCGATGATGACCTGCCGTGCCGGACTGCTCTCCATATTTTTCATGCGCTCGAACAGTCGGTCGTATTCCGGGTTGCTGTAGTTCGCCGCGTTCTCGCCGCCGTGCTGTACCTTGCCCTGCGCACCGTGCAGCAGGAAAAAGAAATTTTCCGGGTCGGGATAATCGGCGTTCCAGCCGAAGTAGAACATCTGTGTGTCACCGCGCCGGATCTTGTCCTGGAAGCGGTTGTAGTCGGTGCTGCGCACATCGAGTTGCACGTTAATCTTATCGAATTGCTTGCGCAGCCAGTCGAGGCGCGATTTGCTGCCCACGCCGCTGGAGGTGGTATCGAGATGGATCACCAGCGGTTGTCCGCTCTGTGCCTCCACGCCATTCGGATAGCCCGCCTCGGCGAGCAGGCGTTGCGCCACAGCAATCGGCTTGCGCACCGGTTTGTCCTGCACACAATCGTACACATAGGAATTGATGCCCGCGCAACCGTCGCGATAGCCGAAAATGCCGGGTGGAATCGGCGACTGCGCCGCGATGCCGCGCCCGTTGGCAAAGATGGAGATGAACTCCTCAAAGTCCACCGCGATGGCGATGGCGCGGCGCAGCTTTCTTGCCCGTTCACCGTTGCCTCCGACTGTTGTATCCAGCCAGTTGAAGCCGGTGTATAGGGTCGAGGTCGAAACCGAAGTGGCGAGAGTGATGCCCTGTGCTTTCATCGCTTCGCTCACGGCCGCCTCGCCGCCCACGCTGACCTGCACCGCCTGATCGAAACTGTCGGAGCTGATGCCGGAGGCATCGTAATAGCCCTGCAGGAATTTATTCCAGTAGGGAATGGTTTCCTTTTCCAGCGAGAACACGATGCGCTCGATCAGCGGCAGCGGCTTGCCCGCATCACGCAGCAACCCCGCCTCGGCATCGCCCGCCTCGCCTTCCGCCGGATAAGCCTCACTGTCGTAATATGGATTCTTCGTCAGCACCATGCGCTGATTGGGATCGTTCTCAGCCAAATAATACGGCCCGCTGCCCAACGGCCACCAGTCGAGGGTGAGGTTGCGCTCCTGCATCCCGGGTTGCGCGTAGAAACGCTCGGCCTCGGGCGGCATCGGCGCGAAGAACGGCATCGCCAACCAGTATGCGAACTGTGGATACTTGCCGTGGATGGTGATGCGATAGGTGATGTCATTCACCACTTCGACGCCTTGCAGCGGATACGCATCAAGATCGAGAAAATCCTGCGGATGCGCTTTGGCCGCCGCCAGTAATACGGCGGCATATTCCTTGAGGCCGACGATGTATTCCGACATCACACCGGCGATCGGGGTGTGCAATTGCGGATGCACCAGACGCTTGATCTGATGCACATAGTCCGCCGCGGTCACGCTGCGTGTGCCGGTGCGGGTGAAGTCTTTCAGGCTGTGAATGCCGGCCAGGTCTTTCTCCGCCAAGCGTAGATTGTCCGCCCGCAGTGCCGGATGCGGCTGGTAACGCATGTTGGACTTGATGCGAATTTCATACACGCTGTAGGCGATACGCTCGGGCCTGGCATCGGATGACAACGGGCGACGGCGCTCATCCAGATAACTCACCTGCGGCATCGCGCTGGCCGCCAGCGGCACCAGTTGATAGGGACGTTTCAGATAATGATATTGCAACGGCGGCACGTAGATATGCGCCAGGAACTCGTACTCGTTCTCGCTGTAGGCTTGCGCCGGATCAAGGTGTTTGGGACGTTCGGTGAACGCTGTGTAGAGGATGTCCTTGCCCTGATCCGCCGCCGGGTAGGGGTTGTTCCACAGCGCGCCATCGCAGCCGGCGAGCAACAGACATAACAGCATAGCGAACAGGGATTTCATGCGGCGAGAGTTTAGCCGAAAGGTGCCGCTTCGCGGTAACATTGGCCGGCTTACAACTCAAGGATCACAACGATGAACCAGGACTGGCGAAACTTTCTTACCACACGGGGCGCGCACATCACAGACGGCGTGGTGCAGCATTTCGGCAATGCCGCGGCAGAACGGGCAGCGACACAGGAAGGCACGGTGCTATGCGATTTGTCGCATTTCGGTGTTCTGCGGGTCAGCGGCGAGGACGCCGAATCTTTTTTGCAGAATCTGTTGAGCAACAACATCCGTGAAGTTACGGCCAGCCGCGCCCAGCTTTCCAGTTTCAATAATGCCAAGGGACGCATGCTGGCGAGCTTTCTGATCTGGCGTGAAGGCGGTGGAGACTATCTGCTGCAATTGCCGCTTGCGCTGGCCGAGCCAATCCGCAAGAGGCTTTCGATGTATGTGCTGCGCGCCAAGGTGAAGATCACGGATGCGAGCAACGATACGGTTTGTCTTGGAGTTGCGGGGAAAGCTGCGGCCACCTTGCTGCAAGCGCACTTCCCCGTGTTGCCGCAACAGCCGTGGGAGGTAACGCAATCGGACGAGGCGGCGATCCTGTGCCGCAGCGCGCAACGCTACCAGATCGCCACCAGCGTCGAGCGGGCGCGGGCACTGTGGCAAGCGCTGCAACCAGCGGCGACGGCAGCGGGCGCGAACTGCTGGGACTGGCTCGACATCCGCGCGGGTATCCCCTTCATCCTGCCCGCGACGCAGGAAGCCTTCGTGCCGCAGATGGTGAATTTCGAGGTGATCGGCGGCGTTAATTTCAAGAAGGGCTGCTATCCGGGGCAGGAAGTGGTGGCACGCATGCACTACCTCGGCAAGCCGAAGCGGCGCATGTATCTGGCGCGGGTGATGACCGACGAGGCAATTCAGGCGGGTGACGAACTGTTCAGTGCAAACCAGGCCGATCAGGCATGCGGCAAGGTGGTGCAGGCCGCCCGCGCCGCGCATGGCGGCTTTGAGCTGCTGGCCGTGGTGCAGACCGAGATCGCACTCGACTTCCCGGTGCATCTAAAAACACTCACCGGGACGCGCCTGGAATTCGAACCCCTGCCCTACACCTTGCCGTGAACCTGCCCGCCGCCCTGATTGGTAATGATTGGCTGTGGCTGGCCAATCTGGGCTTTGTTTATTTTGTGTACCGCGCACTCCGTGCTGCACCGTGGCGCAAGGTGCTGGCCAATCGCCAGATGGTCAATGCGCTGGTCGGACTCACCTTCGGCGCTTTCATCTTCTGGCAATTCAACGCGGGCATCCGTCCCGGCTTTAATTTCCACATTCTGGGTGCGACCCTGTTCGTACTACTGTTCGGCTGGCAAGTGGCCGCCGCGTCAATCACTCTGGTGATGGCCGCCACCTGGTTCAGGATGGAGCTGGACTGGATCGCACTCGGCCTCAACGGTCTGCTGATGATCGCCATCCCGGTGCTGTTCAGCGAATGGCTGCTGCGTTTCAGTCAGCACTATCTGCCCAAGAATCTGTTTTTCTTCGTGCTGTGGAACGGCTTCGTCTGCGCCGGACTCGGCATCGTGCTGAATGTGATGGGTACCACGCTGACCCTGCTGGCACTGAGCCATTACACATGGCCCGAGATAGCGCATCACTATCTGATGCTGGCACCCATCATCCTGTTCACCGAAGCCTTCATGACCGGCATGCTGATCACCGCCTTCACCGTATTCCAGCCGGAAGCGGTATTGAATTTCAGTGATGCGGAGTATCTGGACGGGAAGTAAACCTGACTGCGGGGCTCGCGATGACAGACTTAATCAGCGTATCCTTAACAATATAGATTCATCAGTCAAGCCACCTCACGGGTTCTATTTTCCGGGCTCTTTTGCCTTCTTTGCAGCGGTATCTTGTGCAGCAACCGAAGAAGAGGATTCGATGGCAACCCCTCCTTTATCGTAATCCGAATAAATAGACTCGACAGTTATGCGAGAACCCTGGTCATCCGACCAGATATTAATCTCTTTATCAAGTTGCGCTCCTTCCGCTTCTTTTAATACAAAAGTACCCTTGTCGACTTGGGTACCTATCTCTTTTTTTACGACCGCATTTTTCTTCAGTGGCTTCCCGTATTTTTTCTCCAGGGCTTTGGCAAGCACTTGCATTTCCTGCGTGGATCCGTCTATCACGACCTTGATGAGCGCTTCGTCGCTACTCAAGGTAACCAATGCAATAGCGCCAACCAGGGTTTCGTAATCAAGCAATATCACGCTTCTTTTATCGGTGAAGGAGCATCTGTCACCTATGGAGTTGAATTTCTTCCCCATACACATTTTCTGCAAGGCCTTCTTGACTCCCGGCTTGCCAAGGGGAATGCCGTTGAAGGAGATCGTCCGGTTTGTCTTGTTGGAGAGTTGCATTTGCGATGGCTGCTCCACCAAGGAACCACTCTTTTTCTGTGCCTGGGATTGGGCATTGCCATAGCCCGAAAAGAGTAATACACCAGCAACTACAATAGTCGACAGCAAAATTCGTTGATTCATTTTATGGGTCTCGTTAATTGAATTGTGACAGCGGTGCGAATTATGCTCCAAGTATTTAAGCGCTTCAATAAGTCAACCCGGCGCCGGCACGGCCCATCGGAGGGTTTCACACTACACCTGTCGTTTGGCAGTTCCTGCCAGCCATCATGGGGATAGCAGGCTTGCGCTCGCTAACAGCCCCTGGGTATTCCTTGATGGCCGATGATATTCTCCACCGCCACGATGCGCGCCTCGCGTACTTTGTCGGCAATCAAGTTCCTGTCGGGACAGGCGCGCGCGATGTCGCCCGCGTTCACCGCCTGCGCGGCTTGTGCACACGCCAACAGGTAAGCGGTTTGCGGATAGGCATCATTCTCGTGTCCAGTGCGGCCGCGTGCGTCGGATTCGCAGGTTTGCAGGATGCGGTTGAAGCGTTCCGGTTTGCGCCACAGGTCGCAACGGTCGAACAGCTTGACGATGGTGTCTGCACGCAGCTCCTTGGCGCGATGGATGTTGCCGTGTTGTTTCGCCACCAGCAGCGCCAGATCGCGGCACTCGGCGGGCACGCGCAAGCGCGCACACAAGCCCTTCAGCAGATCGACGCTACGCATCTCGTGGCCGATGTGGCGCGGCAGAATGTCGGCGGGTGTGTTGCCTTTGCCGAGGTCGTGTCCCAGCGCGGCGAAGCGCACTTCCAGCGCGCGTTCATGTTGCGCAGCGTCATCCAGCACCAGCAGCACGTGGATGCCGCAATCGATCTCGGGATGATATTTTGCGGTCTGCGGTACACCGAATAACGCCTCCACTTCCGGTAATATCTTTTGCAGCGCGCCGCACTCGCGCAGCGTGGTGAAGAAACGTGACGGATGTTTTTCCATCAGCCCGCGCGCCAGCTCCTGCCACACGCGCTCAGCCACCAGCGCATCCACCTCGCCGTTCGCCACCATCGTGCGCATCAACACCAGCGTCTCGGGTGCGATGCTGAATCCAAAACGAGCCGCAAAGCGCGCACCGCGCAGAATGCGCACCGGGTCTTCGGCAAAGGCATCGCTGACATGGCGCAACACGCCCGCTTGCAGATCGCGCCGTCCGCCGTGGGGATCGATGATCTTGCCATCCGTATCCTGCGCGATGGCATTGATGGTGAAGTCGCGCCGCAGCAGGTCTTGTTCCAGCGTGACATCGGGGGAGGCATAAACGTTGAATCCTTTATAGCCTGCCGCCGTTTTGCGCTCGGTGCGCGCCAGCGCGTATTCCTCGTGCGTAACGGGATGCAGGAACACCGGGAAGTCGCTGCCGACCGGTTTGAAGCCGCGCGCCGCCATCTGCTCCGGGGTGCTGCCGACCACTACCCAGTCGTGGTCCTGCACCGGCAGACCGAGCAGGCGGTCGCGCACCGCGCCGCCAACGCAATAGAATTGCAGATCCTTATCTTTCATCGGCAGACACAGTAGGCACTTTGCTGTCGATCACCCCCAAGCGCTGTTTCAGCGATTCGCTGGTGTGGCCGAACAGTTTCGAGTAATAGAGGGTGTTGCTCATCACTTTCCGCACATAGTCGCGCGTCTCGTCGAAGGGAATGGTCTCGACGTAGATCGCGCCTTCCAGCGGACGGTTGGCGCGCCATTTGCGCGCGCGGGTCGGTCCCGCATTGTAGGCGGCGGAGGCCAGCACCGGGCTGTCGTCAAAGCGGCTGTATACGTTCTTCATGTAATACGTGCCCAGCCGCAGATTCATATCGAGCTGGTGGATCATGCCTTTGCGATAGCCTTTCAAACCGAGACGCCGCGCTGCCCAGTGCGCCGTTTCCGGCATCACCTGCATCAACCCCGCCGCGCCGGCTTCCGATTTCGCATGGGTCACGAACCGGCTTTCCTGGCGCATCAGGCCATACACCCACGCCTCTTCCAGATTATTTTCCTGCAGCGACAACTGCAATGCCTCGCGGTAAGGCGCGGGATAACGCAGATTGAAATCATGCAGTTCGACGGTGCGCATGGCGGCATTGATCGAGCGGTCATACATCTCGTTACGCTGCGCCACTGCGGCGGCTACCAGCAATTCACGGTCATCCAGTCCATGCAGCGCCCAATCCCATTCCTTCTCCGCTTCAACGCGTAATCCCAGTCGATAGAGCAGCACGGTGCGCTGCACCTCTGGTCGCACCTGCATCGCCTCGGTCTCCTGTGTGGTCGGTTCGAATTTCAGCACCGCCATGCCCGCGCCGGCTGCCGCGCCCAATTCTTCCGCCGCCAATTGGCCGTAATAGTGATACTCGTGACTGAGTGAAACGAGCAGAGCTTGCGCCTCTTCAGCATGCCCCAGTGCCTGCAACGCACGCGCTTTCCAGTAGCGCCATGCCGCTTCGTTCTGTTGTTGCGGCGACATCGCATCGATACTGACACCGACCTCGTGCCAGTTTTCTGCACGCAGGGCGGCGCGCACTCGCCACGCCAACTGCTTCTCGTTCAGCTCGACATCGCCCGCCGCTTCATACCAGCCTAGCGCCCGCTCATCATGTTCCAGCGCCGCCGCGTAACCCAGCGCGGCAAAAGCATACAGCCTGTCGCCTTCCACAAAATTTCCGACGATGCGTTGCCATTCGACATACGCCAGATTGACCGAGCGCCGCGCCAATCGCTGCAAAGCAAACAGCGCCACAGCACGGCGACCATTCGAAGCTGACACGAAAGAAGTTTTGTGCAAATACTGCTGCGGATTGCGGGCCGCCGCATCCAGCTCGGCAACCGGCCACCGCTCCGCCTCGGGCAGTTGGTGATTGAGTTTCCTGGCCTGGGAAGTCTTGCCGGATTCGAGAAATAGCTGCATGCGCCGCTGCACAGCGTGCGCGGTGATGAAGCCACGCAGGATGGCCGCCTCGAACAAGGGCATGCAATGGTCAGTCTGCACTGCATCGGTGAACCACAAAGCGCGCGCGCCAAGTAACGCCTTGCCCTCATTCTCCTTGCGCTGCCACTGCAAGGCATAACACGTCAGCTCGGCATCGGCCTCGACCAGGTTTGGATATTCCGCCACGAACTCCTCCCAGCGTTGCTGTTTGGCCATCTGTTTCAACCATTCGCCCCGGAACTGATCGATCACCGGCGTATCTTCCACACGCGCAAAAAATGCGCGGATCGGCGTACTGTCCGGCTCATCCCAACGCATGCGCAACTGGTAATAGGTAACGTAAGGCTCGAACGGAGAATTCTGCAGGCGCTGCGCCATCACATTTAATTTGTCCACCTGGCCGGCAGCAAACGCCGCGCGCGCAGCCATGAAATCCTCCGCTTCGCCCGCCCAGGCCAGCGTCGGGAGCAACAACAACAGAAATTGCAGGAATCGCATCGGAGAAAATCAGTGGGAACGGTGCATTGAAGCATAGCACAGGCGAAACGTGACGAAATCAGCCAGGCAAACATCGGTAACCTTCTCCATGATGCAAGCTGATGCCTACTGCCGCGACTGAAGTTTGCATCCGCCATTTCGGCCTTGCCCACTTTCCAGGAGAAACACCACGAATCTCAATCACATCGCCAAAACCTTGCTTTCTTCCGGCGCGCTGGCTGGCGCCATGAGCGGTGCTGCCGTGGCCACCCCCTGTGGCAACAAGAACCCTTGTGCTGCAAGCAATCCCTGCGGCGCGACGAGATCGTCTGGGCATTGGCGGCCGAAAATCACATCAGCCAGCGTCTTTTCATCAACAAGCAGGAAAAATAAAACATCAACGATCCCAACAGAAATAAATAGACCCAATCAAAAGTCATGTCCGTCATGCTGCCGTCTTCCAGCAGTATGGATTGAAGAGGCTTGTACAACTGGTAGGACGGCAGCAAAGGTGCAACAACGGTCAGCTTTTGCGAAATATCGGACATCGCAGAAGGAAGCAGGTGCGGCAAATAGAAGATAACGCCCAGCGTCCTGGCGCTTGCCTGATTGTGGCAGAGAAAGCCCAGAAATATCCCGTAGGCGCTGAAACAATAACTGCCTGCGATGATAAAAGCGATATAGCTGAAGAGGTGTACCGGGCCGAATTTACCCAGCAGATGAAGAAACAAGACGGCAGTGATGCTCAGAACAATTCCCAAGATCAATTTGGCAGTCAGCCATTGGACTTCGTGTATGGGAGTCTGGAGAAGAGCAAGGAGCAGTTTTTTTTCTTTTTCCTCGGCAACTTGCGCCGGGAGAATAATAAATCCGATGAGCAGGACCAACATCAGGATCCAGGTAGGCAAAGTCTCTCTTTGAATGCCGCCCTGATGCAGTGATTTGATGTCGGTGATCCAATCCGGGCCTCTTCCTTCCGCCACCTTCTGCAAGGCAGAGAAATTCTGCACGATCGCAATGGTATGCAGAGAGCCTTTTTTTAGAACCAGCAGTGCAAGGCTGCCTGGTGCCTTTTCATTCCTGGTTAAAATCCCGTCTATCTTGTGTTCCTTCAATAAACGCATGCCCTCCTTCTCATCTTGAACCCATGTCACTTCAAAGAATTTTTCGGCTGCGTTAACGCTCCGGGTGATCTCGGGCGCATAAGCGTAGTGCTGAAGCAGACCGATTTTGACTTTGCTTGCGTTTAAGTCGGCCCGGTCTACCAGATTCAAGGAAACAAATACGAACAGTGGAATAAACAGGATCAGAAAGAATGTCTTGTTCTTGAATGCGATGGCCAGATCGTTGAATACGAGTACCAGAATATTTCTCATCATCATGCGTACAGCTTTTCATGAATTTCGGACTGAAAATATTCCTGCGGAGATCCGTCGAAGATCAGGCTGCCTTCGTGCAGCACCATGATGCGCGTCGCGAGGTTTTTTATCTCTTCAGGCCGATGGGAAGTAAAAAGAATGGTTTTCCCGGCATCATGCATGGCGCTCATCAGCCGGTAGATTTCTCTGGTCATCTCGAAGTCCAGACCCGATGTCGGCTCATCCAGAATGAGCAGCGGAGGATCCGCCAACAGTGCGCGTCCGATGTTTACCCTTTGCTTCAAGCCTTTTGACAGTGCCTGTACCTTGCTTTTTCGAAAGGGCAGCAGATTGAACTCGTTCAGGATCTCTTCCACCCGCAGCAAGGGTGTCCGGGAGAGGACAGCGAAGAGTTTGAGATTGTATTCAACGGAGAAGAAGTCGAAAAGATTGGGCACTTCCGGAATAAAGCCAACCTTCCTGACAACAGCTGTCCTGTTCTTCAGGTCGATCCCGTCAATCATGACGCTACCGCTGTCCGGAACAATCCAGTTTGCCAGCATTTTCAGCAGTGTGGATTTGCCGGCGCCGTTATGGCCGGCGATTGCGATCAACTCGCCTTGGCTTACGTCAAAGCTGGCCGGCGCAAGACCCCTTTTTTTGTCATAGAGCTTTGCAAGATGCCGAATTTCGAGCTGCATGGCATTAAGTTGTCAGATTATTTTTAAATAAAAAATTAAGCGCAACAGAACCACACTTTGCAGCCTGATGCAAAGGTTGTGGCCGTTGATTTTTATGGGTTGGCGGCGAATACCGGCCAACGACAGGCTCCGACACCATCCAGAAACCCCGCGCATGGCTGGTAAACCAACTTCGCGAAATCCTGGTGCGCGCTACAATAACTTGACAATTACTATCACGAGAATAATAACGACCAAAAGACCAATCATGACGACTTCCTTAGCATTAGGGCGACCTGATGAACGTCCCCGGATTAAAATTCGATTCCCTTCCCGGCATCAGCAATGAAGCCTGTACAGTTCAGCCCATCGTCGCCGTGCGCTACACTAATCTGAGCACGACAATAACGAGAATGATGACCAGCAATAGTTCAACCATGGTTACCTCCTTAAGTTTTAGGGCGACCTGATGAACGTCCCCAAGCTAAAATTCTATTCCCTTCACGACATCAGGTTTTGAGTCTGTACTTTTCGACCCCTTGTCTCCGTGCGTTACAGCACATACCGTTAAAATATATCTGGCGGTTCAAAAGATGTTTGGATGATTGCCACGGTTTTGTAAATCAACCGGGAATATTGGCGAAAGTGGGCCGGCATAATATAGCCGCAAAGGTGATGTTGAGAATTGACTAATGCAGCAGTACGCCCGGTTCCAGTGTACGGATTTATTCCGACTCGGTTTAAAACCCCGGCCTTTAGGCCGGAACACACGCCACCTCGCCCTGAAGGGCGAGGTTTAAAGGCGTGGAGGGGAGGGGATTCAAACCCCTCCCCGTCTAAATCCACCGGCCTGAAGGCCGGTGACAAATTGTTCGCGGTGTTCACAAACCGCGCGATAGATCACCGCGCAGGAATCCCGCCAGCGGCTGATCCATTCCTTTTCCCAGTGCGATCACCTTGAACAGCTCGCCCATCTCGGCCGGGCTGGTGAGTTTTTGCAATTGTGCGGCAAGCGGCGCGTAGGTGCGCGCATCTTGTGGGGAGACTTCTTTCAGATAATCCATCACGGCGTTGTTGAGCAGAAAGTGCGCCTGCGAGGTGTAGCCGAGAAGGTGCGCGCCGTGGTCAATGGCGGTTTCGGCGATGGCAGTGAAGTCCACATGCGCGGTGATGTCCTGCAAGCCGGGCAGATAGAACGGGTCGTCGTGTGAATGATGGCGGTAGTGGCACATCAACGTGCCGCGATGGCGCTGCGCGTGATAATACTCGCGCGCGCCAAAGCCGTAGTCGATGAAGACCATCGCGCCCTTGTCCATGCGCTCGCACAGGCTGGCGACCAGCCCGCGTGCGGCGAGCGATATCTCGCTCACGTAGTCGTCCGGCACGATGATGGTTTTGGCAGTGTCCAGCAAGGCCGTGTTCTCCGGCAGCCTTTCCTGCCAGACGAAACGGTTGTCTTCGGTAGCGACGCCGCGTTCCAGAATGTGGCCTTCCGACCAGTGCAGCAGGTGCACCGGCAACGCATCCAGGACTTCGTTACCCACGATTGCGCCGGAAATCTTTTCCGGCAGGATGTCCAGCCAATGGATGCGCTCGAACAAATTCGGCAGTTTTTCCTGTAACAAGGCTTGCTGCCGTTCACGCAGGTCAGCACTCACCTCAAGGATGGAATAGCTTTCAGGCAGGGCATCGCGCCGTTCCAGTTCGCCCAGGATGTCCAACGCCAGCTTGCCGCTGCCCGCGCCGAATTCAAGGATGTGCGGCGCGCTGGCCTGCATCACTTCAGTTAGCTGTCGTGCCAGTGTGCGGCCGAACAATGCAGACATTTCCGGCGCCGTAATGAAATCACCCGCTGCGCCGAACTTGTGTGCGCCGGCGGTGTAGTAGCCCAGCCCTGGCGCGTACAGCGCCAGTTCCATGAAGCGTGAGAACGGTATCCAGCCGCCCTGGTTGCATATGTCCTGGCGGATCAGTTCACACAGTTGTGCGCTGTGGGTGAGCGCATCGGCGGAGGGAGTGGGCAAACTGGCAGGCATGGTCGGGTATAATTTGGCAGTTGTGCGAGTTTAGAGGGGAATGGAATGCAAGGCAAAACAGTGTTGGTGACGGGCGGTGCAAAACGCGTTGGTGCAGCCATCGTGCACCGCCTGCACGCAGCGGGTGCGAACGTCGCCATCCACTTCCGCAACTCGGCCGATGAAGCGTTTGCGCTGCGGGGTGAGCTGAATGATTTGCGCAAGGGTTCCGCTGTTTGTGTGCAGGCCGATCTGCTGGAGCAGTCCAGCCTGCCGCGTCTGGTGAGTAAAGTGGTGAAACACTTCGGGCAGCTGGATGCGCTGGTCAACAATGCCTCCAGTTTCTATGCCACGCCGCTGACGGATATCGATGCCACGCAGTGGAACGATCTGGTCGGCACCAACTTGAGAGCGCCGCTGTTCCTGGCACAGGCCGCTGCGCCGGAGCTGCGCCGCCGTCACGGCGCCATCGTCAACATCGTCGATATCCATGCCGAGCGCCCGATGTACGGGCATCTGTTGTATAGCATGGCCAAATCCGGGTTGGTGGCACTGACCAAGGGTTTGGCGCAAGAGCTCGCACCGCAAGTGCGCGTGAACGGCGTTGCGCCCGGGGTCATCATCTGGCCGGAAGGCGAGGAATGGAGCGATGAAGAAAAACGCCGCAAGATCGTGGCGCACACTCTGCTCAAACGTGAAGGTGAACCGGACGATATTGCGCGCACGGTAAAGTTCCTGATCGCCGATGCGCCCTACATCACCGGCCAGGTCATTTCGGTAGATGGCGGGCGCAGCATCAGTATTTGAAGGTAACAACACCGTTGTCCACGAAAAACACAAAAGACACGAAACAAAATTTACCGCCTGAATCGATTTGTTCTTCACCGGAGAAATGCTTCTGCCAAAGCTCGGTTTTCGTGATTTTCGCGTCTTTCGTGGACGCGCCTTACTTGTTGAATTAACCATGAACGACATCATCCAGCCCGTCCATTTCGAATCCCGCTCCACCAACTTCAACCGCCTCAAGGGCAGGCTGGAGCACCAGGTTGGCAAGGCCATCGCCGACTTCAACATGATCGAACACGGCGACACCGTGATGGTGTGTCTCTCCGGCGGCAAAGATTCCTACACGCTGTTGGATATTCTGCTTACGCTGCGCAAACGCGCGCCCATCGATTTCAAGATCGCAGCGATGAACCTCGACCAGAAACAGCCGGCTTTTCCTGAAGAAATATTGCCGAATTATCTGAGGAAGCTCGGCGTCGATTTCCACATCGAAGCACAGGACACCTATTCCATCGTCAAGGAAAAGATTCCCGAAGGGAAAACCACCTGCTCGCTCTGTTCGCGTCTGCGGCGCGGCATCATCTACAGGGTGGCGGGTGAGCTGGGTGCGAACAAGATCGCGCTGGGGCATCACCGCGACGACATGATCGAAACGCTGTTCCTGAATATGTTTTTCGGCGGCAAGTTGAAGGCGATGCCGCCCAAACTGATTACCGACAAAGGCGATCAAATCGTTATCCGCCCGCTGGCCTATTGCGCGGAGAAGGATATCGCCCGCTATGCGCGCGGCATAGAGTTCCCGATCATTCCGTGCAACTTGTGCGGCTCGCAGGAGAACCTGCAACGCCAGCACATCAAAGAGATGCTCACCGCGTGGGAGCGTCAGTATCCGGGGCGTAGCCAAACCATCTTCACCGCGATGCAGAACATCAAACCTTCACATCTGCTCGATGGTGGGCTGTTCGATTTTAAGAATATGCAGCTGGGTACGGCGGTGGATGAAGGGGATGTGGCGTTCGATTAACCAACATGCGTGTGCAGGTCGGCCGTTAGTCCGACATGTCGGGTTGCACCCGCAAGGGGCAGGCCGTGGTTGTAAGGGGCTGAAGCCCCAACAACACACGCTCAAACCCGACCCACAAAGATTAGGCCAGCGAATTCAGCGCCACCTTGAAGATCACCTTGCGCACCTGCCCGTTGGCAACCAGTGGCGCATGCGCATCTTCCGGAAAAAAGATGCAGAAGTGATCCGGCGGCACCGCGATCCACGACGCCGGCGCATCGTGGAAGAAGCGGATGTCCTTCTCCATGCTGTGCTCGCTCACCGGATTGTGACAATCTGCCAGCGGCTTCCAGCCCATCGTCTCGTCACCTTCCAGCACCAACTGAATGTCGATGTAACGGCGATGCGCTTCCAGCCGCGCCATCTCCTTCGTCTTGCCCGGCACCTGCTCCACGATGGCGATCAGATCATCATCGACGATGTGGTAACGCCCAGGTGCGAGGGTGAACAGATCGGTGTTGCGGATGTAATCGAAGGCGCGCCGGAACAGCGGATGCAGGGCGGCGTAGCGGGAGGATTGAGAGAGGGCGGAGAAAATCATTTTTGTTCCGGCAGGATGCGCAGCAGTGTGTTGTCGTGTTTGATGTAGTGATGATACAAAGCCGCCGCCACATGCAGACCGATCAGGTAATAGCCTACGGTGCCGACAAACACATGCATTTCCTTGATCTGTTTTGCGAGTTCTTTATCTACGTTGATCAGCGCAGGGAGTTCGAGGCCGAAGAACGGTATCACTTTGCCCGATGCACTGAGCAGCAACCAGCCGGTCAGCGGCATGCCGATCATCAGCCCGTAGAGTGCCAGATGCAATAGCTTCGCCGACAGCATCTGTATCCTTGCCGGCTCAGGATGGATATCGGGGGTCGGACCGGAAAAGCGTGCCGCGATGCGTAGCCAGACCAGGATGAAGAGCAGCATGCCCAGCATGAAGTGCCAGGTTTTCAGCGCTTCGCGCAGATCGCTGCCTTTTTCGTAGAATTCGCGCAGGTCGATGGTTGCGTACACGGCGATGAACAACAACAGCATCAGCCAGTGGAGAGCAATCAACGGCGAGGCGTAGCGGGTAGCCGTATTCTTCCGGTTCATCGTTCAACTCCTTTCTAAGGATCACTGCACAGTTGGCTTGATATTACAGGTACTGCGGCAGCGCGGTGTAGGGGGCTGCGCGATTCAATCGCACATCAATTTGGCAATGTGGAACAGCGAGTCATTGCCAGAAGCGTTAGGGCCATTTTGCCGAAGAGTCGGATCAGGTAAATTATGTGCATTTGAACCACCGCCGTGAAAAGCCCTGCCAGAATACCAAGCGACCTATTCGTTGACGGCCAGAATTGTCTTGCTGCCTTTTTACAACCCAATTTTTATTCTGTTCAGTAATGGACATGAATGCAATATGTCCTCTCCAAGATCAGGCACCATTCCATCCCTCCCCCACCCGTTCATTCCCCGCGCTTAGTTGCAGCTTTGTGCGATGGCGCACTGAGCATTCCGCTGCAAGCGGCTATCTTTAGCTATGTCTTACTTTCTGCGCGCCAGAGTCACGGTTCTGAATATCACTTCTGTGCCCTCCGCTAGCGCTGCTTGCCGACAACGTATAACAGGATGTCGGGCCGTAGTCTGTAACCGTCTGCCATTTTTGCAATTGAGCATGGAAGAATAAATGTCGACTCCAAAATTAAAAGCCATCTCTCTGGTGCTTGCGTGTGTCTTTGCCGCAGGCCAGGTTCAGGCTAATGGCACGGATCCCACCGTGGTTGCGGGTCAGGCCGGCTTTTCCACTCAGGGTAGTACACTCAGCATCACCAACAGCCCGGGCGCAATTATCAACTGGCAGGGCTTCTCGATCGGCGCGGGTGAAACCACGCGCTTCATCCAGCAAAGCGCCGTCTCGAGTGTCCTCAATCGCGTCGTCGGTCCCGATCCTTCAGTTATCCTCGGCACGCTCACCTCGAACGGCCGGGTCTTCCTGATCAATCCGGGCGGCATCCTGGTCGGACAGGGCGCGCGCATCGACGTGGCCGGGCTGGTGGCCTCAACGCTTAACCTGAGCAACCAGGATTTTCTCGCCGGCGTGCTCAATTTCGCGTCCAATCCTTCTGCCGGCAACGTGGAAAACCAGGGCAGTATCACCACGCCTACTGGTGGCAGCGTCTATCTGGTCGGAGCCAACGTCAGCAACAGCGGCATCATCAACAGCCCGCAGGGCGACGTGATCCTGGCGGCCGGCCAGTCGGTGAGCATCTTCGACACCAGCACGCCGGGCGTGAGGGTCGAACTCACGGCGAGTGACAACACCGCTGTCAACCTCGGCGACATCCTTGCGCAAAGCGGAGAAGTCGGCATTTACGGCGCGGCGCTGCGCAACGCCGGCATCATCAATGCCGACCAGGTGGAGCGCGACGCGAGCGGCAAGATCGTGCTGCGCGCGAAGCAGGATGTGACCCTTGAAGCCGGCAGCCGCTTGAGCGCCAATGGCGAGCAGGGCGGCGCGATCACGGTTCAGTCAGAAACCGGAACTGCGTTGGTGTCCGGCACGATAGACGCGTTCGGTACCGGCACAGGACAGACTGGCGGTACGGTGCGGGTGCTGGGCGACAAAGTCGGGTTGCTCGACGGGCATATCAACGTTTCCGGCGATGCCGGTGGCGGCACAGTGCTGATCGGTGGCGACTATCAAGGCAAGAATCCGTCAGTGCAGAACGCGTCGGCGACCTATGTTAGTCCTGACGCGAGCGTTAAGGCCGACGCCATCACCAGCGGTAATGGCGGCAAGGTGATTGTGTGGGCGGATGATTTCACCAGATTCGGCGGCAACATCAGCGCGCGCGGCGGCGCATACTCCGGTGACGGCGGTTTTGTCGAGGTATCCGGTAAGCACTACCTCGATTTTCTGGGAATAGTGAACACGCTAGCGCCGGCGGGCAAAGCGGGCACGCTGCTGCTCGATCCGTCGGACATAACAATTAGCGCTGGTGTGAATGCCGGTATGACGCCTCCAGGTACAACGTCCCCTTTCACGGGTGCATTGGCTACTTCAACTCTCAATGTAACGACCCTCACGGATGCGCTTGCGCTTGGTAATGTTTTAGTGGATGCCTCTGCGGGCGCTGCCGCAGGTACCGGCAACATCACCGTGTCAACCGTAATCACTTGGAGCACCGCTAATAAACTCGAGCTAAAGGCTGGAAATGACGTGCTCGTCAATGCCGCGTTCAACGCCGACACTGCGGGTGCCGCAATCACGCTGACCGCCGGGCATGACGTGACCACTAATGGCGCGCTCAACGCCCACGGCGCCGGTTCCGCGATCACGCTGAGTGCTGGACATAACGTGAACGTCAATGCCGCACTCGTTGCCCCCGGTGCTGCTTCCGTGATCGAACTGCGTGCCGGCAATGACGGTACCAGTGCCGGCACGGTTATTTTTGGAGGCGGGGGTTCTGCCAATGCGCCGACCACCAATATCTACTACAACCCGACCTCGTACGCGAACTACGATGCCGACAAAATAGCCTACACTCCTTTTATCGTCGGCGGTAGCGGTGCCCTGAACACTTACATGCTCTTGTTCGTGACTGGTTTGAGTGCGGACAAGACCTATAACGGCAACCTTACGGCGGGTCTGACTGGAACCGCGACAATAACCCCGGCTAGTGGTGATATTGTCACTCTTGCTGGCAGCGGCAGCGTCACCGACTTCAGCAACAAGGACGTGCACACTGAAATTCTCTCGCTGACTAATAACTACAGCATCTCCGGCGCGCAAGCTGGAAAATACTCGCTATTCCAGCCATCGAACCTGTCGGCGAGCATCACCGCCAAGACCGTCACGCTCTCGGCCGCCAAGACCTATGACGGCACCACCGATCTGACCGGCGCGGTGACCCTCGGCACCGGCATCAGCGGCGAAGCCCTCACCTACACGGGCGCCACGGCCAGCGATGCGCATGTGGCCACCGCCGGCAAGTTCATCAACGCCATCACCCTGGCCGACGGGACCGGTGGTACGGCGAGCAACTACGCGCTGCCCACGCTCAACGCCGCCAACGCACCAGTCACCATCAGCACCGCCACGCTCACGCCCACGCTCACCAACGCCGGCGTGACCAAGACCTACGATGGCGGCACCACCGCCCCGGTCGGCTTCACCCCCACTTACAGCTTCACCGGCTTCGCCACCGGCGATACTGCGGCAACGCTGACCAACACCGGCGCTGCCTATGACTTTGCCCACGTGACCACAGCCAGCAAAGTCACCGTCTCGGGCCTGGCGATCAGCGCCATCACCGGCACCAACAGCAGCGTGGCAAGCGACTACGCACTGGACGCGACCAGCAAATTTGTCACCGCCAATATCACGCCAGCACCGGTGAGTTTCACCGGCACACGCATCTATGACGGTTCTCTGAACTTCGCGGCGAACACCTTTGGCACGGCAGGCACCATCAGCACCGGGCTGGGCACTGAAACCCTGTTGCTGAGCGGCGCCGGCACGGTGGCGAGCAAGAACGTCTCGGCCGGATCGCAGGCGGTGGACACGACCGGGCTGGCGCTGAACAATGGCACCGGCACCCCCTCGAACTACACCTTCACAGGCGGCACGCAGACCGCCACCATCACCAAGCTGGGCATTACACTGTCGGCTGGCGCGGTGACCAAGACCTATGACGGCCTCACGACGATTGTCGGGGCCGCACCGGTGGTCAGTTCGAACGTTACGCTGGGCACCGGTGACACCATCCAGCAGGGCGCGTTCGGCTTCGCCTACGACACCAAGAACGCCGCCACCGGCACGAAGATTGTCCACGCTGCCCTTCCGGGCGCCGGGGTCATCAAGGACGGCAGCAACGCCGACATGACGGGTAACTACACCATCACCGCCAATGGCGCGACCGGCTTCTTGAGCGACGTGGCTAATTCGGCCAGCACCATCACGGTCGCGCCGGTGAGTTTCACCGGCACACGCATCTATGACGGTTCTCTGAACTTCGCGGCGAACACCTTTGGCACGGCAGGCACCATCAGCACCGGGCTGGGCACTGAAACCCTGTTGCTGAGCGGCGCCGGCA
>Ga0210009_1001268_pt1 | contig 22610 bp, 22 predicted proteins | sample CryGeyCG2114_065_FD_185457 | JGI IMG/M metagenome (GOLD analysis project Ga0210009, IMG submission 185457) | Groundwater microbial communities from aquifer - Crystal Geyser CG12_big_fil_rev_8/21/14_0.65 (SPAdes) (version 2) | ecosystem: Environmental > Aquatic > Deep subsurface > Groundwater ... | reverse complement strand
GGATGATTGCTCTTTACATCCTTGAAGAAGATAAGTATATCTGCCATATCACCAATGATGAAAAAAATATTGAAGAGTTTTTAATTGAAGAATACACTAACCGCTGGAGGATAGAAAACTGGTTTAAGGAGAACTCATTTTTAGCACTGGATAAGTTGCCGGGAATAGAACTGAATAAAATTCTTGCTCTCTCTGGCCTTAAAACCGCTGTTGCCTATAACCTTGTAGCTGCATTCAAAAAGAATTTAGAAGGTTATGAAAGGTGCTTCATTGAAACCATCTATCGAAAATTTCTTCACCAAGGGGCTTATGTTAAGGCTAAGGGAAGAGAGATTAAAGTAACCTTTTATAATCACCCTTATCAGAATATCCTGAAGCCTCTCTATCAGGACGTCCGTGCCAAAATGGAAAAAGCGGGGTACTCTCCCGCTTTGTCTTGGTTAAATGGCCGACCGATAAAAATTGACTTTAAGTAAATTTGGTTATAAAATGTCCAATAAATACCCTACTTCAAAATCCCTGTATTACTGATTACAGAGATTAAACTTCTTGATTACGGTGATTAAAGATAAAAATCACTGTAATCTCCTTTATAATCACTGTAATCATATGGTATTTCAGGATAACTTAACTCTTACCTTTTTATGGCAATGTAGTAAGCCAGGAGTTGAAGTGGCACTACAGATAAAATTGGGGTGAGTGGAACAGAGACCTCGGGAATATAGATTACTCCATCCGAAAGTTGAGTCAGGGAACTTCCCATAACATTACAGATAGAAATTACCCGGGCTCCTTTTTTTCGGATCTCTTTCACCGCGCCTAAAATATCAGCCGTCTCTCCGGACTGAGAGATTGCCATAATTAAGGTTTTTTGATCAATAATAGGATTGCGATATCTGAATTCAGAGGCATATTCCACCTCTACCGGAATACGGCAATACTCCTCAAGAAGATATTCTCCTACCAAACCAGCATGCCAGGAAGTGCCACAGGCAGTAATAATGATTCTGTCTATTCTTTTCAACTCCTCTTTCTTTAGTCCAATTTCTTCTTCTAAATAGATTTTACCCCTTTCTTCAGATATTCGACCCCTGATTGTTTCTTCAATTACCCGGGGTTGTTCATAAATTTCCTTTAACATAAAGTGAGGATAACCGACCTTTTCCGCTTCCGTTGGGTTCCAGGAGATTCTCCTTAATTTCTTAATCTTAACTTTACCTTTCAGAGTCCTAATTTTCACCCCTTTTCAATTCTGTTCTTAGAGATTGATAATTTTCAATGATGCCATTATGAACAATTACCAAATTTTTCTTGCAGTCGGTGTGGGGATGAGCATTCTCCTCAGAAGGTTGACCATGGGTTGCCCAGCGGGTGTGGCCCAGACCGATTTTGCCTTTCACTGGCTTTTTCTTTAAAAGTTTCTCTAAATTAACAATTTTACCTACCGAACGGCGAATGTTAAATTTATTCTGATTAAGGGTAACTATATCGGCAGAATCATACCCTCGATACTCTAAATTCTTCAGACCGGGAAGCAAAATTTTGATCGCCTCTCTTTTTCCAAGATAACCAACAATACCGCACATTTTTACTTTTTTAACTTTTTATTATAGTATCATGCCGTTTCTTCAAAGGCAATTTTTTACTTTGCAGAAAGAATGATTTTATAGTATAATCCCAGAAATAGGAGGAAATAAAAATGCGCAGTGATTTGATGAAGAAGGGAATAGAAAGAGCGCCGCATCGCTCGTTGCTGAAAGCGATGGGCTATACCGATAGTGAGATAGAAAAACCAATCATTGGCGTGGCTAACTCGGCCAATGAAATTGTTCCCGGACATATCCATCTTCATGAGATTGCCAGAGCGGTGAAAGACGGGATAAGAAGTGCCGGGGGACTGCCGATAGAATTTTCCACCATTGCGGTTTGCGATGGTTTGGCGATGGGGCATCTGGGAATGAAATATTCTCTTTGCTCCCGGGAACTGATTGCTGATTCCGTTGAAACGATGGTAATGGCGCATCCTTTTGACGGTTTGGTTCTTATTCCTAATTGCGATAAGAGTGTTCCGGGAATGTTGATGGTGGCGTTGCGGCTTAATATTCCGGCAATTTTGATTTCTGGGGGTCCGATGTTAGCCGGTTATTTCCAAGGTGAAGCTCTGGACCTTATTTCTGTTTTTGAAGCGGTGGGTAGTTTTGCCTCAGGGAAGATAACGGAAGAGAGATTGAAGCTTCTTGAAGATAACGCTTGTCCAGGATACGGTTCCTGTTCGGGGATGTTTACGGCTAATTCTATGAATTGCCTTTCTGAAGCTTTGGGGATGGCTTTACCCGGCAACGGCACAATTCCTGCGGTGATGGCCGAAAGAAAAAGATTGGCTAAATATGCCGGAGTCAAAATTATGGAACTCTATCAAAAGAATATCCGGCCTCGAGATATTGCGGTTTTAACCGCTTTCAAGAATGCAATCAGGGTAGAGATGGCTTTAGGTGCTTCGACTAATACGGTTTTGCATCTACCGGCTATTGCCAAAGAGGCTAAAGTAGAATTAGACCTGGAACTTTTTAATCAAATTAGTAAAACCACCCCCAATCTCTGTCGGCTTTCGCCCGCAGGGACTTTTCATCTAGAGGATTTACACCGCGCTGGCGGGATAGCTGCGATAATGTCGGAACTGACTCGAAAAAATCTGATCAATTTAAAAACAATGACGGTAACCGGAAGGACTCTCGGAGAAAATATTAGGGGAGCGAAAGTGCTGAATAACGAGGTAATTAGACCAGTAGAAAAACCCTATTCCGCGGAAGGAGGACTGGCAATTTTAAAAGGAAATTTAGCTCCTGAAGGCGCAGTGGTAAAGCAATCTGCCGTAGCGTCGGAAATGTTAGAGCATACCGGAGCGGCCAGAGTTTTTGAAAGTGAAGAGGAAGCGATGGTGGCTATTATGAAGAGAAAAATAAGAAAAGGAGAAATACTTGTTATCCGCTATGAGGGTCCAAAAGGGGGGCCGGGAATGAGGGAGATGCTTTCTCCTACTTCGGCTATTGCAGGAATAGGTTTGGATAAAGAAGTAGCGCTTCTTACTGATGGTAGATTTTCCGGGGGTACGCGGGGAGCAGCTATCGGGCACATTTCTCCTGAAGCGGCTGAGGGAGGACCGATTGCCATCGTTCATAACGGAGACCTGATTGAGATTAATATTCCGAAGAGAGAATTGAATCTTAAACTCACTGCCGAAGAGATAAAAAAACGGTTGTCTTTATGGAAAGTACATCAACCAAAGATTAAGGAAGGTTATCTTGCGCGTTATAGCAAACAGGTTTCTTCTGCAAACACCGGCGCAGTTCTAAAAGAATAACAACTTTTACCACGGAGGCACAAAGCCTCAAAGAACGCAGAGAAAAACATAAAAATTTAGACACAGATGACAGCATAGCTGTCATTACGAGGAGTTAAGATAGGTCAAGGTCAGGAGACCTTTCCCACAATAAATATTATGTGGGAGACATCTCCTGATGTCGATAAGCAATCCCAAAAAAGGGAGAGATTGCCGCGCTCATTTCATTCCCTCGCAATGACTACATCATCTTTTCTTTAATCCTGTTATCTGCGTCCGATTGATTTCTTGGTGGTTCTCTGTGTCTCCGTGACTCTGTGGTGAATTATCAAAATGATTATTCCGGATTATTTAGTTGATTTTAATCTTTCCCGTCTTCCCCAATCAAGAATTGACGTTCTAATCGTGGGCAGTGGAGTTGCCGGGCTATCCAGCGGGCTTGCTGCTTGTCTCCGGAACAGGGTTTTAATCATTGCGAAAAATAAAGCGAGGGAAAACGCTTCTTTCAATGCGCAAGGCGGAATTGCGGTCGCTCTTCCAAGGAAAGGAGACAGTTGGAGATTGCATTTCAATGATACAATCCGGTGCGGAGAAGGGCTATCGGATAAGAGCGCTGTAGAATTGTTGGTGAGAGAAGGGCCCAAACAGATAAAAGAGTTAATTAAAAAAGGGGCTAATTTTGATCGGACCAAGGGAAGAATCAACTTCACTAAAGAAGGCGCTCACTCAAAAAGCAGGATTGTTCATGCCAAGGGAGATGCTACCGGCAGGGAGATCGAGGAAGTTCTTTTAAGAGAAGTAAGAAAAAATTCCAACATTACTATCCGGGAAGACCTTTTTGTAATTGACCTTCTTCACCAGGAAGGGAAGGTTTTTGGAGCAATAGTTTTTGATTGTCTTCAGAAAAGAATCAAGGCTATTATATCCAAAAAAGTTATTTTAGCTACCGGAGGCGCAGGTCAACTCTACCAGGAAACGACCAATACTTCAGTATCTACCGGCGATGGTTTGGCGCTTGCCTATCGGGCTGGAGCATCCCTTTCTAATTTAGAATTTATTCAGTTTCACCCTACGGCTCTCTATCTTGCGGGTACTCCCAGATTTCTTATTTCTGAGTCGGTAAGGGGAGAGGGAGCAATTCTGGTTAACCAAAGAAAAACCCCTTTTATGTCCCATTATCATAAACTTGCCGACCTTGCGCCCCGGGATATTGTTAGCCGAGCTATTTTAGATGAAATGAAAAAAACCAAAAGCAACTGCGTTTATTTAGATTTAAGTTCTCTTAATAAAGAATTTATTAAACAGCGTTTTCCCCATATCAGAAGAGTTTGCTCTGATTATGGTTTGGATATTACCCGGGATCTCATTCCGGTGCGTCCAGCGGCTCATTATCTTATGGGCGGAATTAAAACGGATTTAGTTGGCCGAACCGATGTTGAGAATCTCTATGCTTGCGGAGAGACAGCTGAAACTGGCGTTCATGGCGCTAATCGGTTGGCGAGCAATTCTTTATTGGAATGTCTTGTTTTTGGTTATCGCTGTGGAGAGGATGCGGGAAAAATTGTAAAACAAGGATGGTCTTCGCCTCCTGTGATTTCTTTTTCCGGGAGATGGAAAGAAAGAAAACATTTCGATCTTTCTGACTTGGAAAGGTCTTTACGCGTTTTAATGTGGAGAAATGTAGGGATAAAGCGGGAGAAAAATGGATTGGAAAAAGCGCTGCAGAAAATCCGTTTTTGGCAAGAATACGCTTTAAAAATATTGTTTAAAGAAATTAGAGGATGGGAAGCGCAGAATATGCTAATTGACTCTTTTCTTATTACCGGGAGTGCGTTAAAACGGGAAGAGAGCAGAGGAGCCCATTTCCGGCTTGATTTCCCAAAAAGAGATGATAAGAAGTGGAAGAGGGACAGCATTGTTAAAAAATGACTACTCTACCACAAAGACACCAAGACTCAAAGAACACAAAGCCTGAAATAACTAAGTTCTTTCTCTGTGGCTTTGTGACTCTGTGGTAAATATTACTTTTTGCAATTGAAATGATTGAAAGAGAAGTGATGCCCAGGCAGGATCCGAAGGTTCGTATCAAGAATTTCAATGAGGTGGCTCTCGGGTATAGCAGAGAACAGGCCGTTCGGGAAGCGAGCCGCTGCCTTCAATGTAAAAAACCTTTTTGCATTGAAGGTTGCCCGGTGGAGATTGATATTCCAAAATTTATTAAAGAAATCAAAAATTCTAACTTTAGTCAAGCTATTGCCACCTTAAAGGAGAAGAATAATCTTCCTGGCGTCTGCGGTCGGGTCTGTCCCCAGGAGAGTCAGTGTGAAAAACTTTGCATTCTGGCAAAAAAAGGGCAACCAATAAGTATTGGAAGATTAGAACGATTTGCTGCCGATTGGGAAATGAAAAACGACGAAGTCGTTGCGAGCGAAGTTTCTCGCTTGTCATTGCGAGCGAAGCGAAGCAATCTGACACGAACTGTCATTCCGAGTGAAGCGAGGAATCTCAAAGAGATTGCCACGTCGTCCCCCCTGCTTTCTTGCTTCATCCCCCCTGCTTCGCTTTGCGAAGCAAAGCGGGGGGGGGAGAACAGCAAGAAGGGGGGACTCCTCGCAATGACAGCAAAATTAAAGCAAAAAATAGCGGTAATTGGCTCGGGACCGGCTGGACTAACCTGTGCTGCAGATTTAGCTAAGTTGGGTTATGCCGTGACCATTTTTGAATCTCTTCATTCTCCCGGAGGAGTGCTTGCCTACGGTATCCCTGAATTTAGATTACCTAAAAATATAGTAAAAGAAGAAATTGCCTCGATTAAGGATTTGGGTGTGGAGATTAAAACAGGTATGGTCGTCGGAAAACTTTTCTCGGTCAAAGAACTTTTTTCGCAGGGATTTACGGCTATTTTTGTTGGCGTTGGGGCGGGATTGCCTCAATTCTTGGGGATAGAAGGAGAATGGCTCAATCGGGTTTATTCCGCTAATGAATTTTTAATTCGGGCAAATCTTATGAAGTCATATCTCTTTCCTGAATATGAAACCCCGCTTAATGTTGGCAGGAATGTGGCGGTGATTGGCGGGGGTAATGTAGCGATGGACTCGGCCAGAGTGGCTCTGCGGATGGGTAGTAAGGTGACGGTAATCTATCGCCGCAGTGAAGAGGAGATGCCGGCGAGAAAAGAAGAGTATGAAAATGCGAGAGAAGAAGGAATAAAATTCTATTTTTTAGTAGCCCCGGTTAAAATTTTGGGAGATAAAAACAATTGGGTAAAGGGGATGGAACTTATTAAGATGAAATTGGGCCCTCCCGATAGTTCGGGTAGACCTCGGCCCATTCCTATTAAGAATTCCCGGTTCTCCCTTAATTTTGACACCGTGGTAATTGCTATTGGACAAAGGCCCAACCCCTTAATACCGGAGAGCACTGCTGAACTGAAAATCGGCAGAATTGGCAATATTATGGTCAATGAAGAAACCGGAGAAACCAATATAAAGGGTCTGTTTGCCGGTGGCGATATCACTACTGGAGCCGCCACCGTTATCTCGGCTATGGGAGCCGGTAAAAAAGCGGCCCGGGCCATTGATAAATATTGCCAGAAGAGATAAAATATTAATCGGACGCAGATAACTTCAGGATAAAATCAAGATTCTGAAAAAGAAATAATAAAGTCATTCTGAACAAAGTGAAGAATCCCAAAGATTCTTCGGTCTATGACCTCAGAATGACAAAATGTGCTATCTGCGTAAATCTGCGTCCCAATTTTGTTAAGAAAGGAGAATTAATGGCAGAAGAAAAGGTAAAATTGGATGTGGAGAAGTGTGTCGGTTGCGGAATTTGTGTAGATACCTGTGAGAAAAGTGTCCTGGAGATGGCGGATGATGTAGTGAAAGTTGCTCATCCAGAGAAGTGCGATGGCTGTAATAGCTGTGTTGAAGCCTGTCCCAATGAGGCCCTTACTCTTTCCGAATGAAAGTGAAAGAAAAATTTATTCAGCCACGAATGCACACGAATAAAGAACATAAATTAATTTTTAACTCTAAACTGTTTTTTTGTACTCATTCGTGTTAATTCGTGGTTCAAAATAATGTACTATCCTGATTTAAAAGAATTTAAGAAATTAGCAAAGAAGGGGAATCTTGTTCCGGTCAGCCGGGAAATTTTAGCCGATTTGGAAACCCCGGTATCCGCCTTCAAGAAATTAGGGAGAAGTGATTATATCTACCTTTTGGAGAGCGTAGAGGGAGAAGAAAGATTTGCCCGCTACTCATTTTTAGGTGATAACCCTTTCCTCATCTTTAAAAGTAGAGGGAGAAATATTGAGATTAGAGAAGAAGGTAAAATCCAGAGAATTACCGGAGAACCGCTTGATGTTTTAAAGCGCTTGATGCACAAATTTAAGGTGGTGGAGATTCCGAGACTTCCGAGATTTTCCGGGGGGGCGGTAGGATATCTGGGTTATGACCTGGTTCGTTTTTTTGAAGAACTACCGGAGAAAAATCCTGACGATTTAAAATTGCCTGAAACCTATCTGGTTTTTACCGATACCCTTCTTATTTTTGACCATTTTAAGCATAGGATAAAGATTATCTCTAATAGCCATATCAATGACGGAAATCTCTCAGAATGTTACCAAAAGGCGGTTAATAAAATTGACAATATTATTGCTAAATTAAAATCTCCGCTGATTCCTCTCGCTAAATCCTCTTTTTCAAAAGAGCAAAAAATTTCTTTTTCATCTAATTTTTCTCGGTCCTCTTTCATTAAAAAGGTAAAGTGCGCCAAGGAGTACATTAAATCCGGCGAGATTATTCAGGTAGTAATTTCCCAGCGTTTTGAGACGAAAATTAGAAGAGCAGAATCTTTTGATCTCTATCGCGCTTTACGCTCCATCAATCCTTCGCCGTATATGTATTATTTAAAATTTAAAGATTTAAAAATTATTGGTTCCTCCCCGGAAATCCTGGTGAGATTAGAAGGAGATAAGGTGACCATAAGACCTATTGCCGGCACCAGGCGTAGAGGAAAGGATGAAAAAGAGGACAAATCTTTAGAGAGGGAATTAATTAACGATAAAAAGGAAAGAGCAGAGCATATTATGCTGGTTGATTTAGGAAGAAATGATGCCGGAAGGGTTTGCCGGCATAGCTCAATAAAAGTTGATGAACTAATGAAGGTAGAAAGATACTCACATGTGATGCATCTTGTTTCCAACATAAGCGGGAAAATCAAAAAGGATAAAGACCAATTTGACCTTTTGAAAGCTTCTTTTCCTGCAGGAACGGTGACCGGAGCGCCAAAAATCAGGGCGATGGAAATTATTGAAGAGTTGGAGCCAGTGAGGCGGGGTCCTTATGCGGGAGCGGTAGGTTATTTTGCTTTCTCAGGAAATCTTGATGCTTGCATTACCATCAGAACCTTAATTGTCAAAGGAGTAACAGTTTATCTTCAGGCGGGAGCAGGAATTGTTGCCGATTCTGTCCCGGAGAGGGAATACACAGAAACAAAAAATAAAGCTAAAGCATTGATGGAGGCAATTAAATTAGCTGAGGAAGGGTTATAATGATTTTGGTAATCGATAATTACGATTCTTTTGTCTATAATCTTGTTCAGTATCTGGGAGAATTAGGAGAGAAAAAAGTAGAGATTTTTAGAAATGATAAAATTTCTCTTTCCCGGATAAAAACGCTCGAACCAAAAAGAATTGTCATTTCCCCTGGTCCGGGGAGACCGGAAAATGCCGGGATTTGTAACGGAATAATCAAAAAATTTGTGGGTAAAATTCCTATTTTAGGAGTTTGTCTGGGACATCAATGCATTGGTTATTCCCTGGGAGCAAAAATTGTCTCTGCCAAAAAATTAATGCATGGGAAAATTTCTTTAATCTACCATAATGGAAAAGGAATCTACCGGGGATTAAAGAATCCTTTTGAGGCAACCCGATACCATTCCTTAATTATTGAAGAGGAAAGTGTCCCCGATGTCTTAAAGATCACCGCCCGGACTATAAGTGGAGAAATAATGGGGATTGAACATAAAAAATTCCCTCTCTATGGGGTTCAGTTTCACCCCGAATCAATCTTGACCAAAGAGGGAAAGAAATTATTAAGCAATTTTCTAAGAATGTAACCACGAATTTCTCGAATTGCACGAATTATTAAAAAGTAATAAGAAACGAGATAATGTTTTAAAAGTTCTTAATTAGATAAATTCGTGTAATTCGTGGTTGAGGAAAATGATGATTAAGGAATTGATTGGGAAAGTGGTTGATAAAAAAAATCTGACCGAAGAGGAATCTATTTCTGCAATGAATGAGATTATGAGCGGGAAAAGCACTTCGGCTCAGATTGCAGCTTTTATTACTGCTCTGCGGATGAAAGGGGAGACCGTGGAGGAAATCACCGGAGCGGCTAAGGTAATGCGGGAAAAAGTAACTGCTCTTAATCTGGGTCAGGAGATGATTGTTGATACCTGCGGGACCGGAGGAGATGGAAGCGGAACATTTAATATTTCTACCGTCGTTGCTCTTATCGCCGCCGGAGGAGAACTTTTAGTAGCTAAACACGGCAATCGGTCTGTTTCCAGTTTTTGCGGGAGTGCAGATGTGATGGAAGCATTGGGTCTTAACCTTGAAATTCCTCCCGAGAAGGTAGCTGAATGCATTAAGAAGGTTGGGATTGGTTTCCTCTATGCGCCTCTCTTTCATTTGGCAATGAAATATGCCATGCCGGCACGAAAAGAAATTGGCATCCGAACAATCTTTAATATTTTGGGACCTTTAACCAATCCCGCTAAAGCTAATGTTCAATTATTAGGTGTCTATAAAGAAGAACTGACCGATATTTTAGCAAATGTGCTTAGAAATTTAGGTACAAGAAACGCATTTGTTGTTTACGGAGAGGGAAATTTTGATGAGATATCTATTACGGGAAAAACAAGAGTTAGCCAATTAAAAAATGGTGAAATAAAGACTTACTATATTCAACCTGAGGATTTTGGTTTAGAGAGAAAAAGCTCCGAGGAAATTAAAGCCGGGACCCTGAAGGAAAATACTCAGATTATTTTGGATATTTTAAAAGGCAAGAAAGGAGCCAAAAGAGATATAGTTCTTTTAAACAGCGCCGCGCTTTTTGTAGCCGCCGAGAAGGCGAAGGATATTCCTGAAGGAATAAGACTTGCCGAAGAAATTATTGACTCTGGAAGAGCCCTGAAAAAATTGGAAGCGTTAATTAAATTTGGGAGCGAATCAAGTGAAAGTATAGGCTCTCCAGATTACTCACTGAAGAAGCATAAAGGGCAAGAGTCGTAATTTAGATAAGATTGCTATGGCTAAAATTAAAATCTGCGGAATTACTAATAAGGAAGATGCTAAAAATGCTCTTGACCTGGGAGTTGATTTCCTCGGGTTTAATTTTTATTCGAGAAGCCCCAGGTTTATTACTTCGGGGAAAGCAAAAGAGATTATTGATCGAGCCTTTATCAAGATCGCGAAGGTAGGAGTCTTTGTTGATGAGGAGATTTCAACTATTGGGCAGATCGCGGAAGATTGTTCTCTTGATTTTCTTCAATTGCACGGAAATGAGACGGTTTTCTTTTGCGAGGAACTAAAAGATAAATTCCCTGACTGTAAGATGATTAAGGTATTTCGTATTGATAATGAACAAAATTTGCAAGCTATTCCAAAATTCGGGAAGGTTGTTGATTATTATCTTTTAGATACTTATAATATGGATAAGTTTGGAGGTACCGGAAGAACATTCTCCTGGAATTTGGCCTGCCAGATCAAGAAGATGGGAAAACCTATTTTTTTATCAGGAGGGTTAACCCCGGAGAATGTAGAAGAGGCGGTTAAAAAAGTGCAGCCATTTTGCGTTGACGTTGCCAGCGGAGTGGAGAGTTATTCGGGAAAAAAGAATCTGGAAAAGATGAAATTATTTGTAGAAAAAGCGAAGAATGTATCCAAATAAAAAAGGTCGTTTTGGGATTTTTGGAGGGAGATTTGCTCCGGAGACCTTGATGGCAGCTCTCTCTGAATTAGAAACTGCCTATCGAAAGGTTCAAAAAGATAAAACTTTTCAAAAGGAACTTAACGGCTATCTTTCCGATTATGCCGGTAGACCAACCGCTTTATATTATGCAAAAAGACTTACCGAACATTTTAAAGGGGCCAGAATCTACCTTAAGCGGGAGGATCTTTTGCACACCGGAGCCCATAAAATTAACAATACTCTGGGTCAGGTTCTCTTGGCAAAAAGGATGAACAAAAAAAGAATTATTGCCGAGACCGGTGCCGGTCAGCATGGAGTAGCCACGGCAACTGCCGCCGCTCTTTTAGGATTTAAGTGTGAAGTCTATATGGGAGAGGTGGATATGCTCCGGCAGAGGTTGAATGTTGAGAGGATGCGACTTCTGGGGACCAAGGTTATTCCGGTAAAAAGTGGTACCAGAACCTTAAAAGATGCCGTTAACGAAACCTTTCGGGATTGGGTGACTAATGTGAAGAATACCTATTATGTTCTTGGCTCGGTTGTTGGCCCTCATCCCTATCCCCTGATGGTGCGGAATTTCCAATCCGTAATTGGCCGAGAAACCAAGCAACAGATTCTCCGAAAAGAAGGGAAATTTCCTGATGCTCTGGTTGCCTGTGTTGGCGGAGGAAGCAATAGTATTGGTCTTTTCCATCCTTTTTTTCATCATCAAAATGTAAAATTTATTGGTGTAGAGGCGGCAGGGAGAGGCCTCAAAACCGGTAAGCATGCCGCTACCTTGGTAGCAGGAAAAAAGGGAGTCTTACACGGAAGTTTTAGCGAACTCTTGCAGGATGAGAATGGCCAGGTTCATCCTACTCATTCAGTGGCGGCTGGTCTCGATTATCCTGGCGTTGGTCCGGAACATTCCTATTACAAAAGTATTGGCCGGGCGAAATATGTTGCGGTTACCGACCGAGAGGCATTAAAAGCATTTCATCTTTTATCGGAGATAGAAGGAATCATTCCTGCTTTGGAGTCTGCCCATGCTCTTGCTTATCTGGCTAAATTTGCCCCAAAATTATCCAGTAATGAAATTATCGTTCTCTGCCTTTCTGGCCGGGGAGACAAGGACCTTGGAGAAGTGATAAAAGACTATGATTAACCGGATTGACGAAAAATTTCAGGAATTAAAAAAAGGGGGGAGAAAAGCGTTGATTTTTTATCTCACGGTTGGTTATCCTGATATGGTTACCTTTATGAAGTTGGTTACTGCTTTAGAAAATTTTGGGGCGGATTTGATTGAACTGGGAGTTCCTTTTTCCGACCCGGTAGCCGATGGTCTTACCATTCAGAGAACCTCCGAGGTAGCGTTAAAGCAAAAGATTAATTTAAAAAAATCTTTTTTATTGGCAAAAGAATTATCCAAAAAGAGTAATATCCCACTTGTTTTTATGAGTTACTACAATCCCATCTATCATTACGGTTTGCAAAAATTTGCCCATGATTGCAAAAAAACCGGTATCAGCGGAGTTATTATTCCCGACCTTCCCCCTGAGGAAGCAACCCCTTTAAAAAATATTTTAAAGCAAGATAATGTTAATCTTATCTTTCTGATTGCCCCGACTAGTCCACAGGAAAGGATGAGAATGATTAGTAAAGAAAGCCAGGGCTTTATCTATTATGTTTCTCTCACCGGGGTTACCGGAGCCAGGGAGAAATTGTCCGGAACGATTAAATCTTCCTTGCATAAAATTTACAGGTTCACTAAAAAACCAATCTGTGTCGGTTTTGGCATCTCCAAGCCATCTCAAGCGAGGGAGATTGGAAAGTATAGCGATGGGATTATCATTGGCAGTGCCCTTTTGAATATCGTTGAGAGGTATAAAAATAAGAGAGGTCTTATAAAGGAGGTTGAGAAATTCACCTCCGAAATTAAAGTGGCTCTCAGAAGCTGAGATAGAAAAATGTTTTATGAAAATGTAGAGTTGTATAATATCGCGGAGATAAATGGAGAAAATTTACTTACCAGAATTCCCGATAAATTAAGAGTTGCTTTGAACGAGAACGCTAAATTAAGAGCTCTTTATCCTGCTGGCTGCGAAATCAGATTTAATCTAAAAACAGAAACAGGAAAGATTATTTTAAAATTAAAAGGTGAGCTCGGGGTATTTTTCCCTGTTGTTGAAGTCTATCAGGGGGCTTTTAAGGCAATGTCCTATAGTCTTGGTGCAAAGCCAACGGAGATTCCCATCACTCTTCCCCAAAACATAGAACTTCTGGATAAGATTAGCAAAGAGAAAAATTTTCCTTTTGATTCCCGTCTTTTCCGTATAATGCTACCGTATTCTGCGGCTATAGAAATACCAAAGATTGAGGGTGATTTTTCTCCTCCTGCAAAAGAACAAACTCCGCAAACAGGCTATATTGCCTATGGTTCTTCAATTACTCACGGAAGCTACGCTGTAAGACCCACGGGAACCTATGCAATGAGGACTGCACAACTTCTGGGAGTTGACTTAATCAATTTAGGATTCGGAGGAGGAGCGCATTGTGAAAGCCAGATGGCAGATTACATTGCAGAAAGAAATGACTGGGATTTTGCAACCCTGGAATTAGGAATTAATATGATAGGATGTTTTGAAACAGAGGAATTTAAAAAAAGAGTAGATTATTTTATCAAAAAAATTGCAAGCACTCATCCTGATAAGTGGATTTTCTGTATTGATATTTTCACTTTTTATGGCGATTTTGACCCGGCTTCAACCAAACAAAATGAATTCAGAAAAGTAGTCAAAGAGACGGTTGAAAAATTAAATATGCCCAAAGTTATCCATATTGACGGGAGAGAAATCCTGAAAAATGCTTCAGGGCTGATGGCGGGAGACCTTGTTCATCCTTCGCCGGAGGGTATGGAAGAGATAGCAAAAAATCTTGCGCAATATATTAAGAAAGAAATGAAAAACTAAAGTATGGAAATCAGGGAGTGCGGATTGGATGAGGAGGCGGATGTCATTGCGAGCGAATGAAATGAGCGTGGCAATCCCTTACTTCATGAGATTGCTTCGTCATCCTTCGGAATCCTCGCAATGACAGACTATTATGATGTTCGTAAATTAATTTAGGAGAAAAAATGAGATTAGGATATTTAACGGATTTTAGCGAGGAGGAAGTAAGATTTGCTAAAGAGACAGGGTTTGATAGTCTGGAGATTAATTGTAATAACAAAGAGGCCAATTTTTGGAAGGTAATATCAGAGAAAAATGGGGCAGAGAAGATTAAAGAAAAGATGGAGAAAAACGATTTAGCAATTTCTGCTTTGGGTTTTTATTTTAATCAAATTCAGCCGGAAGATTGGCAAAAAAAGGGTTTTTTGAAACTTTTGGACATAGCGCCAAAACTCAATGCGAAGGTTATCTGCACCTTTGCCGGCAGAGATCCGGAGAAAAGTATGGAGGATAACATCCCTCTTTTTAACAAAGTATTTAATCCTTTAGTGAAGAAAGCGGAAACTCAAGGGATAAAAATAGCGATAGAAAATTGTCCGATGATGTGCGGGCATCCCTTCAGAGGAATTAATATCGCCTTTGCTCCCAAAGTATGGGATTTAATGTTTGAGGCGGTTCCCTCAAAAAACCTCGGTTTGGAGTTTGACCCTTCCCATCTTTATTGGTTGGGAATAGATTATATCCAGGCGGCTAAAGATTATAAAGATAAAATCTTTCATATCCATGCCAAAGATACTGAAATTTTGGAGGAAAAATTATCCCAAGAGACCATTTACGGAACTGGTTGGTGGAGATATCGGCTTCCTGGTCTGGGGGAGATAGACTGGCAAAGATTTATTGCAACTTTGTATGATATTGATTATCCGGGAGATATTGCTATTGAGCACGAAGACCCGGTTTTCAGCGGAGAGAAAAGAAAAAAAGGGTTAAGGTTAGGATACCAACATCTTTCGTTGTGGATATTAAAGTGAAAGAGGCTTTTCTATATGAAAAAATAAAAGAGAAAAGAGTGAAGTGCAATCTCTGTTCCCATCATTGTCTAATTGAGGAAGGGAAAAGAGGAATTTGCGGGGTCAGGGAGAACAGAGGCGGAATGCTTTGCTCTCTTGTTTACGAAAGAGCAGTTGCTAACAATATTGACCCGATTGAAAAGAAACCCTTCTTCCATTTCTTTCCTGGTTCTTTTGCTTTCTCCATTGCTACCATTGGCTGTAATTTCCGATGTTCTTTCTGCCAGAACGATGACATCTCTCAGTTTCCACGGGAAAAACGAGAAATTATCGGGGAAGTTTTATCTCCCGAAAAGATTGTCTCTTCTGCCAAAAAAAATAACTGCAAGTCCATCTCTTATACCTACACTGAGCCCACCGTTTTCTTTGAGTATGCTTATGAAACGGCAAAGATTGCGAAAAAAGAAGGAATAAAAAACAATTTTGTCACTAACGGTTATATTAGCGAAGAAGCTTTAAAATTAATCAGTCCTTATCTGGATGCGGCAAATGTTGACTTAAAAAGTTTTAAGCAGGACTTTTACCAGAAATTCTGTGGAGCAAAGTTGCAGCCGGTTTTAAATAGTTTGAAATTAATGAAAAATCTGGGAATTTGGGTGGAGGTGACGACCCTGATTATTCCCGGCTTAAATGATTCTGAGGATGAATTAAAAGAGATTGCTAACTTTGTTTTTAGTTTAGGCAAAGAAACTCCCTGGCATCTTTCCCGTTTCTATCCCCATTATAAACTGGCCGACTTACCCCCCACGCCTGTTGAAACTCTGCATCAAGCAAGAGAGATTGGGAAGAGCGCAGATTTAAAATATGTCTATTCGGGAAACGTTCCCGGTGATGAAGGGGAGAATACTTTCTGTCCTGATTGTGGGAAAATGGTGATTAAGCGCTATGGGTTTCAAACTCTGGAGAATCGGCTCAAGCAGGGAAAGTGTCCAAATTGTGGAACAAAAATTGCCGGGATTGGCATGTAAGAAAAAGTTAATATTTCTTTATTTTTACTTTTGTTAATATCTCAGCAATATCTTCCTTTTGGCAGATTGCCGTCCCAGGCTGTAAACAAGTGGCGGTGCCAAGAGTAACTCCAAATCTCAGCGCGTCTTCTAAATTCTTGTATGGAATTTCAAAGTTCCCCCTCTCCTCATTCCTCCCCCTCAAGGGGGGAGGAGATAGGTGGGGGTGTAATTTATTTTCTTTTGTAAGCGAGAAGAGAAAGCCGGCCAGTAATGCGTCTCCGGAGCCAATCGTGCTTTTCACTTTTATTTGCGGAGGAGCAGCGGAGAAAACCTCTCTTGCGGTTACTAATATTGCTCCTTTCTCTCCTAAAGAAGTAAGTACCATTCTGATTCCTTTTTTAACGAGATTTTTGGAAAGAATAATAATTTCAGGAATCGTTTTCACCTTTTTTTTGCATAGACGCGAGAGTTCCCAGAGGTTTGGTTTGATGAGAAATGGAGATGCTTGAATTCCCAGCGAGAAGGCTTCCTCGTCAGAGTCAAGAACCATCCTTACTCCGATTTTTTTTAATCTTCTGATAATTTTCTGGTAGGTATTTGTAGGAATTCCGGGGAGGAGACTTCCGGAACAAACAAAGTAGTCGTTTCTTTGACAGGGAAGGGAAAAGATATGAGAGAGAAGTTCTTTAATTTCTTTTTTTTCTGCCTTTGGACCTCTTTCGTTAAGGCGGATTGTTTTCTTGGTTTGTTCTTCAAAGATGTTTAAGATAAGCCGGGTTTCTTTATTGATTTTGGTGAAAGAAAAGGGAACCCTTTTCTTAGCCAGGAGTTCTTCTATTCTTTTTCCGGTGATACCTCCGGAAAACCCCAGAGCTAAAGTAGAAGCGCCCAGGAAAGAGAGAACCCGGGAAATATTGATTCCTTTTCCTCCCGGGTCTTCACGAAAATGGTCAATTCGGTTGATATCATCAAAGAGGATTTGTTTAATAATGATGCTTTTGTCTAAGGAGGGATTCAGGGAAAGGCTATAGATGGTTGTTCTCTTTTTCACTCTGGACTTTCAGGATATATTCTTCTGCCTTTTTTTCTCCGCCGGGTTTTGCTTGGCTTTTCGTAATATTCATGCTTCCTTAGTTCTTGCATAATCCTTTCCTTTTCCACCTCTTTTTTAAAGGTGCGAAAAATTTTTTCAAAACTTGGCCTTCCGGTAAAATTTCTCAAGTAAGAGTCACCTCCTATTAACCATTAACAAAAAGCCTTGCTCCGCAGTATCTGCAATTTTGTTCTTCTTCTAAATAGCCGTCAGTAATCAAGCAATTTCTACAGCGGATATTTTTATGCACTCCATTAACGACTTTGCTTTTAACTGTTTGAGCATTCACAACTTCAGAAGATGCAGTTTTTGAATCTTTCCCCTCTTCTTGCTTTCGCAAGAAAGCAGAGGGGACTTTCCCCTTTTTCTTTTTCTCCTTTACTTTTTTATTAACCATAATTTTTAAGTCTAATACATAAAAAAAGAAATGTCAAGTTGCTGTGAATGATTCACAGAAAACCGACCTCTCCGCATATTGCTACTGAGGATAGACTAACTATCCGAGTAGCGCAATTTTGACAGTGAAACTATTTGACGTTAAAATATGAAAATATGAAAGGAGATGTAGCTTGTTTGGGAATTATCGTTGCGGATTTGGTTACTAATCCAGTAGAAAGTCTGCCGGAGAAAGGCAAACTTTCCTTAGTAAAAAATATTCAGTTGCATACCGGTGGATGTGCTACCAATACCGGTTTTGCCCTGGCCAAACTTGGGTTGAAGGTATCTATTCTCGGCAAGATAGGCAAAGATGCTTTGGGAGATTTTATTTTTCGCCAGAGCCAATTTATTGGAACTGATACTACCGGTCTTATTCAGGATAGGAAAAGCAATACCTCATCTACGATCGTAATGGTATCCAAAGATGGCGAGAGATCATTCCTCCATTCTTTAGGGGCAAATGCAGAGTTTAATCTGAATGATATAAATTTTAATCTCATTAAAAAATACAAAATCTTACATTATGCCGGGGGTTTTCTTATGCCAAAACTTGATGGAAAGCCAATTGCTTCCCTCTTGAGAAAAGCAAGGTCTTCGGGGATAGTAACTTCTTTGGATACGGCCTGGGATGCGAAAGGTAGCTGGATGAAACTTTTAGAGCCAACCCTTGCTCATCTGGATATTTTCCTGCCCAGCATAGAAGAGGCAAGGATGATTACCGGGAAAAAGACACCCGAGAGCATTTCTTCTTTTCTTCTTAAATATGGGATGAAAATTGTTGGCTTGAAAATGGGAAAGAAGGGTTGTTTTCTTCAGAAACAAGGGAAACCGGGAATTTATCTTCCTGCTTTTTCGGTGAAGACGTTGGATACCACCGGCGCTGGCGATGCCTGGGTTGCGGGTTTCCTGACCGGTTTTATCAAAGGGTGGGATTTGAAAAAAATTGGCAGATTTGCTAATGCCGTTGGGGCGTTATCTACCACATCCTTTGGCGCTACTGAAGGGATAAAATCACTAAAGAAAACTCTAAAGTTTGTGGGTCATTGCGAGGAGCGTTAGCGACGTGGCAATCCAAAAGCGAGATTGCTTCACTTCGTTCGCAATGACAGCTATACTGTCAATTATTCTACTGGCGGTTTTCTCCTCTCTTTTCGCTGAGGAAATACCGATAAGTTGGGAAGCGGATAAAGCAGAAAGTTATATGGAAAATGACAAAATTACAAAAGTAATTTTGAAAGGTAATGCAGAAGTAAAAAAAGATTCTCTTCTTATTAAAGGCGAAGAGATTGAGTATAATCGGCAAAAGAACCAGATTCTTATTCCCGGGAGCGCCCTTTTGCTTGAAGGGAAAATTAGAATTGAGGGCAAAGATTTGCTTTACAATCTTAAGGAGGAATCAGGTTCCTTAAAAGAAGTTAGTTTTGTTAATCCTCCCTGGTATGGAAAAGGGGAGGAACTAAAAATTGAGAAGAAAGGTCAATATCTCATCAAAAATGGTTATATTACGACTTGCGAGTTTTTTCCTCCTCACTACCGTTTGAAAGCGAAGAAGATCAAGGTTTCGGTAAAAGATAAACTGGAAGCAAAGAATTTAACTTTATATGCAGGAAAAGTCCCGGTCCTTTATCTTCCTTACTATAACCAGAATTTAAAGGAGGGCGCAGAGAGTTTTTTTGGCTTTGTTCTTGGTCAGGATACCGACTGGGGGCTGTATCTTCTCAACGCTTTTACTTTTCCTTTAAAAGGATATAGCGCCTCTTATCATTTTGACCTTCGGGAAAAAAAAGGAGTAGGGGTGGGATTTGATCTTAAGAAAAAGCCCAAGGATGGAGAAGAAGGGATTTTAAAAACTTACTATATCAAAGAAAAGGATACCGATAAAGAGCGCTATCAGTTCAATTACAAATATAGGGATGCATGGGAAGAGGACGAGAGAGAGATGGTTCTTCTCTCCGAAGCGCACAAATTAGCTGATCGAGAATTTTTAAAAGATTATTTTTATAATGATTATTTAGAGGAAAGGCAACCAAGAACTTATCTTTCTCTTACCGAGAGAAAACCACAGCGTTTCCTGAATTTTTTGGTAAGAAAGAAAATTAACGATTTTTATTCGGTTACTGAACGGCTTCCTGAAGTGAACCTTTCCTTTCCTCTTCAAAATTTCGGAAAGAATCTTTATTTTCGCTCAGAGACGAATCTGGCAAATCTAAGAAAGGAGATTGAAGGAGAAACCAAGACTTCAGTACGACTGGATACTTTTAATGAACTTACCGCTTCCCGGAGGTATAAAGGATGGCTAAATGTCAGACCGCATACCGGTCTCAGACTCACATCCTATACTAAAAATAAAGAAGGGAAAGAAGCTTTTCGTTCTCTGGAAGAGGCGGGGCTGGATTTAGGCACTAAATTTCAAAAACATTTCAATATGAAAAACGCTAATTTTTTGCATATTGTGGAGCCGAGACTTTCTTTTGACTACCAGGAAGTTTCTCTTCCCCCGGAGAAACTTCTGAATTTTGATTCTATTGATAATCTTCATTCTGATAAATATATTACCGCACAATTGATCAATCGCATTTGCCCAAAAGAAGAAAAATTGGATCTTTTACGCGCTTCCCTTAAAACTAATTATTCTTTATCGGAAAGCCGATTTAAAGATACATCTTTAATTTTTAACCTTAATCCGAGAGCAAATTGGTCTTTTTGCAACGAAAGCCATTATGATATCCCCGGGAAATTCTGGAAAACTTCTACCTCTAATTTTTCCTGGTGGAAAAAGAAACATAGTTTTAATCTCTCCCACTATTACCAAAATGAAGGAAGCAACAGTCTTGTTCCCAGTTTTTATTGGGAAATTAGCCCTAAATGGCAGGCAAAATTTACCACTTCCTATCGTCTTGAGGAAAAAGATTTTGAAAGCAGAGAGATTGTTCTTTACCGGGATTTACACTGTTGGAAGTCTTCTATTTCTTTTTATCGTGATTCTACCCAAAGATCGGTTTTTCTTACTTTTTACCTCACTGCATTTCCTAAAAATGTAATTGGAATTGAAAAAACTTTTGAAGGTTAATGAAAGAGTTGGTTTTAGCCAGTAGGAATAAAGGAAAGGCGAAGGAAATCAAGGAAATATTAAAACATCTCAATTTAAAATTCCTTAGCTTAAAGGATTTTCCCGGGATTCCTTTGGTTAAAGAAGATTGCAAGACATTTCGGGGGAATGCCGTCAAGAAAAGCAAAACCTACCAGAGATTAACTAAAAAACTTGTTCTTGCTGAAGATTCCGGACTTCAGGTTGATGCTCTTGATGGAGACCCGGGGGTTTATTCGGCTCGATTTGCGGGAAAAGAACAGGATGACAAAAAAAACATTAAGAAACTTCTAAAACTATTAAAAAATGTTCCGGAGAAAAAAAGAAAAGCAACTTTTAAATCCGTTATCGCCATTACTTTTTTGGACGGAAAGACTACCGTTGTCTCTGGCGCTTATCGGGGTTGGATTAACTTTAAAGCAAAGGGTAAATTTGGCTTTGGTTATGACCCGGTCTTTGTCGCTCCCAGGTTTAAAAAAACATTTGCGGAATTATCTCCAGAGCTGAAGAATAGAATTAGCCATCGTGCGAAAGCTTTAAAAAAAGCAAAAAAAATTTTGGCGGTGTAGCTCAGTTGGTAGAGCAGGCGGCTCATACCCGCTATGTCCAGGGTTCGAATCCCCGCACCGCTACTTTTTGAAACAGGCATTAGGGATTCGAAAGGGACGCTGTGCGACGAATAAGGAGCACGAGATAGCGTCGGGTGCGAGTTCAGTGAGCACCCTGACCGACGAATCCGCCAATGGCGGATAAGGAGACCCTGTTTATGAACTGCGACGAATAGGAGCAGTGAATAGGCGGGGGGCCGACCGGAGCGAAGCGGAGGCGCCGAATCCCCGCACCGCTACTATCTAGAGTAATAAATAATTAATCAACAACAAGGAAAAAGGGGAAAGTAGGAAGATGGGAAATAAAGATTAATTAATATTTCATTCCCCTTTTTTCTCAAAAGGGGTGTCCCGAAGGGACGGGGTATTTCCCCCTTTCCCCCTTGTTTTTTCATTTTTCCTAAAGTTGTTGTTCTTATTCATTCGTAAAAATGCTAAATGAAAAGCAACAAAAACAACTGCTCACGATCGCCCGGGAAACCATAAAAATCTGGCTTGAAAAAAAGGAAAAATTAAAATTACCGGGAATAGATTCCTTGTTGCGGGAAAAAAGGGGCATCTTTGTTACTTTAAAAAAGAATGAGCAATTACGGGGTTGTATCGGAATGATTTTGCCTGAGCAACCATTAGCCGAGAGTGTGGTTAATATGGCTATTGAATCTGCCACAGCTGACCCGCGCTTTCCTGCCGTATCCTTGGAGGAATTAAAAGAAATTAAAATTGAAATCTCTGTCCTCACCGTTCCCAAAAGAGTAGAGGATTACCAGGAAATAGAACTTGGCCGGGACGGAGTTATTGTTAAAAGAGGATTTCGGCAGGGAGTTTTTCTGCCCCAGGTAGCTACTGAAACTCGCTGGGGCAGGGAAGAATTTTTGGGGAATCTCTGTGCGCATAAGGCTGGACTTCCTGAAGATGCCTATCAGGAGAAGACCACCGAACTCTATACTTTTCAGGCCCAGGTCTTCTCGGAGGAATGAAAAAGATACTTTTTGATTTTTCAGGTTAAGAGTAGTATAATAGGAGAATTATGACCGGAGCTCAGATTGTAATTGAGGCGTTAAAAAGAGAGAAGGTGGAAATAGTCTTTGGAATCTTGGGTGGAGTGCTATTGCCA
>Ga0210009_1001260_pt1 | contig 22681 bp, 27 predicted proteins | sample CryGeyCG2114_065_FD_185457 | JGI IMG/M metagenome (GOLD analysis project Ga0210009, IMG submission 185457) | Groundwater microbial communities from aquifer - Crystal Geyser CG12_big_fil_rev_8/21/14_0.65 (SPAdes) (version 2) | ecosystem: Environmental > Aquatic > Deep subsurface > Groundwater ... | reverse complement strand
GAAATAGTACCGAAGCGGCGAAATAGTACCGAAGCGGCGAAATAGTACCGAAGCGGCGAAATAGTACCGAAGCGGCGAAATAGTACCGAAGCGGCGAAATAGTACCGAAGCGGCGAAATAGTACCGAAGCGGCGAAAGCTGAGAGAGGAGCGGAAAGCAAAGCCGCACCGAGGGATACGAAAAACTTTTGTCCGGGCACCCGAGGGAGGCAGGAAGGTAGAAGCGTGAACGACGGAACGAAGCAAACCCAAGCGGCGGAAGTGCCCGACAGGGCTATACAAGCCGCAGACATCCCCGACCGCGACTGGTCGGGGGTAGAAGCCTCGGTCTGGACGGAGCGCATGTTGTCGGCGCTGGGTAACGGCGTCAAAGGAGGCAAATGGTTCAGCTTGATGGACAAGGCAACACGCCCGACGACACTGGCCGCCGCATGACGGAAAGTGGCCGGCAACGGCGGAGCGGCGGGCGTGGATAGGCAGAGCATCGAACGGTTTGCGGCAAAGAGCGGCGAGTATCTGGGCGAGCTTGCGCGGTCGCTCGACGAAAGAATCTACCAGCCGCAAGCGGTCAGACGGGTAGCAATACCGAAAGGCGATGGCAAGACAAGGCCGTTGGGGATACCCACGGTCAAAGACCGCATCGTCCAGACGGCGTTGAAATTCGCACTGGAACCGATCTTTGAAGCGCAATTCCGGGAAACGAGCTACGGCTTCAGACCGGGGCGAGGCTGCAAGGGTGCCCTGCGGGAAGTGGACAGGTTGCTCAAGGAAGGCTACACCTTCGTGGTGTGCCGACCTTGCCAGCTACTTCGACAGCATCCCGCACGAGCAGCTCATGCGGCGCGTGGAAGAACGCATCAGCGATGGCGCAGTGCTGGAACTGATCGCGAGATTCCTCAAGCAGGACATCATGCAGGAAGGCCGCAGTTGGACACCGGCGGGAGGCACGCCGCAAGGCGCGGTCATCAGCCCGCTGCTGGCCAACATCTACCTGCACTCGTTGGACACACTGATGATCGATAGCGGCTACCGCATGGTGCGTTACGCCGACGACTTCGTCATCCTGTGCCGCAGCCGCGAAGAAGCGGCGACAGCGCTGGAAAAGGTGCGTGCCTGGGTGCAGGAAAACGGCCTCACCCTGCACCCTGACAAAACGCATGTCGGCGACTGCTGGCAGCCGGGAGAAGGGTTCTCCTTCCTCGGCTACCGGTTTAAGGCCGGGCGGCGTCACGTGAGGAAGAAGAGCCTGCAACGCTTGAAAGAAAAGATTCTGGAGAAAACACGGCGCACGCGTGGCGACAGCCTCGCGTGCATAGTGGGCGACCTAAACCCGATGCTCAAAGGCTGGTATGCGTATTTCAAACACGCGCATGAATGGACGTTCAGCACGCTGGACGCGCAGATTCGCCGCCGCCTGCGCGCGGTGTTGCGCAAGCAGGAAAAGCGCCCCGGCTTTGGCCGGTGTTATGCAGACCATCAACGCTGGCCGAATGCATTCTTCGCGGAAGCTGGGCTGTTCGCCATGCACACAGTTTGGCTCAATGCGAGACAATCCCGATGAGGAAACCACCGACGGGAGAGCCGTGTGCGGGAGAACCGCACGTACGGTTCGGGGGGAGGGGAGGGCGGAGGCTCTTCTCTACCCCTATCAGTGCATTCATTCAAGATGCATTGGGTTTTGTCTGCTACGTGGTTTCTTTTTGATTGCTGGATTCCGGCCTTCGCCGGAATGACGGGGCGCTATGAACAACCTTATCCTGCTCATCCTCTGTTTCATCGCCGGCATGCTGCTGCGCCACTTCAAACGCATGCCGGACAGCGCGCCCGCGACGCTGAACAGTTTCATCATCCATGTCTCCCTGCCTGCGCTGACGCTGCTCTACGTCCATGAACTGAAAATATCCGGTGACGTCGTGTTGATTGCGGCGATGGCATGGCTGGTGTTTGGCTTGGCGTCGGGATTTTTCTGGCTGCTGGGGTGCTGGCTGCAACTGCCGCGCGCGACCACCGGTGCGCTGATGCTGACCGGGGGGCTGGGCAATACTTCCTTCTTTGGCTTGCCGATGGTCGAGGCGTTCTACGGCAAGGAAGGCCTGTCCACCGCCATCATTGCGGACCAGCTCGGATCGTTCCTGGCACTCTCGGTGCTGGGCATCACGGTCGCGGGACTCTATTCCTCCGGCAGGCCGACGGCAGTACAGATTTTCAAGCGCATCGCACTTTTTCCGCCGTTTATTTCGCTGGCCATTGCTTTGCTGCTGATCCCGCTTGAATACGCCGACTGGTTTTCCGGGTTACTGAAGCGTCTGGGCGACACGCTGGCACCACTGGCTTTGCTGTCGGTGGGGATGCAGTTGCGCCTGGGGCATATTGCCGAGCATCGGCGCAATCTGGCCCTGGGGTTGGGTTTCAAGCTGATTCTCGCGCCGCTGCTGATCTGGTTGTTGTATGTGCAACTGCTTGGTGCGCAGGGGCTGGCGATTCAGGTCACGCTGTTTGAAGCGGCGATGCCGCCGATGATTACCGCCGCCATCGTGGCGAGTGAACACGATCTTGATCCGCCGCTGGCGAACCTGATGGTGGCAGTCGGGCTGATTGTTTCCTTCCTTACCTTGAGTGCATGGTGGCACGTGTTCTAGGATTATCTGCGGCATGCGCGACAAATCGGCAGAGTGAGGTAGAATGCGGTTCGTTATCGAATCGCTGTCAATTCATGCCTTCCGCTCGTATTGCCGTTATTCCAGAATGCCTGATTCGCCCCGAGATCAGGGCGCTCAATGCCTATCACGTCCCACCCGCCAGCGGCATGATCAAGCTGGATGCGATGGAAAATCCCTATCTTTTGCCGCAGGCGCTGCGCGACCAGATCGCGCGCAGCGTGGCGGATGCCGAGATCAATCGCTATCCCGATCCCGGCGCACAACAACTGAAAGCCGGCATCCGTCAAGTGGTGGACTTGCCATCCGGAATGGACATTTTACTCGGCAACGGCTCGGACGAGATCATCCAGTTGCTGGCGCTGGCGGTGGCCAAGCCCGGGGCGGTGTTGTTGAGTGTCGAGCCATCGTTCGTGATGTATCGCATGATCGCCACTTTTGCCGGGATGCAGTATGTCGGTGTGCCGCTGCGCGAAGATTTCTCGCTTGATCTCGATGCGATGCTGGCATCCATCAAGCGCGAACAACCGGCGCTGGTGTTTCTGGCGTATCCGAATAACCCGACCGGCAATCTGTTCGATGCGGCGACCGTGCGCCAGATCATCGAGGCTGCGCCCGGGCTGGTGGTGCTGGACGAGGCCTATTACGCCTTTGCCTCCGATAGTTTTATCCCGCAACTGGCGTACTACGACAATCTGCTGGTGATGCGCACGTTCTCCAAGCTGGGAATGGCGGGGCTGCGTCTTGGCTTTCTGGCGGGCTCCGCCGCGTGGTTGAGCCAGTTGGGAAAATTGCGCTTACCGTATAATGTGGGTGTGCTGCCGCAGTTGGTGGCGACGCTGTTGCTGGCGCATCACGATGTGTTGCTGGCACAGGCAGAAAGCATCAAGCAGGGACGCGGCAGATTGTTGACCGCTTTGCAGGCGCTACGCGGCGTGACGGCATATCCCAGCGAGGCTAATTTCATCCTGTTCCGCGTCGCAGGGGCGACTGCTGTGTTCGAGGGACTGAAGCAGCGCGGGGTGTTGATCAAGAACCTGGATGGCGGGCATCCGGCATTGCGGGATTGTTTGCGGGTGACCGTCGGCACCGCCAGGGAAAATGAAATGTTTGTCGCGGCATTGCAGGATGGTTTGTTGTAGGTCGGGATTCATCCCGACTTTTTCCTGTCGGGCTGAAGCCCGACCCACAGTAAATGGAAAGAAATGATGCGTAGCGCAAAAGTCACCCGCAACACCCTGGAGACTCAAATCACGGTCGAGGTGAATCTCGACGGCACGGGCAAGGCCAAGCTGGATACCGGTCTGCCCTTTCTGGAGCACATGCTGGATCAGGTGGCGCGGCATGGTTTGATCGATCTCGCTATCCAGGCCAAGGGTGATTTGCACATTGATGCCCACCACACCGTGGAAGATATCGGCATCACCCTGGGACAGGCATTTGCGCAAGCCGTCGGCGACAAGAAGGGTTTGCGCCGCTATGGCCATGCCTATGTGCCGCTGGATGAAGCCTTGTCGCGCGTGGTGCTGGACATCTCCGGTCGTCCGGGCTTGGTATTCAACTGCCGTTTTACGCGCGCCTCAATTGGCGAATTCGATACCGAGCTGTTCCATGAATTCTTTCAGGGCTTCGTCAATCATGCCCTGGTCACCTTGCACATCGATAATCTGGCGGGCGAAAATGCGCACCATCAGGCCGAGACCATTTTCAAGGCCTTCGGCCGCGCGCTACGCGTTGCACTGGAGATCGATCCGCGCATGGTTGGTGTCATGCCATCAACCAAAGGTTCTCTGTAATCTGAAAATTTATTTTTAGCCACGGATTAACACGGATGTTCATGGATATTCAGAGCGTAAATACCGGCTGTCCCGGCGGCTTGGATGTATTGGTTTTTATCTGTGTTGGTCCGTGTTTATCTGTGGCTAAATGTTTTAAGGTGTCGGTATGACTGATGTGGCAATCGTCGATTACGGCATGGGCAATTTGCGCTCGGTATATCAGGCCGTGCGCAAGGTCGCGCCGGATCTGTCGGTGCAAGTCACCGATAAGGCTGCGGTCATCGCTGCGGCCAGCCGTGTGATATTCCCCGGTCAGGGCGCGATGCGGGACTGCATGCGCGAGATGGATGCGCGTGGTTTGCGCCAGGCCGTGCTGGATGCTGCACACAACAAACCTTTCCTCGGCATCTGCATCGGGCTCCAGATGCTGTTCGAGCACAGCACCGAGGGTAATGTGCCGGGATTGGGTGTGCTCCCAGGCGAGGTGGTGCGCTTCGCATCCGAACTCAAGGATGGGCAAGGCAATAAACTCAAAGTGCCGCACATGGGCTGGAACCAGGTGCATCACGGTGAGCACCCCCTCTGGGACCGAATCGCGCAGGATGCGCGCTTTTATTTCGTGCACAGCTACTATGTGCAACCGCGCGACGCAGACATCGTGCAAGCGACCAGCGATTATCCGCAGCCGTTTGTCTGTGCAGTGGCGCGTGATAACTTATTCGCGGTGCAGTTTCACCCGGAGAAGAGTGCGGCGGCTGGGTTGCAGCTGATGCAAAATTTTATTAACTGGAATCCTGTGTAATTTCGAACTGATCATGGATACTAAAACGCTGATTATTCCCGCAATCGATTTGAAAGACGGTCAATGTGTGCGCCTGCGGCAAGGGCTGATGGATGGGGCAACCATCTTTTCCGACGATCCTGCCGCGATGGCCAAACATTGGCTGGCACAAGGTGCGCGCCGCTTGCATCTGGTCGACTTGAACGGGGCTTTCGCCGGCAAACCGAAAAATGAAGCTGCTGTGCGCGGCATCATCGAGGCGGTGGGCAGCGAGATTCCGGTACAACTGGGCGGCGGCATTCGCGATCTGGAGACCATCGAGCGCTACCTCGACCTTGGTCTCACCTACGTCATCATCGGCACGGCGGCGGTGAAAGTGCCGGGTTTTTTGCATGAAGCCTGCGACGCCTTTCCCGGCCACATCATGGTTGGTCTGGATGCCAAGGGCGGCAAGGTTGCGGTGGACGGCTGGTCGAAACTGACCGGGCACGATGTGGCCGATTTGGCAAAACGCTTTGAGGGCTACGGCGTGGAAGCCATCATCTACACCGACATTGGCCGCGACGGCATGATGAGCGGCGTCAACATCGAAGCGACGGTGGAACTGGCGCGGCCGCTGCACGTCCCGGTCATCGCCAGCGGCGGCATCACCAATCTCGACGACGTGCGCGCGCTGTGCGCCGTGCGCGCCGAAGGCATCACCGGTGCGATCACCGGTCGTGCCATCTATGAAGGCACACTGGACTTCCGCGCAGCGCAAGCGTTGTCGGACGAGTTGTCGCCGACACTCTAAATGCTCGCAAAAAGAATAATTCCTTGCTTGGACGTGACCGCCGGTCGGGTGGTCAAAGGCGTCAGTTTTGTCGAACTGCGCGATGCGGGCGATCCGGTGGAGATTGCCAAACGCTATGATGACCAAGGTGCGGATGAGCTGACTTTTTTGGACATCACTGCCAGTTCTGACGACCGCAGTATTATTTTTCACATCATCGAAAAAGTGGCGGAGCAGGTGTTCATTCCGCTGACTGTTGGCGGCGGCGTGCGCGAAGTGCAGGACGTGCGCAATCTGCTCAATGCCGGTGCGGACAAAGTCAGCATCAACACTTCGGCGGTGGTCAATCCGCAGCTGGTGGCCGACGCATCGGCGCGTTACGGATCGCAGTGCATTGTGGTCGCGATTGATGCCAAGCAAGTTGCGCCGGGCAAGTGGGAGGTGTTCACCCACGGCGGGCGCAAGGCCACCGGACTGGACGCAGTGGAATGGGCGCGGAAGATGCAAAGCCTGGGTGCGGGTGAGATTCTGTTGACCAGCATGGACCAGGACGGGCAGAAGCGCGGCTTTGATCTGGCACTGACGCGTGCAGTGACGGACGCGCTGGAAATTCCGGTGATTGCCAGCGGCGGTGTGGGTAATCTGCAGCATCTGGTCGATGGCGTGAAGCTGGGCGGCGCGGATGCGGTGCTCGCTGCCAGTATCTTTCACTTCGGCGAATACACCGTGCAACAAGCCAAGCAGTTTATGGCACAGCAAGGCATTGAGGTGCGGTTATGACACGGTGCGCGAAAGCGACGGGAGCGGGAATAACCGCATCGCACCTCCTCCCGCAAACGGCTGGCTGCGCCAGTAACGTGTCGGAGGTGCGGTTATGACACGGTGCGCGAAAGCGACGGGAGCGGGAATAACCGCATCGCACCTCCTCCCGCAAACGGCTGGCTGCGCCAGTAACGTGTCGGAGGTGCGGTTATGAATTTGAAAAATCATTTGCCACAGAGAGCACAGAGCTCACAGAGAAAACCCATTGAACTTGGGGCGTGTTGCCTGACTCTCTGTGGTCTCTGTGAACTCTGTGGCTAGATTGGAGTTTTTATGACCGAAAGTTGGCTAAATAAAGTGAACTGGTCGGAAGATGGCCTTGTTCCGGCCATCGCACAGGACGCGGTGAGCGGGCGGGTGTTGATGCTGGCATGGATGGATCGCGAGGCATTGCAACTGACTTGGCAGAAGGGTGAGGCGATATACTGGTCGCGGTCGCGCAAGAGGCTGTGGCACAAGGGTGAAGAGTCCGGCAACATCCAGAAAGTGAAAGAGATTCGTCTTGATTGCGATGGCGATGTGATCCTGTTGCAAGTGGAGCAACAAGGCGGCATCGCCTGCCACACCGGGCGCGCAAGCTGCTTTTTCAGCAAGCTGGAGCAGGGGCAGTGGATAGAGGTTGATCCCGTGCTAAAGTCGCCTGATGAAATTTATAAAAAGTAACCGGATCCCTGCCTGCGCGGGAGTGACAAACGCATGAACAACGATATCCTGCAACGACTGACTGAAACCCTGGAGGCACGCAAGCATGCCGCGCCGGAGTCTTCCTATGTCGCGAAATTATTCAGCAAAGGCGACGACGCCATCCTGAAAAAAGTGATCGAAGAGGCGGGCGAGGTGTTGCTGGCGGCGAAAGAAGGCAACCCGCAACATCTGGTGTATGAAGTGGCCGATCTGTGGTTTCATACCCTGGTGCTGCTGGCGCAAAAAGGGCTGAGTGCGGATGATGTGCTGCAAGAATTGGCGCGGCGCGAAGGGGTGTCCGGCATAGCAGAGAAAGCGAGCCGAAAATGAGCGACGACTGTCTTTTCTGCAGGATCGCGCGTGGCGAGATACCTAGCCGCAAGGTGTATGAGGATGACGAGGTGCTTGCCTTCCACGATATCCATCCGGTCGCGCCGGTGCATTTCATGCTGATCCCAAAACAGCACATCGTTTCTTTGCTGGAGGCGGAAGCGGGCCAGCAAGCCTTGCTCGGGAAAATGTTGCTGTTGGCATCCAGGTTGGCGCGCGAACAGGGATTGCAGCGCGGATTCCGCACCGTCATCAACAGTGGCATCGGTGGCGGGCAGGAAATATTTCATCTGCATGTCCACGTCATGGGCGGTGGCAACCTCCCGCCGATGGTTAGGCGCGATTAGTCGCCGAGTCAACGGGAGTTGGCAAGGAGCAAGCAGGGGTTGGATTACTCCACTTTGGGTTTTGGCCGTTTGCCCACTTTGACTTGCACCACCACTTCACCCTGATTACGCAGCAGCCGCAGGGCGACCGTTTTACCCGGCATCAGCGCCGAGATGATTTCCAGCATTAATGTGGAGTCGATCGCGGAATTGTCACCGATACCGACCAGGATGTCCCCCGGCTTGATGCCCGCCTTGTCCGCAGGGCTGCCACGCACGATTTCCGAGATCAAAACACCTTGTGCATCATTCAGCTTGAATGATTCTGCCAATTCCGGCGTCATGTCCTGCACCGCCACGCCTATCCAGCCGCGGGTCACGGAACCGCTCTGAATGATCTGCTCCATGACTTTTTTGGCGGTGGAGACCGGTATGGCGAAACCGATACCGAGCGATCCGCCGCTTGGAGAATAAATGGCACTGTTGATGCCGAGCAGGTTGCCTTCCGCATCGACCAGCGCGCCGCCGGAGTTGCCGGGATTGATGGCGGCATCAGTCTGGATGAAATTCTCGAACGTGTTGAGGCCGAGATGGTTGCGCTTGAGCGCGCTGACTATCCCCATGGTTACGGTCTGACCGACGCCGAACGGATTGCCGATGGCCAGCACGATGTCGCCGACATGCGCTGCTTCTGCGCTGGAAAATGTGATGGCCGGCAAGTTATTGCCTGCATTAACTTTGATGACAGCCAGGTCGGTCTCCGGATCTGTGCCAATGATGCGCCCGCGGGCTTTGCGCCCATCGGTAAAGGCGACCTCGATCTGGTCGGCTGATTCGACGACATGATGATTGGTCAGAATGTAGCCGTCATTGCTGACGATGACCCCCGACCCTAGGCTGGAGCTTTGTTGCGGCACTCCTTCCTCGAATTCGTCGCCAAAGAAGAAACGAAAGCGCGGATCATCCATGAACGGATGTGCCGGCTGTTTGACTTCACTGGTGGTGAAGATATTGACCACGGAGGGCATCACCCTCTGTGCCGCACCGCTGAATCCTATGCCGATGAATTTACTGGTTGTGTCGTGCGGCTCATCCTGATGCAGGGTGACCACCTCATTGCGCGCGACAGGAGGCAGTAGTGACGGTTTGAGGGTGTGGATGACGAACAGTATCGCCAACACGATAGTGGTGGCTTGTGCGAACAAGAGCCAGAATTTGCGCATGATATGATTCGACGGTGCGATGAATGAGGGGTGGTTGCCATGCAGTTGACTGATTTGCGCGATTATATCGAAACTGAGCTGGAAAGCAGCCGTTTTAAAGATTATTGCCCAAATGGTTTGCAGGTTGAGGGGAAACCGGAAGTTGCTCGCCTTGCAACGGCGGTGACTGCTTCGCAATCCGTGCTGGAGGCTGCAAACAACTGGGGTGCGGACGCCATCCTTGTTCATCATGGCTATTTCTGGCGGGGCGAAAGTACTCCCATCACGGGCATCAAGAAACGTCGTATTGCCCATCTGCTCCGGCATGACATCAGTTTGCTCGCCTACCACTTGCCGCTGGATGCACATCCGGTATGGGGTAATAACACGCAGCTGGCCAAACATCTCGGTTTTGTCGAGCAAGGCCGTTTTGGCGAGCAGGATGTCGCCTGCCATGGCTGTTTGTTAAAACCGCAAGCATTGGGTGATCTGGCGCGGGTGCTGGAGCAAAAATTGCAGCGAATCCCGCAAGTAATCGGGGACCCCAACACCAAGGTGGCACGTATCGCCTGGTGTAGCGGAGCGGCCCAGTCCTATTTCGAACAGGCCGTCGCACTGGGTGTGGATGCCTTCCTGACCGGCGAAATATCCGAACAGAACGTGCATGTCGCCGAGGAAACCGGCGTTGCCTTCATTGCTGCCGGGCATCACGCCACCGAAAGATATGGCATTCAGGCGCTCGGACAACATCTGGCAAGCCGATTCACACTGGAACATCGTTTCTTTGACCAGCAAAACCCTGTGTAATACTTGGAAATGTGTGTCCCCGCGTTGCATTGTGCAAAAGCGTTGCGTACTATTCGCCCATTATTTTGCAACGCCTTATGCTTAGCCCGTTCGGAGGGTCGGTGGGTTCGTTCTGGGGTAAATTCATTTCTGGGGCAGCGCTATTCAGCTGCAAGCTATGTCTTGTCTTGATCCGTGCGGGGTCGGCAGGGCGTAACAGGAGGAGGAAGCATGAAGATCGTAACGTTATTGGGCGGGAGTGCGCTGCTGGTGCTTTCCATTGGGGTGTACGCGACTACAGACAATACGCTGGCCCCGGCACAGGATGCCATCAATGTGCTGCAACCCGGAGAAGTCAGTTTCAAGCGGGATGTCCAGCCCATTCTGCACGACTACTGTATCAGCTGCCACCATGCCTCTTCTGAGTCCAGGGGGTATGTCAAGAGTGGTTTGGATCTGACGTCCTATGAAAATCTGATGAAAGGCACCAAGTTTGGCAAGGTTGTCATCCCCGGCGATAGCGAGGCCAGCACCTTTACCAAGCTGCTGACCGGCACCAACAAAGGTTTGAAAATGCCGATGGGATTGAATGCGGGCGGCACCCTGGATCGCCAATACATTCTGACCCTGCGCAAGTGGGTCAAGCAGGGTGCAAAAAATAACTAATAATTTGGTGTAGCCGAAGTCTTATCGCTTCGCGCATGAAGTGAGCATGGGATTTGATTGGGGAAAAAATCCTGCGTGACTGATAAAAACGCGACAGAAACGCATTGCCATCCTCCTTACCTGACGATCAATGCGGCAATACCTAAATTGCCCGGGTCGTTTTTGTACAACGTATGACGAAAGGGATGAAGGTCATGACTGAGAATGTGGATCACAGCAAGCGACGGATGTTGATTGCTGCAACGACTGCAGCGGGAGGGGTGGCTGTAGCAGGTGCGGCAGTACCGTTTGTTTTGAGTTTGATGCCGAGCGAGCGCGCCAAGGCGGCCGGTGCACCGGTTAAAGTGGACATTGGTGCGATAGCGCCGGGTTCGATGATCAGCATCGAGTGGCAGGGCAAGCCGGTCTGGATCGTGCGCCGTACACCGGAGATGTTGGGACTACTGAATAAACACAATGAGGAATTGACTGACCCCGATTCGACCGTGCCGCAGCAGCCAGAGTACTGCAACAATGCGACCCGTTCGATCAAGCCTGAGGTGCTGGTGGTGCTTGGGGTCTGCACTCATCTGGGGTGCTCTCCGACCTTCCGCCCGGAGGTTTCTCCGGTAGATCTGGGCGCGGACTGGGCGGGCGGCTGGTTCTGTCCTTGTCACGGTTCCCGCTTTGACCTTGCGGGACGCGTGTTCAAGGGTGCGCCGGCACCGACCAACCTGATTATTCCGCCGCACAAGTACTTGAGTGAAACGCGTCTGTTGATTGGCGACGATAGCCAAAGCCCTTCATCAGTGCCAGATCGGAAGGTGAGTGAAAATCGCCCGTTGAACGGCGGCGATAGCAAGGGGGCCACAGCATGATGAACCTGATAAGCAAACTGATCGGCTGGATCGATGCGCGCTTCCCGCTGGTTTCGACCTGGAAGGCTCATGCTTCCGAATATTACGCGCCCAAGAACTTCAACTTCTGGTACTTCTTTGGCTCGCTCGCCCTGCTGGTGCTGGTGATCCAGATTGTATCCGGCATTTTCCTCACCATGAATTACAAGCCGGATGCGCTGTTCGCTTTTGCCTCTGTCGAGTACATTATGCGCGACGTGCAATGGGGCTGGATTCTGCGCTACATCCATTCCACCGGTGCTTCGATGTTCTTCGTGGTGATCTACCTCCACATGTTCCGCGGCTTGATGTACGGCTCTTACCGCCAGCCGCGCGAATTGCTGTGGATCATCGGCATGATCATTTACCTGGCATTGATGGGCGAAGCCTTTATGGGCTACTTGTTGCCGTGGGGACAGATGTCGTTCTGGGGGGCGCAGGTGATCGTTAATCTGTTCTCGTCGGTGCCGTTCATCGGTCATGATCTGGCGATCCTGATTCGCGGTGATTTCGTGGTATCCGATGTCACCCTCAACCGTTTCTTCGCTTTGCATGTGGTGGCCATTCCGCTGGTACTGGTGCTGATCGTCGTGGCACATCTGGTGGCGTTGCACGAAGTCGGTTCCAATAATCCGGATGGTGTCGAGATCAAGAAGCACAAGGACGCCAACGGCCATCCCCTGGACGGCATTCCATTCCATCCCTACTACACGGTGAAGGACGGCGTGGGTGCAGTGGTATTCCTGATGATCTTCTGTGCCATCGTATTCTTTGCCCCGGAAATGGGGGGCTACTTCCTTGAAGACAATAACTTCGTTCCGGCCAATTCAATGAAGACACCGGAACACATTGCACCGGTATGGTACTTCACGCCGTACTACGCAATCTTGCGCGCGGTGCCACCCTTGTTCGGTTCGCAGTTCCCGGGTGTGGTGGCGATGGGTGTCGCGACCGTGGCATTCTTCTTCCTGCCTTGGCTTGATCGCGGCAAAGTGAAGTCGATTCGCTATCGCGGCCCGATTTACAAGGTGTTCCTTGCCGCATTCGTGGTGAGCTTTGTTGGCCTTGGCTGGCTTGGATTGTTGCCGGCGACGCCGACCTACACGCTGATCTCGCGCATTTTGGCGGTCGTGTACTTTGCCTTTTTTATTCTGATGCCCTGGTATACCACGATCGATAAATGCAAGCCCGAGCCAGATCGTGTGACGTCCAAATAATTGAGAGAGGTTCGTTGACATGAATGCAATCAAAAAAGTATGCATGCTGGTACTGCTGGCGGTATTACCTGTATTGGCAATTGCCAGCGGCGCGGGTGTTCAGTTGGACAAGGCCCCGCTCAATCTGCAGGATCAGGCTTCGTTGCAGCGTGGTGCAAAGTTGTTCACCTCCCGCTGTCTGGCCTGTCACGCTGCCGCTTACATGCGCTACAACCGGCTGCACGACATCGGCATGAGCGATGAGCAGATCAAGACCGAACTTGAACTGCCGGATGACGTGAAAGTTGGTTCGACCATGCAGGCGGCGATGGATGCCAACTCGGCCAAGCTGGCTTACGGCGTCGCGCCTCCCGATTTGAGTGTGATCGCTCGTTCGCGCAGTGCCGATTGGCTGTACAGCTACCTGCGCAGCTTCTACGCCGATGAGAGTCGTTCCGTCGCCTGGAACAACACGGTATTTCCTAATGTGGGTATGCCGTTTGTGCTGGCCGATCTGCAAGGTGAACAAGTGCTTGCCGTTGAGCAACACGAAGGGCACGAGACCAGGAAACTGGTACTGAAAACTCCCGGAACCATGCAGCCTGCCGAATACGATGGTGCCATCGCAGACCTGACTAATTATATGGTCTACATGGGCGAGCCGGCCAAGCTGGTGCGCTACAAGATTGGCTGGATCGTGCTCGGTTTTCTGTTCATTCTGTTCTTGCTGCTCTATTCCCTGAAAAAGGAAATCTGGAAAGACCTGCATTGATTGGATTGAATTCAATGTCCGGTTTGTGGTAATTTGCGCAACGTATTCTTGAGTGCCATCACGGCGGAGCTCATGGCTCCGCCGTGTGGTTTTTAATGCAACATTATGTTTCCAGGTGGTTAATTTATGATGACGCTATATTCGGGGACAACTGATCCCTACAGCCATCGTTGTCGTTTTGTCTTGTTTGAAAAAGGCATGGATTTCGAGGTGATTGATGTGGACGTATTCAACATGCCGGAAGATCTGGCGGTGATGAATCCATACAACAAAGTGCCGGTACTGGTCGAACGCGATCTTATTCTGTACGAGGCCAACATCATCAACGAATACATCGATGAGCGATTCCCTCATCCGCAACTGATGCCGCCCGATCCGGTGATGCGTGCCCGTGCGCGTTTATTTCTGCATCGCTTTGAACAGGAGTTGTTCTGCCACATCGACGGTCTGGAGAGCAGCAATGCCAAAGCGAGCGAAAAGGCGCGGGAGGCAGTTCGTTCCAATCTAACCCAGCTTGCTCCCATTTTTGGCAAGCAGAAATTCATGCTGGGTGATGAATTTTCGATGCTTGATGTTGCCATCGCCCCATTGCTGTGGCGTCTTGATCATTATGGAATCCAGCTCGACAAGGAAGCGAACCCCTTGATGAAATATGCCGAGCGCCTCTTTTCGCGTCAAGGTTTCATTGAAGCGCTGACCCCGGCCGAAAAAGCAATGCGTAAGTGATTGCGTATGACAACCGAACCTTCCACCAAACCCTATCTTATTCGCGCCATCTACGAATGGTGCACGGATGCGGGTTACACCCCTTACCTGGCGGTGCAAGTGGATGACTACACCCAAGTGCCAGCGGCCTACGTCAAAGATGGCAGGGTCGTTCTGAATATCGGGAGGGATGCCGTGAAAAACCTGCATCTGGGCGATGAGGATATCACCTGTGCTGGGCGCTTCGGCGGTGTGTCGCACCAGATCATCGTGCCTGTCACGGCTGTCATCGGCATCTTTGCCAAAGAGAACGGGCAGGGTCTGGTATTCCAGGGTCAGGAGACTTCACCGCAGATGACCGGGAGCCAAGGGGGGGCGGACGGGCCATTATCTCCCCCGCCGGGGAAACCCAAATTGACCCTGGTCAAATAAGCCGGGAACAATAAAAAAAGCCGCAGATCACTCTGCGGCTTTTTTTACTTGCGAACAACAGATTCAAGCAGTGACGGGCAGCGCCAGCACTCCCTGCATTCTGCTCAAGGCTTTTTGCTCGATCTGGCGGATACGTTCGGCGGAGACTTTGAATTCAGCCGCCAGCTCATGCAACGTTGCCGCGTGATCCTCATTCAGCCAGCGCGCTTCCACGATGCGACGGCTGCGCTCATCCAGACTGTCCAGCGCCTTAACCAGCCCGACGGTTTGCAGATGCTCGCGCTCCGTGCTCTCCAGGATGGCCAACGGCTCGTGCTCTTCGCTGTCGGCCAGATACTGTATGGGTGCGTAGCTTTCGTCTTCATCCGTGGTCGCGGGGTCGAGTGCCAGTTCGTGTCCGGCAAAACGGGATTCCATCTCGACTACGTCGTGCTCACTTACATTCAGCTGCTGTGCAATCTCGCTCACCTGTTGCGGGCGTAACGGTTCCAGCCCCGTTTTCATACTGCGCAGGTTGAAGAACAGCTTGCGCTGCGCCTTGGTGGTGGCAATCTTCACCATGCGCCAGTTGCGCACGACGTACTCGTGAATCTCTGCGCGAATCCAGTGCAAAGCAAATGAAACCAGCCGCACGCCGCGCTCGGGATCGAAGCGTTTCACCGCCTTCATCAGTCCGATATTGCCTTCCTGAATCAGGTCTGCTTGCGGCAAACCGTAGCCGGCGAATCCGCGCGCCACACTCACTACCACGCGCAGGTGGGACAACACCAACTGGCGGGCCGCATCGAGATCGCTGTCTTGCCTGAAGCGCGTCGCCAAGGCAACCTCTTCCTCTTGCGACAAGATGGGAAAGCGATTTACGGCCTGAATATAACCACCCAGACTGCCAACGGTAGATGGTATGGGCAGATTCATGATCGGGTTCATCTGGTATTCCTCCTTTGGGCCAATTTTAGCACTCAACGTCTCAGAGTGCCAAAAAGGGAAGAAGTTCGATCGATAACTGGCGGATTGCCATGACAAGGCGGCATGGGCCCGCTTTTGTTATAAGCCAAAAAATGGTTTTTTGACTTCGCCGGCACGGTACATATCGGATAAAGCCGCTTTTGCCTCAGGATGGCCTTGCTCGGCTGCTTTCCGATACCATTCTGCCGCCTGCTTGGGATTTTGGTTAATTCCCAATCCCTTGCGCAGTTGAATACCAAGTCGATACTGGGCTTCTGCATTGCCCAGTGCGGCAGCTTTGGCAAACCAGTCGTTGGCGACAACGTAATCCGGGACAAAAGCCAAGCCATCGCTGAACATCAGGCCAAGGGCGACATAAGCTTGCACATGACCAAGCCCGGCAGCCCGCTGATACCAGACAAGCGCTTCACTGTCATCCTGCGGCAACCCCTTACCTTTGGCGTAACTGTCTGCCAAACGGAACATCGCCCAGGGATTTCCATTGACGGCAAGATGGTGATAGAGAACGGCTTTTTGTGGGCAGGTAGTCGTTTCGAAACGAGTCAGTTTTGCGTCGAAGCTGGTGTCGATTTTGTCTGCAATATTGCCGTGGCTTGACCGCCAAGCCCCTGTTTTATAGCTATCAAGTCTCATTAGCGCGGCATGGATGCCGGTGCACAGGGCTTTACCGTCGCCACGCGCTTCTGCAGATAATGCAGACTGGAACAAATCGGCAGCGATATCCAAAGCTTTCTTGGCACAATTCGACTCGCGGTAATGCTCGATCTTTTCATCTACTCCGACTGCTTCATCCGGGTTGCAGGATGATGCCCGCGCGAGCGAAGCGGTGAGCACCAGAAAAAGTGCAACAACGAGCAGAGCGGGCCGATTCATGGTGGCTGCAGCGATTACTCTATTCTGGCCTTGCTGCGCAATTCCGAGATCGCCTTCTTGATGGCTTCCTGTTGGCGGTGTTTCTCCAGATTCGGTTTGACTTCAGCGAAAGCCGGAACCTTTAATTCACGGGTATCTTCCAGCTTGATGACGTGCCAGCCGTACTGTGTTTGTACCGGTGCACTGATCTGTCCCTTCTGCAAAGCGGCGATGGCCGCACCGAAAGGTTGCACAAAGTTGGAGGGTACGGTCCAGCCCAGATCCCCCCCCTTGTCTTTGGAGCCAGGGTCTTGCGATTTCTGTTTGGCTACCTTGGAAAAGCTCTCTTTCTTGACGCGCTTGGCGGCCTCTTTGGCTTCCTCTTCGGTCGGGACCAGGATGTGTGACACCTTGTATTCCTTGTCACCAATCCTCGCCTTCATCGCCTCGTAATCCTGCTTGAGCAAGTCTTCGTCGATCGGGTGGGTTTTGACATAGTCCTGCACGAATGCGCCGGCCAGTACCGATTGCCGGGCGAGTTCCAATTGCTGTGTGGTTTCCGTTTGTTTCTCCAGCCCCAATTTAATGGCTTCCTGCGAAATGATTTCAAGATTGACCAGATCATCGCGCAGTGCGTTGCGCAGCTCGGGGCTGTCCGGTTGTCCCTGTTGCGTTGCGGCTTTGAGACGCAGGTCGATGCGGGACTGGGGAATGGCAGCGCCGTTCACCAATGCAGCCGTCTTGTCAGTATCGGCAGCCTGCGTCGCGGCACTGACAACGAGCAAGGTGGAGAGCAGGGCAAATCTGGGGAATTTCAGCATATTCTTTCCTTAAAGTGATGGATGTAGAAGTTAAAAACGTGCGCAATATAGCACAAGGCACTGCTTGTGTTTTAGCGCGGGAATATCTGGTTGAACGGGCGCACGGCAACCTGCGCGTACACACCGGCGGCGACATAAGGATCAGCGGCAGCCCACGCTTCGGCGGCAGCCAGCGAGTCGAACTCGGCGACGATCAGGCTGCCGCTAAATCCAGCAGATCCCGGGTCGACCGCATCGATGGCGGGGAAGGGACCGGCCAGCACCAGCATGCCCGCGTCCTGCAAGGCATTGAGCCGTGCCAGATGGGCGGGGCGGGCGGACTGGCGTTTTGCCAGGCTGTCGGCGACGTCTTGTCCGAAGATGGCATACAGCATGTCAGGATTCCTTTTTTTCTTCTTCCACATACTTCGACAGCACCGCCGACTGCGCGAGGATGAATACCAGCATGATGCCGGTGGCACCGAACAGTTTGAAGTTGACCCACGCATCGGTGCTGAAGTTGTACGCGACGTACAGGTTGAGGATGCCGAGCAGGGCGAAGAAGGCACTCCAGGACAAATTGAGCCGATACCACACGAAGTCGGGCAGGCTCATCTTTTCCTGCAGCATGCCACGCATCAGATTCTTCTTCAGCACGATGGCGGAAAACAGCAGCGCCGCAGCGAAGAACCAGTAGAGGATGGTCGGCTTCCACTTGATGAAAGTCTCGTCGTGCAGCAGCAAGGTGGCGCCACCAAATACGGTGATGATGCCCAAACTCACCCACAGCATGGTGTCCACCTTGCCATGACGGTATTTCACCCAGCCGACCTGAACAAAGGTGGCAACGATGGCGGAGGCAGTGGCGGCGAATACGCCGCCGGTCTTGAACACGATGAAGAACAGGATGACGGGGAAGAGATCGAACAGTAATTTCATTGCTACTTTCTATCCAGAGCGAGCGAGGTTGAGTTGATGCAAAAGCGCATGCGGGTGGGTTCCGGGCCGTCTTCGAACACATGCCCCAGATGCGCGTCACAACTGGCGCAGCAGACTTCGATACGACCCATGCCGAGCGGATCGTCGTCGCGATATTCCAGCGCGGCTTCATCGACAGGTTGCCAGAAACTCGGCCAGCCGGTGCCGGATTCGTATTTTGTCTCCGAATCGAACAGCGGCGCACCGCAGCAGATACAGCGATAGACGCCGACATCATGGCAATCCCAGTATTCGCCGGTGAAGGCCGGCTCGGTGCCGCATTCGCGGCAGATTTCAAATTGTTCCGCTGTCAGCTCCTCGCGCCACTCGGCTTCAGTCTTGTCCTGGGGGTTGGTCACAGTACTTCACCCGCATGATCTGCCAGACGCGAACGCTCGCCGCGTTGCAGTGTGACGTGGCCGCTGTGCGCCCAGCCTTTGAAGCGATCCACCACGTAGGTCAGGCCGGAACTGCCTTCGGTCAGGTAGGGGGTGTCGATCTGCGCGATGTTGCCCATGCACACCACCTTGGTGCCGGGGCCGGCGCGGGTGATCAGCGTCTTCATCTGCTTCGGCGTCAGGTTCTGCGCCTCGTCGATGATGAGGAACTTGTTGAGGAAGGTGCGGCCGCGCATGAAGTTGAGCGACTTGATCTTGATGCGCGAACGGATCAGGTCGCGCGTCGCGGCGCGTCCCCATTCGCCGCCCTCGTCCGCCGACTGGTTCAGCACATCCAGATTGTCGTCCAGCGCACCCATCCACGGCGACATCTTTTCTTCCTCGGTGCCCGGCAGAAAGCCGATGTCTTCGCCCACCGACACCGTGACGCGGGTCATGATGATCTCGGAATAGATCTTCTGTTCCAGCACTTGCATCAGTCCGGCGGCCAGTGTCAGCAGTGTCTTGCCGGTGCCCGCCTGTCCCAGCAGCGTGACGAAATCGATCTCCGGGTTCATCAGCAGATTGAGCACGAAATTCTGCTCGCGGTTGCGCGCGGTGATGCCCCAGATCGCGTTCTTGCTGTGGGCGTAGTCAGTGACGGTGAGCAGCGTGGCGGTGTCGTCCTTCTGCGCGGCGACCACCGCGTAAAAAGGTTTTTCCGTGTTTTCCTGGTAAACAAATTCGTTCACCAGCAAATCATTGCACAGTGGGCCATTGATTGTGTAGAAGGTCTGGCTGCCCTGGGTGCCGGACTTCATGTCCTTGCCGTGCGATTCCCAGAAATCGGCGGGCAACTCGCGCACACCGGCATACAGCAGGTCGGTGTCTTCCAGCACCTTGTCGTTGAAATAATCCTGTGCCGACAAGCCCAGCGCGCGCGCCTTGATACGCATGTTGATGTCTTTGCTGACCAGGGTGACCTGGCGTTTGGCATGCTGCCGGTGCAGATAGGCCACCACGCCGAGGATGGCGTTGTCCGCCTTGCCGTGTGCCAGATTTTCCGGTAACTCGTGCGTGATGAATTCGGTCTGCAGGAACAGGCGGCCGGTCGCATTCTTGTTGCCCAGGGCATTCAATGGCGCGCCAGCGTCGATACTGTCTTCGCTTTCACTGACCAGATTGTCGAGGAAGCGGCTGGCCTGACGCGCGTTGCGGGCGACTTCGGACATGCCCCTTTTGTTGTTGTCCAGCTCTTCCAGGACGAACATCGGCAGATAGATGTCGTGCTCCTCGAAGCGGAACAGACTGGTCGGGTCGTGCATCAGCACGTTAGTGTCCAGCACGAATAATTTGGAAGCCATGGTGGAGACGGCTTTGCGAGCGTTCATGTTTTTCCTTAAAGAGATTGAACCAGATCTAGGACTTCCTGCGCGTGACCATCTGCCTTCAGGCCGCGCCATTCCTTGCGGATGATGCCGTGGTTGTCGAGCACGAACGTGCTGCGCTCGATGCCGCGCACCTGCTTGCCGTACATCATCTTCTGCTTCATCACCCCGAACTGGGTGCAGACCTTTTCCTCTGCGTCCGACAACAGCGCGTACGGCAGGGTGAATCTGGCTTTAAAATTCTCGTGCGATTTGATGTTGTCGCGCGAGATGCCGACGATCTCGCATCCGGCCAGTTGGAATCTGGCGTACAAATCGCGGAACTGTTGCGCCTCGGTGGTGCAGCCGGGCGTGCTGTCCTTGGGATAGAAGTAGATCACCAATGATTTGCTGCAGATGGGGTAGAGTGTGAAGTCAACGCCGCCGGTGGCGGGCAGGGTGAAATCGGTAACAGCTTGTTTTGACATTAAAGGACTCCGGTGACTGGCGTGCATTGTTGTCAAAAAACCGGGCAAAGGCAAGCAAGCCGTTGACGCCCGGAACTTTCACGGCGGTTGGGGTTGAAAATACGCGATGTTTCCCCCACCTTCGCCGTATTCAAACAATTCCCGTCAAGGAGCGATCATGCGTTTCGACAAATTTACCACCAAGCTGCAACAAGCACTTTCCGATGCCCAAAGCATGGCCGTTGGCAGCGACAATCAGTTCATCGAGCCGCAGCATCTGCTGCTGGCCTTGCTCAACGATGCCGACAGCGGCGCAGGCTCGCTGCTGGCGCGCGCGGGGGGCAATGTCAATGCGCTGAAAACCGCATTGACTGATGCCGTGGCGCGCCTGCCCAAGGTGGAGGGACACGGCGGCGAGGTGCAGGTCGGGCGCGACCTGTCCAACCTGTTCAATGTCACCGACAAGGAGGCGCAGAAACGCGGCGACCAGTTCATTGCCTCGGAGATGTTTCTGCTGGCGCTGACCAACGACAAGGGTGAAACCGGCCGCCTGCTCAAGCAGCACGGCGTAGCACGTGCGCCGCTGGAGCAGGCGATTGCTGCCGTGCGCGGAGGTGAATCGGTCGGTTCGCAGGAAGCGGAAGGCCAGCGCGAGTCGTTGAAGAAATACACCATGGATCTCACCGAGCGCGCACGTCAAGGCAAGCTCGATCCCGTGATCGGCCGCGATGACGAGATTCGCCGTGCGATACAGGTTTTACAACGCCGCACCAAGAACAACCCGGTGCTGATCGGCGAACCCGGCGTGGGCAAGACCGCGATTGTGGAGGGTTTGGCGCAGCGCATCGTCAACGGTGAAGTACCGGAATCGCTCAAAGGCAAAAAAGTATTGAGCCTCGATATGGCCTCCTTGCTGGCAGGGGCTAAATATCGCGGTGAATTTGAAGAGCGCTTGAAAGCAGTGCTCAAAGAGTTATCGCAAGACGAAGGCAATAACATCGTATTCATCGACGAACTGCACACCATGGTCGGTGCGGGCAAGGCAGAAGGCGCGATGGACGCGGGCAATATGTTGAAGCCCGCACTGGCGCGCGGCGAGTTGCACTGCATTGGCGCAACCACGCTGGATGAATACCGCAAGTACGTCGAGAAGGATGCGGCGCTGGAACGCCGCTTCCAGAAGGTGCTGGTGGACGAGCCGTCAGTGGAATCTACCATTGCTATCCTGCGCGGATTGAAAGAAAAGTATGAAGTGCATCACGGTGTCGAGATCACCGACCCTGCCATCGTCGCAGCAGCCGAACTTTCGCACCGTTACATCACCGACCGCTTTCTGCCGGACAAAGCGATCGACCTCATCGACGAGGCTGCCTCGCGCATGAAGATGGAGATCGATTCCAAACCGGAAGTAATGGACAAACTCGAACGTCGTTTGATCCAGTTAAAGATCGAACGCGAAGCGGTGAAGAAGGAGAAGGACGAAGCCTCGCAAAAACGTCTGGGCCTGATCGAGGACGAGATCAAAAAACTGGAACGCGAATACGCCGATCTGGAGGAAATCTGGAAGGCGGAGAAGGGCGCAGCACAAGGCGCGGCAACCGTGAAGGAAGAGATCGAAAGTATGCGAGCCGAGATTGTGCGGCTGCAACGCGAGGGCAAGCTGGAAAAAGTGGCTGAGCTGCAATACGGCAAGCTGCCGCAACTCGAAGCGAAAATGAAAGAGGCGGCGCAACGCGAAGCCGAAGGCGGCGCGCACAAAAATAAATTGCTGCATACCCAGGTCGGCGCGGAAGAGATCGCCGAAGTGGTGAGCCGTGCCACCGGCATTCCCGTGTCCAAGATGATGACGGGCGAGCGCGACAAGTTGCTCAAGATGGAAGACAAGCTGCACGAGCGCGTGGTGGGGCAGGATGAGGCGGTGCGCCTGGTGTCCGATGCGATACGCCGTTCACGTTCTGGTCTGTCCGATCCGAATCGTCCCTATGGTTCGTTCCTGTTCCTGGGCCCGACCGGCGTGGGCAAGACTGAATTGTGCAAGGCGCTGGCCGGATTCATGTTCGACTCCGAAGACCATCTGATCCGCATCGACAT
>Ga0210009_1001258_pt1 | contig 22690 bp, 18 predicted proteins | sample CryGeyCG2114_065_FD_185457 | JGI IMG/M metagenome (GOLD analysis project Ga0210009, IMG submission 185457) | Groundwater microbial communities from aquifer - Crystal Geyser CG12_big_fil_rev_8/21/14_0.65 (SPAdes) (version 2) | ecosystem: Environmental > Aquatic > Deep subsurface > Groundwater ... | reverse complement strand
TAAAGGAAATAATGAATATCGAAAAAGGAATTTCGAATGATGAAGTTGAACTGCTTATTGCTTTAACTTCGAAATTCATTATTTCTTGTTCATTATTCGTTATTCAATTATCGTTAACATGTTAGCGATAGCGATTCTCTAAGTGCCTAGAGTTTCTTTCAACAAAGTTGTAAACACGTTTCCCTCCTCTTCCTTTTTACATCCCTAAAAAATTCTTACTTTTCATCAGTTAATTTTATTAAAAATGAGACAGGCTAAAACACAAGTAGTCTCAGCTTTAAAATCCTTGCATCAACGTGTTTGAAAACTTATGGCTAAAAAAATGAAAATCAACAAAAGAATTATTACTTGGTCTGCTTTTGCGTTAATATTAATTATCCTCATCCTGCCTAAAATAAAATTTAGTAATAGTAAGGAAGCGAAAGCAGGTTCTCCCAATTCGCCTAAAAGACAGACAGTTGTGGATGCGGTAATTATTAAAACAACATCCATCCAGGATAAAATATTTTCTAATGGAACATTCCTCAGTAATGAAGAAGTTGAACTGAGAAGTGAAATTTCCGGCAAAATCACAAAAATACTTTTTAAAGAAGGACAGCCGATAAAAAAAGGAACTCTCCTCATTAAGATCAACGATGCAGAACTTCAAGCTACCTTAAAGAAAAACTTGTCGAAAGAATCATTAGCACGCGATAAAGAATACAGAGTAAAACAGTTATTCAACAAAGACCTTACAAGCCAGCAAGAGTATGATAACGCACTAAGCGAACTCCACTCAACCGAGGCAGATGTTGAATTTACCAAAGCTCAACTTGATAAAACAGAGATCAGAGCGCCGTTCGACGGAATAATCGGGCTTCGTTCTGTTAGTGAAGGAAGTTACATTTCGCCTACTTCTAAAATTGCAACGCTGCAAAACATAAATCCGGTAAAAGTAGATTTTTCCGTTCCGCAAAAATATTTCGGTATTGTAAAGGAAGGGAAAATAATTTTGGTGAAGATCGCTTCAACCGGAAGAACTTATTCCGGTAAAATTTATGCTGTTGAACCGAAGATTGATCAAAGTTCAAGAACTGTTCAAGTGCGCGCGATTATCCCTAATGACAAAAGAGAACTTACTCCAGGAGCGTATGTAGAGATAAATATCGTTCTTCAAGATATTAAGGATGCAATTATGGTTCCTTCGGAAGCGATTATTCCGGATGTGCAAGGTAAAAAAGTATTTGTTTATAGAAACGGAATTGCCGTTCCCCAGCTTGTAACACAAAATATCAGAACTGAAAATGAAGTGCAAGTTATAAAAGGTTTGAACGTGGGCGATACAATAATCGTCTCCGGCATTATTCAACTAAAACCCAATGCCCCGGTTAAACTGAACGCGATAAATTAACTTTGTTTTTTATAAAGTCACCTTACGCAAAATTTGTAATACGAAGCGGTAGCTTCGTAAAAAACAAGCATTTTATCGAAGCTTCGCTTCGATTTACAATATAATTTCTCACTTTTGCGTAACGTGAGTTATAAAGTTCTATGCAAGCCCCGAAGGGGCGAGATACATCAACATAGGGCGAAGCCCTATGAAAGATGCAATATTAATAACTATCTAAGCTCTGAAAGAGCGTAATATATTATGGGACAATCACTCGTTAAAAATTACATTCATATTACATTCAGTACTAAGCAGAGAGTACCGCTACTTCATCAGCCGGTGCAGAATGAATTGTACAGCTCTATCGGTGGGATCTGTAAAGAAATGGAATGTCATCCTATAAAGATTGGCAGCTATGTAGACCATCTTCATATTCTCTGTTTGCTATCAAAGAAAATCGCTTTGATGAATTTATTGGAAGAGATAAAATCACATTTATCAAAGTGGATGAAAACAAAAGGAGTAGAGTTAAGTAACTTTTACTGGCAGAATGGCTATGGAGCGTTTTCAGTAAATCCTTCTGAAATCGACAAAGTGATAGCTTACATCGAAAATCAGGAAGAACACCATAAGAAGAAAACATTCCTAGAAGAATACAGAGCATTCTTAAAGAAGTATGAAGCGGAATATGATGAGCAGTATATATGGGATTAATGATTATTCCGCCCTTTCAGGGCTTTACTTTTTCTTTTCCTTTTTTCATAGGGCTTCGCCCTGTGTCGGCAGATTACGCCCTTTCAGGGTTAGGAACAATAATCAATACAAAATTATCAACTTCAGTTAACTCGTACATGTGGAAAAATAATTATTATGAGTTTATCATCACTTAGCATCAGGCGTCCGGTTCTTGCAATTGTTATGTCAATTGTAATTTTACTTTTTGGAATTATCGGCTACACTTATCTTGGCGTGCGCGAATACCCAAGCATTGACCCACCGATCATAACTGTTTCTACAAGTTATGTTGGAGCCAATGCAGATATTATTGAATCTCAAATAACCGAACCGCTTGAAGAACAGATAAACGGTATTGCAGGAATTCGATCTTTAACTTCTGTAAGCAGAGACGGGCGAAGCCAAATAACCGTTGAGTTTGATATCTCGAGTGATCTTGAAACAGCGGCAAATGACGTGCGCGACCGTGTTTCTATTGCCCGCTCCCGACTTCCACAGGATGTTGATCCTCCGACAGTTTCGAAAGCTGATGCCGATGCTGTTCCGATCGTTTTTCTAAACGTGAAGAGTGATAAAAGAACGCTTCTTGATTTATCCGACATTGCACAAAACACTTTTAAGGAACGGTTGCAAACTATCCCCGGTGTAAGCCAAATAAATATCTGGGGAGAAAAAAAATATTCAATGCGCTTGTGGATGGATCCTTCAAAACTTGCCGCTTATAATATCACTCCGATTGATGTGCGTAATGCATTGAATAGAGAAAACATCGAACTTCCCTCGGGCAGCATCGAAGGAAGGAACACCGAGTTAACCGTAAGAACGCTCGGAAGATTAACAACAGTGGAAGAATTTAATAATCTGATTATCAAAGAGGCAGCAAGTATTATTATTCGCTTTAAAGATATCGGGAACGCAGAATTGTATCCCGAAAATGACAAAACAATTCTTCGCCGCGATGGAATCCCAATGGTCGGCGTTGTGTTAATTCCTCAACCGGGTGCAAATTTTGTCCAAATAGCTGATGAGTTTTACAAACGGTTAGATCAAATTAAAAAAGATCTTCCTGAAGATATAGAACTTGGGATCGGGTTCGATGTGACGAAATATATTCGTAATTCCATTTCGGAAGTGGAAGAAACCATCATCTTGGCTTTCGCACTTGTTATTTTAATTATTTTTCTATTCCTTCGAGATTGGCGCACAACGTTAATTCCAATTATTGCTATCCCCGTCTCATTGATCGGTGCCTTCTTCATTATGTATCTTGCAAAGTTTTCCATCAATACATTAACTCTGCTCGGTATTGTACTTGCTATTGGAATTGTTGTTGATGACGCGATTGTTGTGCTGGAAAATATTTATAAAAAAGTTGAACAAGGGATGACCCCGGTTGAGGCTAGCACTAAAGGAGCTACTGAAATTTTCTTTGCGATAGTTTCAACCACCATTACACTCGCTGCCGTTTTTCTCCCTATAATGTTTTTAAAAGGAATTACCGGCAGACTTTTTGTTGAATTCGGTGTGGTCATTGCAGGATCGGTCCTAATTTCAGCGTTTGTAGCGCTAACATTAACACCGATGCTTAGTTCAAAAATATTAAGAACAAAAGAGAACCATAGCCGATTCTATTACAAGACCGAACCGTTCTTTGTCTGGATGGAAAAATCTTATCAAAATTCACTTAATGCTTTTATGGAAAAGCGCTGGCTTGTATTTGTTATCATGTCAGTTGCCACACTCATGATTTATGTTATTACCTCCAATTTACAATCCGAACTTGCGCCGATTGAAGATCGCAGTGAATTGATGGTACGATCCACTATGCAGGAAGGGACATCTTTCAACGCAATGGATAAATATATACTCCGGATGGTTGAAGTCTTGCAAGACTCCGTAAACGAGTCTGAAGCAATGATCTCGCTTACAGGCGGAGGCGGCGGATCAAGCGGTGCAAACAATGGCTTTGTCCGTTTAACACTAACCGATGCTGCTAAACGAAAAAGAACGCAAACTCAAATTGCAGAACAGGTTACCGGCATTGCAAAAAAAATGAATGACGGTCGCTCCTTTGTTATTGAAAGCCAGTCTATTTCAACAAGACGCAGCGGTTTGCCGGTTCAATATATTATTCAGGCTCCTAACTTTGAAAAACTCCGCAAGGTTGTTCCGAAATTTTTAGAACAGGCTCAAGAAAACCCTACGTTTGCAAACGTTGATGTTAATCTGAAATTCAACAAACCGGAAATTGTCGTTGAGATCAACAGAACAAAAGCGAGAGAGCTCGGCATCTCGGCAATGGATATCGCGCAAACACTTCAGCTTGCATATAGCGGGCAGCGTTTTGGATTCTTCATAATGAACGGGAAACAATATTCCGTTATCGGGCAGGTTTTAAAAGAAAATAGAAATAAACCGGTTGATCTTACTTCTCTTAACTTGAGAAACAATAGAGGAGAATCAATTCAACTTGATAATTTGGTGACACTTAAAGAAAGAAGTAGTCCGCCGCAGTTATACCGGTTTAATCGCTATGTAAGCGCTACAGTTTCCGCAAGCCTGGCGCCGGGAAAAACTATCGGTGATGGGATTGCGGTAATGGATAAAATTGCGAAGAACGTTTTAGATGAGACTTTTTCTACTGCGTTAGACGGCGCTTCAAAAGATTTTGTTGAAAGCTCATCGAGTTTATTCTTCACCTTTATGCTTGCACTCGTGCTGATCTATCTTATTCTTGCGGCACAATTCGAAAGCTTCCGCGACCCTCTGATCATTATGTTCACAGTTCCTTTGGCGATTGCAGGAGCTGCCTTTTCACTCTGGTATTTCAACCAGACCTTAAATATTTTTAGCGAGATCGGACAAATTATGTTGATCGGGTTGGTAACGAAAAACGGAATATTAATTGTTGAGTTTGCTAATCAGAAAAAAGCGCAGGGATTAAATGTTGTTGATGCAGTGAAAGAAGCTGCACGGCTTCGCTTGCGTCCAATTCTAATGACGAGCTTTTCAACTGTACTTGGTACGTTACCGATTGCCCTTGCACTTGGTGCGGGTTCAGGCAGCAGAGTTTCTATGGGGATTGCAGTAATTGGAGGATTAATTTTTTCAACGATATTAACACTTTATGTTATTCCGGGAATTTATTCTTACTTCTCAGAAAAAACAAAATCCGTTAGCAATGCCCCTGTTGATAAAACAGAAGAAGAATTGATAAAAGCTATTGAGTGATACATGAGAATTTGGGGCTTTGTGCGAAATTCTTTGTTGCCCGCAAAGACGCGAAAGAAAACAGTCTCATGGAGAATCACTCTTGATATCATGTTAACGATAATGGACTATCGAATAATTCACTCTGTTGGATAACTTTTTTATGATGGGTGAATTTTTCTAAAAGCCTCTCCAAAGGGGTAAACAAGGAATAATGTATTTCGAAGTTGATGCAGTCTGTCCTGTCTCTGCCGTGGCGCGCATCATCATTCACCTTATGAACTCTTGATATCTCTTAATGTCTTCGAGGCTTGGCGGCAATTCTTCAAATGCGGATCATTGTTTGGAAATAACGAATACGACTCGAGGTGCCAAAGTTCACAACAGTAAATAGAAAAGGCACAATAATTTTAGAAGATTGGAAAATGAAGCATCTGCTTCCAAGTATCTTTATGCGCTTGGTATTATGCAGGAGATGCTGTAATAAGAACCCCTCCTTATTTCCACCCATGTGGACTTCCAGTTGATCTACTTGTCAATTCGTTAGCATAGTCTTATTATTGCGGAGTAATTTCAAAAACGAATTGTGAGAATTAATCATAATGCTTAAATATTTGAGTTTGCTGCTAACTGTTTTATTGATCATAAATGGTTGCAAGGAGAAATCAACCCCAACGATTGACGCTCTGGTCCCCCCATCCGAAACAAAAAGCCAAAAACGAGGAATCGCTTTTGATCTTACATCCTCAGCAGATTTTGCAGCTATCTCAAAAGGCGTTAGCTGGTGGTATAATTGGAGACCAATCTGCAACTCAAAAGTTCCTCCTTCATATTATCTAACTTACGGAATGGATTTTATCCCTATGCTTTGGGGTGGAAACACGAGCACAAACGATATGAACCTGGTTAAAAGTTATATTTTAGCTCATCCCGAAATACAATTTTTATTGGTTATGAACGAACCTAATTTAACCGATCAGGCAAACCGAACTCCGGGACAAGCAGCAAGTGATTGGATAAAATACGAACAAGTGGTAGGCGATCTTGCTGCGAAAGGAAGGACAATTTATCTTGTAGGACCCGCGATGAGTTGGGGAACGATGGCGAATTACCCGAATCCCGTCGTTTGGCTTGATGCATTCTCTTTGGCTTACAAATCTGCAAACGGTGGACGAGAACCGAAGTTAGATTTCCTTGCTTTTCATTGGTACGACTACGGATTGAACGCACAACTTGACGCTCTGAAGAAATACAACAAAATGATTTGGGTAACGGAAATGGCGAACTGGAACTCCCAAATCAATTCCTATGCTAAACAGGCTTTACAGATGCAAGAGATGGTCGCAGTATGTGAAAGTATGACAGATGTGTATAGGTACGCATGGTTTTATGGAAGAGGAAGTTTTCCGGATAATAAATTCACTTATCTTTTAACACCGAATGATGGAGAACTTTCCGATCTCGGTAAACTATACATTAACCTGCCCTATAAATAGGTTTCGATTCGCAAAAGATATTAAATATTCTTCATACCCTGAACCTGATAAACCCCGCAGAGGGAGGGATAGACCCGAAAACACAAAAAATAAATACCAAATAATTTGGGATGGATGATTGATGAATTGAATGATTGCACAAAAACATTCTTCCATTCATTTTCATTCGGTCATTCTCTTGATTTATTTGTCTTGTTAATATTCCGGTCATTCTTAAACGACCTTTAGTGTAAAGATGCTCAGCCGTACTCTGCAATCATTTTATCCATCAGGAGATCAATTTCTGAATTTACAAGTTGGTTCTTCGGCTCCGAGTACCAAGCGATCACTTCTTTTATGCCCTCACGATAGGGAATGACCGCCTTAAATTGTGGAATGATAGATCTAATTTTAGAATTATTGAAAACTGTATCATATCCTTTATCACCGGTAATATTACTCCCCCATTCTTCGTCATATTTTGTAATAAATTCGGCTGGTATGTGAGTAATTTTTAATTCTAATCGGGCGGCTAAAGCTATTGTTTCAGCAATTTGATTCCAAGTCATGGTCTCGTCCGATGTAATATGATATGCTTCGCCAATGCATTTTGAATTACCAAGAAGCCCGATAAATCCCTTCGCAAAATCTCTTGTGTTGGTAAGCGTCCAAAGTGTGTTTCCATCTCCATGAATAATGATACTTTTATTTTGCTTCATTCTAGAAAATGCTGTGTAATTGCCGTAGAGCGGAAATCTTGTTTTATCATACGTGTGGGAAGGTCTGCAAATGGTAACCGGGAAATTTTCCTCTGTGAACAACTTCATTAAAAAATTTTCACAGTCAATCTTCCCTTGAGAATACGTCCAGAAAGGGTTGTGAAGCGGCGTATCTTCTGTTATCGGAAGTTTTAACGGAGGTTTGTGATATGCCGATGCAGAACTAATAAAAATGTACTGATAAGTTTTATCTCCGAATATTTCAAAATCATTCTTCACATGTTCTTCAGTGTAGGCGATCCAATCAACAACTACATCAAACTTTTTCTTCGCTAAAATTGTTTTAACGGCTCGTGTATCCCTGATATCAGCATTAATAATTTTTGCTTTTGCAGGAGGCACTCTAAGTGATTGCCCTCTATTCAGCAAATAAAGATCATATCCATTATCAATGCACAACTCCGAACAAGCAGTACTTATCACCCCGGTTCCTCCAATAAATAATATTCTCATCTCTTACTCATTTTTTATTGTCGCACTAAATATAAGATATAGTATTGCAGCTTCATTACAAATTATATTTAACCGAAGCAATAAAATTTCTGCCTGCAGCAGTTATTCCCGAAGAGTAAGGACGATAACGTTGGTCTGTTATGTTTTCAACTCCAACATTAAGCAAAATATTTTCATTTAATTTTACTCCTCCTTTAAAATTTAGAGTTAGCCACGCCGGAGAATATGGATTACCGTTGTTGTCCTTTGCATAAATTGCAGGTTTTTCCTGTTCAGAGGGAGCGAGATTTTCATAGCTTACTTCGCCGTTAAATTCTGCATACAGACTAAAATTGAATCTCTCTCGCTCGTAAACAAGTTGTGTATTTCCGTAATAAGGAGCTGCATGGCGTAACGGAGTTTTGTCACCGTTGTCATCTTCTTCTTCCCCCTTCTGATATGTGAATTTTGAAGAGAGTTTTAAATTTTCAATAATTTTCAAATCAAACCCCGCATGAAAACCATATATGTATGCGAACGCTGCATTTTGAATAGCATCAACACGGCTTATTGTACCGTCATACACAATGCTGTCAAGCCCGTTAAATTTAAAATTTCTTCTTACAAGAGCATCGTCGAGATAGGAATAAAATACAATCACTTCTAATTTTAGTTTGTCTGTAAAGAGTTTCCACAAACCAAGCTCGGCGCTGTAAACATATTCAGATTTCAAATTAGGATTGGGAACAATAACAGCCCCGGGTTCCGAATCGAATATTTTCCCAATATCATCAATGTTCGGCGCCCGGAATCCGGTTGACAGATTTAAATTAATTTGCCAGTCTTTTTGCGGATGCCACACAAGCCCGGCGGTTCCAGTAATTGCTCCGGTGGTTAAATCTGCCGTGGTGAAAGGGAATGAGAAAAAAGTTCTGTCGAATTTTGCGCTGAGATTAATTAAACTGTAACGCAATCCGGTTTGTAGAAGATAATCTTCACTTAAATTATTTTTATAAGTAAGATAAGCGCCGAACGAATTCCAAACCGAACCATCAGGATAACGACTGCTTATAGATGTACGTTTATGGGTTTTTATATTTTCTTCTTCACCGGCGGATTCAACTTTGTTATGTATTGCCTCTACTCCATAATAAATTTGAGAAGCATCATTAATCTTTTTAATGAAATCAAGATTTGCAGAAATTGCATTTAATTTTTCTGTTCGATGGTTAAGTGTGTTTTTCCCAAATTTACGATCGTGCCGGCTCTCTTCAAAAGTTTGATAAGCAACAACAAATTTTGATAGATCTGCAACAAAATTAGGATTAAAACTTGTGATAGAAAGACTGTTCATCATCCAGTTTTGGGGTCCATAATACCACTGAGCTGATTTGGGTATGCCTTTGCTTAATTCAATTAATCTGTCGTAACGGGGCACATCCGATGTAGTTGAATAATGGAAACCGTAATTGAATTCCCAATCTTCGTTTGGTTTAAATCTTATCTTCTGCATAATATTTAATTGATTGTACGCAGATAGTTTTTGCAGCTCGGGATCGGGATTGACGATCGCCGTGTCTATCCCGTTAATTTTGTCCTGGTAAACCGGTCGAAGATAATCATCAGGTCCGTTTGAACCCATTTGCAAATCACTAAAATCAGAATAAGTAGCGCTGGTTAAAAATCCCCATTTCTCAAGTCCGAAACTAAACTGAATATGTCCGGTTTTTTCATTATTGGCGGAAGAGTATCTCGTCATCGCACTGCCGTTAAAGAGCAAACCGTTACCGTAAGAAAATTGAGGATCGAGAGTGTTAAAATTCATTACTCCGCCAAGAGCATCACTTCCGTAAATAACCGAACCGGGTCCAAAAATAATTTGTGTGTTGGCGAGCGAATTAGCGTCAAGTGAAATTACATTTTGCAAATTTCCACTGCGAAATATTGCATTGTTCATTCTGACGTTATCAACAACAATTAAAACACGGTTAGTGGCAAAACCGCGTATCATCGGGCTTCCGCCGCCAAGCTGACTTTTTTGAACAAACACAAATCCAGATTGGCTTAGCATATCTGCGGTAGTTTGTGGGTTTTGAAGTTCAACATCTTTAGGAGAAATATATTCTATTGTATTTGGAACATCAGAGCGTTCTTCATCCCACCGATTAGCCGAGACAACAACATTGCCAATTGCAATCGGAGCTTCTTTAAGAAATACTTCGTAATTGTTTTGAGATAATTCTGAAAAACTCAAAGCAATTTTTTCATAACCGAGTAATTTGAATGAAATTTGTTTACTGTTTTTTAATGGCGAAATATCAACTTTGCCTTTTGAATTTGTGGTCAAGGCGCGGTTAATATCGGTGCTGTAAACAGTAACAAGCTCCAAGGGTATTTTAGAATCTGTATCTTTTACGGTGACGGTTTGTGCAAAAGAAAACGCCGCCATAAAAAAAGTTAGCAGGATAATTTTATACATAGTTTTTAAATCTTTAAATAAGTTAATGCCGCCAAAATAATTTCAGCAGTTAAAAATGGTTGTAATTTTGTTTTAACAAGAAAGCATAATACGGCAAGCAGTATGTAAAAAGTATAAAGTATAATGGATAAAGTAAAAAACACTTCCCAAAAGATGGCAGCGTTCATCCATACACTTTTTATAAATTCATACTGTTTGCAGATGTGCTTGTATTACGCTAAAGTAGTTTTGGCGGCGGAATATTGATGGAAGAGTACTCTTGTGGGATTAACAAAATTTGATGAGATAAATAATCATTTTCATACGGGAAAGAAGAATGATTAAAATTTAATTCACCGGTTAAATAATAAGTGTTTAAACTGTTTAAAATTGTTTGGAGTTCTTTATCTTTTTCAGGGTTATCATGCATGTATTTATTAAGGTAATCATCAAGTCTTGCAAACAAACCGGATTCTTTCATATCTCTATAGCAGTAAAAATAAACCGAGTCGCCATTTAGTTTGCTGCTGATAATATCGAACATTTCGTTTTTATAACGGAACTCGTTTTTTTTCTTCCACTTAAAATCTCTAATCACTTCATCAAAAATATTTTTATGAAAAGAAAACTGCACAAGTTCATCTTTTGGAATTCCAGCTTTTATTAACTCCTTAACCTCCCGTTTGTATTTTATTTCATATGCCTTAAAAATTAGCACCTGCATCTCGCTGTGCAAAAAAAGAAGGAGAAGCATACAAATCAATAGCGTGCTTTTCAAAAATATTGTTAGCGATATGTTTTTTATGTAATGATGCAATATTAATATAATCCTAAAATCAAATGCAAATTAATCAAAAGTTGAGAAAACGTACAATGGTTGAAATATACCCGTTGGCTAACGGATTGTTTTTTATGCCGAGATATTTTTAGCGCTTTGCAGCCTCTCCATCATCCATTAAATCTCAACCCTCAACCATGCGGTTCACCGCGCCATGATATTACTATAAAATAGAGTAGTTCTACTCTCTCTCTTGTTTTAAATAACATACTTTTAGTCTGTAAAAGGAGTAAAAACAGGCTTGGTTTTAAATGAAAATCTTAATAGTTGATGACAGTAAAGAAATGAGAAAATCAATTCGTTCAATAGTTGCTGCCCCTGCCGATATATTATTTGAATGTGAAGATGGAGATGCCGTGGTAAAAGCTTACACAGAAGCACAACCAGATTATGTGCTTATGGATATTAGAATGCCAAAAGTAAATGGGATTAAGGCAACCGAAAATCTTAAGAAAAAATTTCCCGAGGCGCATGTGATAATTGTTACTAATTATTCAGATCAAGAATTCCGTGATGCAGCAAAAGAAGCCGGAGCCGAACAATATTTTCTGAAAGACAATTTAATGGACGTGAAAAAATATTTAAATGCTGATTGAAACTATTGAATCGCTTAAATTCTAAACAGTGACTTTGTGGCGATGAAGTTTCGCCGCCAAGTCACATGGGACAAAGAATAAAATTTTCAGTTCTGCTTTACCGGGTTATGATTTTAGAAGTTAAAATAAAATCGTCCCTCTTCGCTAAGATTAATCCTTGCTCGTAAATCTTGTCCTAAAAAACAATCTGAAGTGGCAGAGTATTGCTGATACCGTTCATCTCAAATTATCCGGTTCTGGCTGGTTATGACATAAAGGAGAAAAACTGGTTTATTTTCTTCTGCTTGGATTTCTATAAGGTCTTTTAACAAATGGCTTTTGTGGCGGTCTTTTATGTTCAATGGTCTTATGCTTCTCCGGTATTGCAACGAGAAGTTCCTCATCGGGAAACGTAAATTCAATTTTCTTGCCAAGAAATTCTTCCAACTTTTTGATTTCATATGCATCATCTTCATCGGCAAAACTTATTGAAATACCTGAAGCTCCGGCACGTCCGGTTCTACCGATGCGGTGTACATATTCCTCAACATCTTGCGGCATATTATAATTTATTACATGAGAAATCGCTTCAACATGAATGCCGCGCGAAGCAACATCCGTAGCAACAAGTACCCTTATCTTACCTTCTCTAAATCTTTCCAGCCGTTTAATCCGCTGGTTTTGTTCTATGTCTCCCGACAGGAGTGCGCAGCTGATTCCATAAATATCAAATTTTTCTTTGAGCCGTTTTGCATCATCTTTCCGATTTACAAAGACCAAGACCCGTTCCAAATTCTTTTGCATAATGATGTTGTACAAAAGAGTTGGTTTTTCTTCAATGGTAGTAATGTAAGTTATTTGCTCTATACTTTGTACGGCAACCTCATCGGGTTTAATAATTATTTCGCATGCCTGCCTTGTCCATGATTCCGCAAGACGCTTTACATCACCGGTTAGCGTGGCACTAAAAAACATTGTCTGGCGGTTTGCTTTTGCAGGAGTGTTTCTCACAATACTTTTAACAGCGGGAATGAATCCCATATCAAGCATTCTATCGGCTTCATCAATAATAAGAATTTCGACTTTGCCCAAATTGACTAAATTCTTCTGCATGAAGTCAATAAGTCTGCCCGGTGTGCATATTAATATATCACACGCTTCATTTCGTAAAATGCTTTGCTGTTTACGATAATCCATTCCGCCTAAAAGTGAAAGAATAGAAAGCGGAATATACTTGCCGAGCCCTCTCGCGTCTTTTTCAATTTGCAGAACAAGTTCGCGTGTCGGTGCAAGAATTAGCGCACGCGGTGTTCCCGGATCCCGTTTGTCTTTTATAGGCTGTTTCAGAACGTGATTAAATATTGTAATGAGAAATGCCGCCGTCTTTCCCGTTCCTGTTTGCGCTTGTGCGGTAATATCTTCTCCGTTCATTGCTTTAGGCAGAACTTCCGCTTGAACTTGTGAACAATATTGGAATCCCAGGTCATAAACAGCATGAAGAATTTCTTTTGGGATTGTAAGTTCATGAAACCTGGTTTTGCCCTCGACTAAATCAACTTTGAAAACAGCATCGACCCATTCTTCAGTTGAAATTTCAGATGATTTTTGAATAACTACTGATCTGTTTTGTAACAGCTTTTCATGACGCAGCCGGTACTCCTCGCGGGTCTCTTTTTTATAAGGCTTGCGTGGTTTATTTATTACTGCCGGTTTTTCTTCTAGTTGAGTTTTAGTTTGAGGCGGTGATATTTTTTTAACTTTGGTAGTTTCAACGGGGGTAATTTTAGCATCTTTGGATTTACTTCCAAGAAATTTTTTCAGCTTTGAGGCAAATTTTTTAATCAAGGTGTATAACTTTTTAAATGAATGAAAACAATTACTGAACAAATATAATGGAAATAGTGCAGAATGTGAATAATTACAAGTTAGAGCAAACTTGGCAGACTAAAACAGCAGCAGACAATTATGGATTTGATAGAGAGAGAAGCGTAAGACGACGAACCTGCTGTAGTGAAAATAAGTAATCTGAACTCAGAATTAGCGAAGATTATTTTGTCCAAGACCGGAGAATAATAAATGTTCCGGAGGATAATGAATCTTTTGATGTTTCTCATATGCTGCACTTTACCAAGACATTGCTTGGGGAAAAGCTGCCTGACCGCTACATTGCCATCAGAGAGGCGGGTAAACGGCGAAAATGAATAATGAACATCGAACAAAGAATTCCGAATGATAAACGAAAAAAACATTCCGATAAATCAAGACGATTTTATTTGGCACTCCGCTTTAGCGGAATTTGTTCGTGCAGCACAAACCATTTATGGTTGTGCGGAATTAGAAATCTGTTATTCTATATTCAATTATCGTTAACATGTTAGCGACATTGATTTTCTAACTGCCTGTTGAAAAGAATTACCGCTTGTTCCGTCTTCAGCTGTAGGTTGTTGTTTGGCTGGAGGAGCTAAACGATACTAAAAACAAAGTGTATGCAAGAAACAGTAACGATTTTTTCACTACAAATATCTGCTGTGTGTTTATAAAAATACTCCTCTCAGTATTGTTATAGAACAATAGTTGATTTTTTTAGCCGGCTAACTTCAAGTGGTAGGGCGAAATTTATTCCACCTTACAACTCTGATATTAAACGGGTTACCGTTCGTTTTACAATTTATTTTTATCTTTTAAAAAATTCAGAGACTATTTTCTCCCAATTCATATCATTAAGTTTTTCAAGCTGCCCAACGTATAATAGACTCTCCTCCACATACTCGCCTTCCTTCTTTTCTGTTTTGATTAAGTCTTTCATGAGCACATTAAACTGCTCGATATCATCTTGATAAAAAGTTACCGCAGACCTCCCGATTTTTAGATCTTTTATTTCGATGTCAATATTTTCGGCATCCAGTGCACAAACCCAGTTCCTTTCGTAAGGTGTAATATTAAGGACAGAAAGGTTTTGTTCGAGAACTGTATTGATCTGCGATACGTTCCCGCTAACCGGTGACTTAAAAGATATTGTTCTGTTGGCTTGCTTTATGGTGAATAATGGCTGACCTATTTTAATATTCATCCCAAGATTTGGAAGTTCAATCGAATCAATTTTACCGACAAGTTTATTAGCAAAATCATCAATTCCAACTTTGGCAATTCCTGCCTGATTCATACTAACCCAGGTATGATTTTTTGCAATAAATACTCCGCCCGGTATTGAAAACTCTCCTTTTGTAAAATCATCCGAAGCAGGAAGATGAGTTATGTGAACCTTTGGTTTAAGCTGCTTTTGAATTTTATCCTGACGTTTGATTAAAGATTTTTTAACAAACGCTAATAATTCATCCTCGGTAAACGGTTTTTGAACATAATCCATAGCCCCATACTTCATGGTTTCAACAGCGGTTTCGACAGAGGCATATCCGGTAATAATAATTACGTCAATATCCGGACGCAAATGTTTAACGGCTTTAGTTACTTCAACGCCATCCATCAACGGCATTTTAAGATCAGTAAAAAGGAAATCATAATGATGCCTTTGAATAAGTCCAAGAGCTTCTTGACCGTTTTCAACGGTATCAATGGAGTACCCATCGAGTACAAGAATTTTTCTGAAGCTGCCAAGGATCACTTCTTCATCGTCAACGCAAAGAATTTTTGCTTTCGGATTTGCAACTTCCGCCCGTTTCAATGATTTAGCTTCGTTTGTAAAATCTAATTTTAGACTTTCCTGCAAAATTATTTCGCGTTCTTTTTTCACTTTCTTTTCAGTTAATCGTCTTCCAACCATCCGGATCAGAAGATCCGCAATGATAAATATGATTACTGCAACTATAAGTAACGGCATGATATTTCTCCTAATATTATTTTATTTTTTCCTTTAATGATGACAATTATAAGAGTTCTGAACTATCCTTGATCAAATGTTTTTTTTCATATTCAATATCTGTTGGAATAACACGGTATACCCAACCTTCAAAATACGGGTCCTTCTCTATCAAACTTGAATTATTTAAAAGATTTTCATTTACTTCTACAATTCGACCTGAAACCGGTGATAAAATTTTATGAATTCTTTCGGCAATAGAAGTAAGGGAAATACAACTTATTCCCTGCATGAGAACCTCTTCAGCCTTCAACAGTTCAATTTCCTTAACTGATTCTATCGTCTTGAGAAAAAGATCACAAACTCCCAGTAATACCGATCCGACTCTTTCTTCGTAAATCCAACTTGCGTAACCCAGTCGCAAATACTTTGCAGGACAGGTTACATAGAGCAATTCCACATCATCATTTTTCCCCAAGAATTGGTTCTGTTTCTTTTTTATCCGTTGGTATTTGCTTGCTCTAAAAACCGAGCTTAATAGTTCATCAACCGTGAACGGTTTTGGAATAAAATCTAGCGCCCCGTTATAAAGTGAGTTAACAGCATTTTCAACCGTTGAATAACCGGTCGTCATAATTACGGAACTGCCTATATTTCTATTATGCAATTCCTCAAGGATTTGGAACCCATCACCGTCCGGCATCATAATATCGCAAATAATAATCGCGTAATAATTTTTCGAGATTTTTTCAATTGCCGATTTCACGTTTGCAGCTGCATCAACGGTGTAATTATCCAGCATAGTGATTTTTACAACTGCATCTCGTACTACCTGCTCATCATCAATTACTAATATGTCTGCTGCCTTACTCATTTCAAATACTATCGTTGTTGGGTAAGTGGCAGCCGGATGACAAACGTCGTTCCTTTTCCCACTTCGCTTTCAACAGTTATAGTTCCGTTATGATTATCAATGATTCCCCAGATAACTGCCAGACCCAGTCCTGTCCCCTTTTGCCCTTTTGTTGAAAAGAAAGGCTCGAAAATTTTAGAAAGGTCTTCGCTATTTATCCCGCTACCGGTATCATTGATTTTAATTTCGATATACTCACTTAAGCCTGCAGAATCAACAAACTCCCACTTTTCCCAATTGTTTTTTTCTGAAGAGCAAACTTCATAAATCCCTTGCCCGTTAGTTTCAAAAGCAAGTAAAGCAGAACCGCATTCAGGGCAGCGTTTATTATTTAGGATCAGCGAAATATTGCAATCCGGACAAACAAACTTTGCATCTTTTGTTACGGAAAAGCCAAGATCAAAATGATTGCGGTGCTTCCCATAAACTGGATCAAGATGAATTATCCCATCATTATTTTCAGAGATAACCTTAACTTTTAACGAAGGAAGACCGCCGATTTTGAAATCATTATCAATAAGGCTATGCCGTTTTGGGCATAGCGCTTTTTTAATTTGCGCGACACCGTAAGGTGAAAGAGAAATTTGATGAGTCGTTACAGTCAGTGCTCCTCCATTTTCACCAATAGCATCGGATGCATTTACAAAAAGATTAATAAAGACTTGTTGGATTTGGTTTGCATCAACTGTAATCTTTGGAAGATAATTATCCAATTCTTTAATTATTTTTACTTTATTAAGAGAAAGTTGATTTTCTATTACTCCTATAGCTCTTTCAATAATTTCATTAATGTCGGCATTATTTTTTTTAGGAACCGTTTGTCGGGCAAAATCCAGAAGACTTTTCACAATCTCTCTACAACGCAAAGTTTCTCTCACAATAACTTTTAGGTCTTCCTGGTATTCAGCATTATCTTGGGTTCTCTTGAGGAGAAAACTGCTGTAAGTTAACACGCCGGTAAGCGGATTATTAATTTCATGAGCGACTCCTGCGGCAAGTCTTCCGAGCGAAGCCATTTTATCCGATTGAAAGAGCTGCATTCTTGCTTCGGAAAGTTTCTTAGTCATATTATTAAAAGAATAAGCAAGCATCCCAATTTCATCATCACCCATATTTTTGATTGAGTAGTTAAGATTTCCCATGCTTACTTGTTTCGTAGCACTAAGCAAACTATTTATTGGAAGGGAAACCCAGCGTCTAACAAAGAAACCGATCAATAGTCCAACACCCAGAATTGCAACTAAAGCAAAGACCACAATTTCCAATTCGCTTTTTTGAATCGTTTCATCAACCTCGGCAAGTGAGATGGTAACGTCTAAAACGCCAAGTACTTTTTGATCTTTAGGATGCACATGGCAAGCCGCCTGCCAGCAAGATTTTCCATTATAAATTGGCGTGATAATTCCCATAACACGACTTGAGCCGGAATCAATTTGGAAAATTCTCGTTCTTGCCGTAATTGATATTTTTTCAAGCGGTGCATTTGCCGAATGACACGCATAGCAGCTTTCGGCTTTCTTATCAACCATCTGGTTAATATTTGTCGTATCGGAAGAATAAATAATCTTGCCGACTTTATTTAGAATTCTTACATCCCTAATCTGCGGCTGCGTTCCAATAGAATTGATGACTTGCTGAATTCGATCCCGCTGATTCAGCATCATATCAAAACGGGTGCTTGATATTACTGTTTCACCAAGTTGATTTGCATGCCGCTCAACTTCATGGAGCAGCCCGCGGCTGTGCGATTGAACATTAAAGTAGGCAAACACTCCAATAATGGTAAGTGATGTGAGCGCAACGGCAAAAATTAAACGAAATCCGATTTTCTTAAACATAATGTTAATTAATAGAGTAATACTATTTCAATTTACCTAACCTGAACAAACCAAAACCCGACAATTTGAAAACTCCAAATGATTGATTGAATACTTGCATGATTGAATGAAAAAAATTCATCCATTCATCTTCATTCAGTCATTCTTTCGCTTTATTTATCTTCTTAACTCACGTTACGCAAGTATTAAAAACCTTGAAGGTTTTGTTAAGAGGAATCGTAAAGAATTCAATATTTTAATCTTGATTAGCGAAACCTTCAAGGTTTGGGTCATTTGTATGCGTAAGGTGACTTCTTAATATTCAGTCAAATATTACTCGAACTTTAGTGCTATTGTACTATTTAGTTCTAACCATCTTTCCCGGTTTTTGCTTTGGATAGATAAAATTTTCATGACAATTTGAGCATACGGGTTTTACCGCAAAATTCTTTTCTTCATGACAATCTTCACAATTAAGCTGCGCATGTGTTTCATCTAATTGCAATCCGGTGATAGTGTGTTTAAAGTTTTCAATATTCCATCCTTTATGGCAGTTCACACATTTAGTGTCAAGTTTTGAATAAGGTATTTTGGAACCATGACACTTAGCGCACGACAACTCATCATGAAACTTATTTAGCACCCAGCCGGTTCTCTTCTTATGATCAAAGTGCTCTGACGGCTTCCCGAGGTGGCAAGACTCACATTTATCTTCTTTGTGGCAGCTAAAACATTTTTTATGATGTTCATCCAATGATTTTTGAGCTCTTATTATTTTCGATTTTTCGTTGGAAGTTTTATTCACATCGTGACATTTTAAACAAGTTTCATTTTTATGACAACTCGTACAATCAATTTTGAATTTCTTTGTGTGATCATCATGGAAAAAGGTTACCATTTTCCCTTTTTCATATTTTGTTTCGAAGACTATTTTAGCTGGTTCGATAAGAGCTGGGTGAACTTTTCCCTTAACTTTTTTCTTTACTTCTTCCTTTTGATACTCTTTGTTGGTCGTCTTTAAATTATGGCATGAGTTACAACTTGTTCCATGGCTCCATTCACGGTGACAAGTTATACATTGACGATGATAAGCGGCTTCCAAATCCGGTTTACTTATGTCATCTCTTTTACGAGAAGTTTGATGACAATTTTTGCACGGTTGAATTGGTCCGCTTGTATTGTAATGATGACACGTACCACAACCACCTGACAGTACTGACATTTGTGCGTGTACCCGGTGTGAAAAAGTTACCGGAAGATATTTTTTTGAAAGCTCATCCAGACTTACAACATCCACGGTTTTATCCGGCGATTCATACACCGTTTTCATTTTCTCTCGCGGACACGGAACCAAGCACGGATCGTCCTTTGTCGGGACATCGCACACATGACACGTTTTACAATTTACGTTCGACTTAGCATGATCTTTCCCCGGATTCTTTTGCGCTGATAAGGGGAGAGAAATTGTAAGCAAGAAAATAATTACTATTATTTTTTTCATTTTTTTGCCCCTTTGATTGTGTATTTGGTAGGTTGTGCAGTTCGTAAACCGGGTAAACTGATAACAGGAAAATTTAATACAATAAATCTGTAAACAAGAATGAGTATTGCTGCAAATCCAATCGTTACCGATATTTCTCCAAACGACGGGAAATATGATTGCGTTGAATAAGGAGGATTGTAGGCAACTACAAAATTATTAATCCTATTTAAAAGAACTCCAAATACAACTAACGCCGATGCGATAAAAAGAAAGAGCGGTGATTTTAAAACTTTGTGCGAGAGAAACATTCTTAAGGGAATTATTACTCCGAAGAGAATTTCAATCGAAAACAGTACACTTACCGTGTTAAATTCTTTTAGATAAACAAAAGATTCACGAATGAACATATCACCAAGCTTAAAAGCAAGATAAATACCAAGAATCGGAGCGATCATCGAACCTAATTTGGATAGTACATGCATCTCCGGCTTCAACCCAAGTGAGCGGGATGCTAAAAGTGACTCAAATATTACCATCGGGAAGCCAACACTTATCGCCGAAAGTAAAAACAACAATGGAAGGATCGGCGTTTGCCACAATGGATGCATCTTAGGTCCGGCAATCACCATTAAAGTTCCGAGGGAAGATTGATGGAGGGTAGAAAGAACTACTCCGGCAATGATAAAAATAAACATCGTTTTTGAAAGACCGTTATCAAGCAATCTTAACAATTTATCTACAAAGTTATTCAAGCCGGAAAGAAAGCCGGGTAATTTCACTTTACCGATAAATCTTTCTGTAACAATTGGAAGAAATTCAATATAAAGAACGGACATATAAATCATCACACAAATGCCGACCTCAAACAAGGCAGAACTACCGTTCCACATAATTAACGGATGCCAGATAAAATACCACCTCCCGATGTCAACAAAAACACCCATCGCAACAAAAGTGTAGCCAAGCATTGCAGTTAATAAAGCCGGGCGAATGATAGCGTTGTATTCTTCTTTGTGCATAACGTGACCAAGCGCAGCAGTTGTAAAACCGCCGGCTGCAAGTGCAACCCCTGCTGCAACATCTACACCTATCCATAATCCCCACGGGTATTGATCGTTAAGATTCGTTACCGAGCCGAGCCCGAAAAAAAATCTTCCCATCAGAAAAATAAGACCATTTAAAGCAATTATCAGTAAGATAAAAACACCCGGTGTAAAATATTTGTGTTTTATAGGAACAGGATTTATTTCTTCGTGGTTCATAATTTCCCCTCCTCATCCAATTCCTTACGATGCTTTGAAATCCACATAATTCCACCGAGCAAAGCATACAAAGATACCGGCGGAACGAAATATGCAAATATTCCATGTTGAATAGATTCAGAAACACCGGGAGCCGGATTTGTGCCGAGCTTTGGAAAATCAAGTTCACTAAAATCTTTACTCGAAAGATACATCCATGCGGTACCGCCAACTTCGTACTCGCCAAATATATGATCCACATATTTATCTGGATTCCTTTTAATCCGTTCACGTGCAATTTTTACAAGTTCGGTTCTTGTTCCGTAGGTTAACGCTTCAACGGGACAAATAGCTACACAAGCGGGGAGTTTTCCTTCTTTGGTTCGATTAAAACAGAAATCGCACTTCATTATGGATGGATTAATAGCTTTGTCATATTCAAACGCCGGAACTTGAAACGGGCAAGCAGCCATACAATAACGGCAGCCGATACATTTATCGGTATCCCAAATTACACTTCCATTTTCTTCTTTAGAAAAAGCGCCGACAATACAAGCTGAAACACATGCCGGATGATCACAGTGCATACATTGGACTTTTACATCAAGCGGAAGATTTGAATTCTTCCCGGAAGAATATTCATTCACAACAGTAAGAGCTTTAGTTCCCGGTCTTCTTTTTTCAGTGAAAACACTTCTATCTTCATAAGAATGAAGTTCGCCTGCAGGCAAATCGTGAGCTGTTTTACAAGCCCATTCACAATTCCGGCAGCCAACACAAACAGTCGTATCAACCAGAACGCCCATTCTGTCTTCAGACAGTATATTTTTTGGTGCTGCTTTTGCAGTTGAAGACGAAAGTCCAGCGACTCCCGCTCCGATTACTGCAGTGGTTTTAAGGAAATCACGGCGGCTTTTACCAGGCATATTATATTCCTTTCAAAATGTCAATTAAAATTTTCAATGAGACGAAAAATCAATTGCTATTTTAAATACAATATTATGCCATGCATTAAAAAAAGAGCCAGAATTAAAATTGTGAGAAATTTTCAAATAGGTGAAGAGTTTTGGAACATTCGCTTTTAATAAAACGATTTGATGACGCTGATATTTCTCAATAGTGGCAATGTTTTAATTGATTTTTAAGGATAGAGAATAAATGATGATATGCAATTCTTTAAGAAACATTATTGTTGATAACTATTAACCGATACCTTTCTCTAAAGTTTATCTTGAGCTTCTTGTGGTGATAAATTATGGGCACCTCTAAAATCTTGCTAAGAAACCTTCAAGGTTTTTATTTTAGCTAAGTTCGATAAAATTTTAACATAACAAAATATGGTAAAGATAAACCTTGAAGGTTTTTATAGATGCCCTATAATAATTGAAACCTAATCCGGATAAACTGGAAATCACAAAAAACAAATGCCAAATAATTTGGGATGAATGACTGAATGGTTGTATGATTGAATGGAAAACATTCCTCCATGTAAACGACAATAACTTTTAGCATTCCGCTTTAGCGGAATTTGTTCTTGCAGCACGATCT
>Ga0210009_1001244_pt1 | contig 22819 bp, 23 predicted proteins | sample CryGeyCG2114_065_FD_185457 | JGI IMG/M metagenome (GOLD analysis project Ga0210009, IMG submission 185457) | Groundwater microbial communities from aquifer - Crystal Geyser CG12_big_fil_rev_8/21/14_0.65 (SPAdes) (version 2) | ecosystem: Environmental > Aquatic > Deep subsurface > Groundwater ... | reverse complement strand
GAGAAAAATAGATATTAGATATTAGATATTAGATATTAGATATTAGATATTAGATATGGGAATTTAAAAATCCTCTCCTGAGGATTTTTAAATTTGATGTTTTTTGCTTTTAGCTAAGAAGTATAATTTTTACATTTTGCCCTTTAAAATAAAGTTAATTGTTTTTAAGATAATTCCCAAATCCATTAAGAAAGAGCGGTTTTTTATGTAATAAAGATCGTATTGGAATTTTTCTCTTGCTTCTTCTATTGAAAGTGAGGCAGGAAAATGGAGTTGAGCCCAGCCGGTAACGCCGGGTTTTACCAGATAACGCTGAAAATAAAAAGGTATTTCTTTTTCAAACATTTTTCCCAATCTTACCCACTCTGGTCGTGGCCCCACAAGACTTAAGTCTCCCTTTATAATACTTACGGACTGGGGAAGCTCATCGACATGGGTTTTTCTAAGAAATTTACCAACTGCGGTGATTTGATTAGAGTCTTTTTCCCTCCAGAGCTCTTTTTGTTCTTTTGAATTTACTTTCATCGAACGGAATTTATAAAAAGCAAATTTCTTCTCATTTTTTCCTATTCTTATTTGTCTGAAGAAAACCGGACCCGGACTATTTAATTTTATTGCCAGAGCCACGAGGGGGAAAATTAAAATTATTACGGCACCCGTCATTAAACCAACAAAAACATCAACTAATCTTTTTATTTTTTCGTAAATTACTCTTTCTCTTTCTTTAAGATTATTCAAAAACCAGATTTCGTCAATTTGGGAAAGAGGAACTTTGCCGCTAATTTTTTCATAAAAATTGGGAAAGCTTTCAAAATTAAAATAAGCCAGGTGTTGGTATAATTTTTTGGCAAGTTCGGGATAATGATCGAGATTCACGGCCGTAACTATAGTACAAATATTAGGATTTGTTTTTAAATTTAATTCCTCTATTTTTTCTGGGTCAATTATAGCAGCGATTTTGTATCCTAACTGGGGATTGGAATTGATTTTTTCTGCCAATTCTAAGCTTTTTGGGTTTTTACCAATAATTACTATTTCTCTTCCCAGGGTTGAAGATTTAACAAAAGAGTTGTAAAGGTATCGCCATAAAGAAAATAAAATTCCAAAGAATAAAAGGTTTAAAAATAAATTTGTTTTAGGGGTGACGCCAAGAAAATAAGGAAAAAGATAAAATAGGGTAGTTGATAAAAGGCCGTTTAAAACAGTTGCTTTCAAAATTGCCCAGTAAAATGAAGGAGTGTTTTTGGCTAAATTTAAGTCGTAAAGGCCAAAAACATAAAAAGAGAGAAGCCATAAGGGATAAATAACCGAAAAGGCAAGAAAGTGTTTTTGCCACATTAAACCGGCATCGGGACCAAACCGCAATTTTAACATCAGCCACAAAGCTAAATACAAGAGCAGGATATCTACTAAAAGCATCAGAGGCCGTTTTATTTTTGAGAAAAAACCATTCATTTATGTTATTCTAAATTAAATTAAAAAATTTGGCAAATTCAATCTTATGTAGTAAAATTAATAAGAACCTGCCTCGCTAACGCTCGGCAGAACCTTGAATGCTTCGCATTTAAGAACCTGCCTCGCTAACGCTCGGCAGAACTCCCGCACCACCCCGCCCTCGGCGGGGGGTGCGGGACTAATCCCGTAGACAGCTTCGCTGTTCTACGGGGCTTGATTCGCTAATGAATAATCATATAATCTTGAATTAAAATGCGAAAGTTAATTTTTACCTTCAGTTTAATAATGTTTTTAGTGGTAGGTTTTGAAGTTCGGGCGGCGACGGTGGGGGGGAGCCAAAATTTTTATATTCAGCCAGATTATGATTTGAAAAAAAGAAGTGAAATTACCGCCACCCTGGTTAAGTTTACTCCCGAACTTTATTTTTATGTTGACCAGGATTTTTGGTACACTTTGGCTTATCATCAGCAAAATGAACTCAGAAATGCTTTAGATGGTTTGGCAAAAGAGTTTAAAGAGAAAATTTATCCCACCCTTACCAATGCCTTCGGGGCAGAATGGAAACCGGGCATTGATAAGGACGAAAAAATTACCGTTTTATTTCATCCAATGCTGAAAGATATCAGCGGATATTTTAATTCAGGCGACGAATATCCCAAAATTCAGGTTTCAAATTCTAACCAGAGAGAAATGGTTTATTTAAATTCTCAATATATTGAGGACGAAAAAATTAAACCATTTTTAGCCCATGAGTTTATGCATTTAATTGGGTTTAACCAGAAGGAAAAAGAATATAATGTGTCGGAGGAGGTTTGGTTAAACGAAGCCAGGTCAGAATACGTTTCTACCCTGCTTGGCTACAGCAATCTTGAAATTGGTAATCCATTTAGAAAGAGATTGGAGGTTTTTATTGAAAACCCAAATGATTCTCTCTGCGAATGGCAGAACAAAGAAGCAGATTACGGGGCGATTAGTCTTTTTACCCACTATTTGGTTGACCATTACGGGATTGAAATTTTGGTTGATTCTTTGCATTCAGAGAAAATCGGGATAGAGAGTTTAAATTATGCCTTAAAAAAGAACGGTTTTAAAGAAGACTTTTCGCAAATTTTTACCGATTGGACCGTTGCCGTTTTGGTTGGCGATTGCAGTTTTTCTGAAAAATATTGTTACAAAAATGAAAATTTAAAGAATTTTAGAGTTTCCCCTTCGTTAAACTTCTTACCGCTTAACGGAAAAAGCAGTCTGGTTGTTACTAACACTACTAAAAACTGGTCGGGCAACTGGTTTAATTTTGTGGGAGGGAGAGGAGATTTAGAAGTAAGATTTGTTGGCAGTCCGGAGAATATTTACAGGGTTCCCTATTTAACTAAAGATTTTTCCGGAAATTGGAAAATAAATTTCTTTGAGTTAAATTCCAATCAGGGGGGAGAAATTTCAATTCCCGAATTCGGAACCAAAATTATTTCAGTGATAATTATTCCCTCTTTGCAAACTAAAGTTTCTGATTTCTTCGGTCAGGATACTTCGATTCCTTTCTTTTTAGAGGCTTCAACCATAGCCATCCCGGCCGTTTCTATTTCTTTAGAAAAACCGATTTTGGAGATGTCTAAAACAGAAATTTTAGCCAAAATCTCCGAGCTTGAAGAATTATTGAATCAACTTAAAAGTCAACTTCAAAAATTAATCGGACCTGAAGAAATTCTTCCCGAAGAAAAGAAAATTTCCTATCCAAAATTTGAAGAAAATCTTTATTACGGCCAGGTCCAAAATGAAGAAGTAAAACGCCTTCAGGAATTTTTGTGCTCACTTGGAGCCGAAATTTACCCCGAAGGTCTGGTTACCGGGAATTTTCTTGGACTAACCCAGAAAGCCGTAATTCACTTCCAGGAAAAATACGCTACAGAGATTTTAACTCCTTTGGGCATAGAAAAGGGAACCGGTTTTGTTGGCCCTTCCACTCGGGACAAAATCAACCAAATTTTAGGGTATTAGATCTTTACAGCTGCTTAAAGTTATTAACAAACAATCCACATTGACTCATCTTGATACCACTTGACACCCTTGATTGGGTGTTTTATCATTAAAATAGTCATATGTCCAAAATAGACCCAAACGAAGTATATACAACTAAAGAAGCCCAAGAATTTTTGAAAATAAGCACCAGCACCACTAAAAGATTATTAAAGAAGGGAATAATTAAAGCTCATAAGGTAGGCGGAACTTACCGAATTTGGGGGAGTGAAATTTTGAAATTAGTTTCCCCAGAACTTGAATCAAAAGTTTATAATGTTTATAAAAGGGTTAGAGAGAAAACTAAGAAGACCATTGAAAAATGGTAAATTTATCGAACCACAAGGCAGTCATTCTGGCTGACGGAAGAGGAACTAGGCTTTATTTAATGGGGATGAATTAAAAAAATTAATTTGAAGAAAATGGCTCAATTCCACGGCCAGCAGCCGGTTTTAGGAACGGTGGCCTTAGTTAAAGTTCCCAACCCCCATGATTATGGAGTGGTTACCTGTAAGAAAGGAATTATTCAGGAGTTCTTAGAGAAGCCGAGAAAGCCGCCAAAGAAGTTTTGTCTTTGCCCGTTTATCCCGAGTTATCCAGAAAAAGTCAGGATTTTGTTATTAAAAAGATTAAAGAGTTTTATGCCAAATAGTAAAAAGAAAAGTAAAATCTCCATGAATATATGCGTTATTGGCGCAGGGTATGTTGGTTTAGTCAGCGGCACTTGTTTAGCTGAGATTGGGCACAATGTAATCTGCGTAGATAGCAATGAAGAAAAGATAAAAAAACTACAAAATAACATTATGTCCATTTATGAACCGGGGCTGAAGGAATTAGTAGTTAAAAATAAAAAAGCAAAAAGATTGTTTTTTACCACCAAAATTAAGGAAGGGGTTGAAAATTCAGACGTTATTTTCATTGCTGTTCAAACCCCATCCAAGAAAAACGGAGAACCGGATCTTTATTATGTAGAAACAGTGGCAAGAGAAGTGGCTCGGTCAATGAATAAATACAAGGTTATAGTTAGTAAAAGCACGATGCCGGTAAAAACAGGGAAAAAAATAAAAGAAACTATCAAATCCTTCCGTTCTAAAAATATTGATTTTGATGTAGCTTCTAATCCTGAATTTCTCAGTGAAGGATCGGCAGTAGATGATTTTTTAAAACCAGATAGGATTATAATTGGAGTAGAAAACAAAAAGACAGAAAGGGTTATGCGCGAAATATATAAACCAATAAAAGCGCCCATTATTGTTACCACCATTGAAAACGCTGAGCTTACTAAGCATGTTTGTAATACTTTTTTAGCTACCAAAATTTCTTTTATTAATGCCATATCTAATATTTGTGAAAAAACAGGAGGCGATATCGAAGAGATAGCCCGGGCAATGGGGTTGGATAAAAGAATATCTCCATTATTCTTAAGAGCGGGGATTGGCTATGGCGGCAGTTGTTTCCCAAAAGATGTGGAGGCTTTTATTCAGATAGTCGCCCAAAGCGGTTATGACTTTAAATTGCTAAAAGCGGTTCAGGAAATTAACCAATACCAGAAAGAGAAATTTATTCATAAGATTAAAGATGTGCTCTGGAATCTAAGGAGAAAAGAAATAGGGGTTTGGGGGCTGGCGTTTAAGCCCAACACGGATGATATTCGTAATGCTCCAGCGATCGATATTATTAACGCTCTTATAAAAGAAGGCGCTATGGTCAAGGCTTATGATCCCGCTGCTACCGAGAAAGCCAAAGGGGTTTTTAAAGAAAAAATTACTTATTGTTCTAATCCTTACGATGTTGTTCGAAACGCAGACGCCCTGGTTATTCTTACTGAATGGGATGAATTTAAGAATATAAATTTAAAAAAGGTAAAAAGATTGATGAAATTACCCACAATCATTGATGGAAGAAATATCTTTGATTCTGAAAAGATAAAAAAACTGGGTTTTAATTATTATTCCATAGGAAGGAACTAAGAAATCATGAAAGTGATCAAAAAAATTCTTATTACTGGTTCAAGCGGAACAATTGGTACCCGGCTCTTTGAGAAGCTTTTAGAACGAGGCAACAAAGTGGTCGGTTTTGATAAACGGCCCAATATTTGGCATTTAGGGTTAGATAAGTTGACCATAAGGGGGAACCTGTTAAATCAAAAAGATATTAACAAAATACCGGTTAATTACGATCTCATTGTTCATTTAGCTGCTAATCCCTACGTTCATAATTCTGTTCTAAACCCGGATTTAGCAAAAGAGAATATGGATATGACTTATAACATTTTAGAGTTTGCTAGGCGGAAAAAAATTAAGAATTTTATCTTTTCAAGCAGCAGAGAAATCTATGGCAACAAAGAAGGGAAGTCCCCTTTTAAGGAGAAGGATGTTTCCATAGCGCTTTCCGAGTCTCCTTATGCGGCAACTAAAATTGGAGCTGAGGCTTTAATTTATGCTTTTTCCAAATGTTATGGGATTAATTATATTGTTTTCCGCCTTTCTAACGTCTACGGAAAGTATGACTGCAGTGATCGCTTTTTCCCTCAGATGATAAGAAGAATGAACAAAAATCAGGATGTCTATATTTACGGGAAAGATAAGTTTTTGGACTTTACCTATATAGACGATTGTACGGAGGGAATAATAAGTGGTATCGAAAAGCTTCCGAAAGTAAATAATAATACTTTTAATATTGCCACCGGAAAAGGTTGTAAATTAACCAAAGTAGCCCGGCTCCTTAAAGATTCCTTGGGGAGTAAAAGTAAAATTATTGTTAAACCCAGCCAACGAGGGGAGGTGATAAAGTTCATTGCCGATATTTCCAAGGCGAGAAAGGAGCTGGACTATAGACCAAGATATTCTCTCCAGCGGGGCATAAAATTAACTCTAAATTGGTATCTTAAAAATAGAGTTTTTTGAGGAAAAATTATTTCAAGCAACGAATAGAAAGAACCTATTTATTAATGATTGGGGTTTTCTCGGCCTAAATAAAGGAGAAACAATGGGAAGTTTTACTAAAAACGTATTGATTACTTTTTTTGTCCGAATTTTAATGATAGTTTTAGGATTGGGGGCCTCTATAATAATTGCCAGAATTTTGGAGCCGAAGGGACAGGGTATTTATTCTTTAGCCATCTTATTACCCTCACTTTTGGTGATTTTTACCGATTTCGGGGTTAATTTCTCATCGATTTTCTATATAGGGAAAAAGCAATATTCTCCGAAAGAAGTTTTCGGCAATAATATTATCCTAACTTTACTGATAAGCACATTCGCAATTTTAATTGGGCTAATAATTATTTTTTTCTTTGGTAATGAATTGTTCCCAGGCATAGAGAGACGGTATTTGATTTTAGCCCTAACCATGGTTCCCTTTTCCCTCTTTTTTAGTTTTATTGTCCACATTTTTCTCGGTCTTCAAAAGATTAAAAAATATAATTTGATACAATTCTTGCAAAGCTTTTTCTTCTTTGTCTTGATTGGAATTTTTCTTTTAAAATTGCATTCCGGAATTAGTTTTGCAATTCTAGCCCAGATTTTTTCTTTTATATTAGCCGGACTGGTTTTGTTTTTCTTGATTAAAAAAGAGACGGGAGGGATAATTTTTAAGTTTAGCAAGCAGTACTTTAAAGATATTTTCGTTTACGGTTTTAAAAATTATTTAGGCACTATCTTTTCTTTCTTGCATCATCGAATAGATATATTTTTAATAAATATTTTTATAAACCCTGCCGCGGTAGGATTCTATTGGATAGCTGTAAAACTGGCCGAAACAATCTGGCATTTCTCCCAATCGGCGACAACGGTATTATTTCCAAAAGTAGTTTCAGAAAAAGAACAAAAGCAATTAAAAGAATTTACTCCCCTGGTTTGCCGCAATGTTTTATTTATTACTTTATTGATTGCCTTTTTGCTTTTTGTTTTCGGTCGGCAGATAATTATCTTATTTTATTCCGAAAAATTTTTAGAGTCGGTTCAACCCTTCCAGATTTTATTAATAGGAGCGGTGGCAATGAGCGGACTTAGGGTTTTAGGAACTGATTTGGCGGGTCGGGGGAAACCAATGTTAAATACTTATATTACCGGATTTTCAGTAGTTTTAAATATAATATTAAATATTTTGATGATTCCCAGGTTTGGAATTTTGGGTGCAGCTCTTGCAACCGCAATTTCTTACTCGACCGCTTTTATTATTATGGTTTTTGTCTATAATAAAGTTTCCGGCAATAAATTAAAAGACCTATTCTTTTTTAAAAAATCGGATATTGGATTTTATAGAAGTTTTTTATTAAATATAAGAACCTCTCGCTTCACTCGAAAACCTTGATTCGCTAAGGTATAGATATATAGTCTTGAAATAAAAACCTGCCTCAATTCACTCGGCGGAACTCTGATTCACTAACCTATTTGTCCGGCTAAATAACCCAGCTCTTTTTGCGAAAAGAGCGGGGTTGCTGCGAAGCAAATTATTTAACCGGATGAACATATAATCTTGAATTGGGAAATTTGAAATTCTGGTTCCGTATGGAGAAGGCCAATTTCTTCTCCTATCCGATAATTTTTTTTCCAATTTTTTTTACTGATTGGGGCAGATGAGACTTTAACTTATGTCCAAATTCATAGATATTGTTTAAGAAAAAGACAAATTTATTTTTTAGTCTATCCCTCAGCGAGTTAGCTCCTGTTTTTTCGGCATAAACTATAGAATCTACAAATTTGATATTCCTGAAAGATCTTGATTTATATACAAATTCTTTGACAACTTTTTTAGGGCCGGGATGGCTGATTACATCATGAAAAGCCATAATTCCTCCACTTATTAGTCGGGGAAACCACAATTCAAAATCTAATTTTACCGCCTCATATTCGTGGTCACCGTCTATAAAGATTAATTCCACGGGCTGGTTAAAATTTTTGGCGGCGTCTCTCGAAGTTTTTACTAGAGGGATTACAATGTCATTCACCTGGGATTTTTCAATATTTCTTTTAAATTCTTCAAAAGTAGAAATTTCTCCAAATTTCTTGTGCTCATAACCCCCGGTATGAGGGTCAACTGCGTATATTTTTACCCCCTTTCCGGCCTTTGAGCCCTTAGCCAACCAAACCGTAGATTTTCCTTTCCAGGATCCTATTTCTACAATTACGCCTCTCCCCTTACATTTTTTTGCTAAGTTATATAAAAGCTGGCCTTCTCTATCGTGGAGGTATCCGTCAATTTTATTCGCAATTTTTTGAATCTCTTTTATTATATACACAATTAACTAAAATTTATTTTTATGAAAATTTGTTTTTTAGCCGGAGCAAATTCCATTCATTCTTATAGATGGATTAAGTTCTTTGCCGATAAGGGTTATGAAGTCCATTGGATATCTTTAGTTCCCAATATTTTCGGAAACATTAAGGGCGTAGAATTTTATCGGTTCAGAGAATTCCCGGCAAAGCCGTTAGATATACTGTTTAACGCGATTCCGGTCAGGAAGTTGATAAGAAAGATCAACCCCGATATTTTACATGCTCACTATGCCGGGGTAAACGGGGTTTTGGGAGCCCTAAGCGGATTTCATCCATTTGTTTTAACTGCCTGGGGTTCTGACATTTTGATTGTTTCCAAAAATAGGTTGGTTAAACTCTTCATAAAATTTGCTCTAAAAAAAGCCGATTTAATAACCTGCGACGCAGAACATATGAAAGAAGCTATGATAGAATTAGGGGCAGATTCTTCAAAAATCAAAATTGTTTATTTTGGGGTTGATATCAGAAAATTTAGTCCCGGCCTTAGAGATGAAAAACTGATTGAAAAATTAAAAATTCAAAATTGCCCCGCAATAATCAGTTTAAGAAATTTTGACCCAATTTATAATCTTGAAACCCTCATTAAATCTATTCCTCTGGTTTTAAAAGAGGTTCCCGAAGCAAAATTTATAATTGCCGGCAGGGGTCCGGAAGAAGAAAAATTAAAAAATTTCGCTAAAAATTTAAAAGTTTTAGAAAGCATTAGATTTGTTGGTTGGATTTCAAACGAAGAGTTGCCAGCATATTTAAGAACAGTCGATATTTATGTTTCTACCTCTTTGTCTGACGCCGGAATCGCTTCCTCTACGACCGAAGCCATGGCTTGTGGTTTGCCGGTGGTGATCACAAATACCGGAGAAAATGATAAATGGATCGACGATGGAGAAAACGGCTTTCTGGTCGGAGCTAAAAATCCAAGAGCTCTGGCAGAGAAAATGGTTGTTTTGTTAAGAAACCGCATTTTAAGGGAGAAATTCGGCGCAGAGGCAAGGGAAACTGTTATGGAGAAGAATGATTACTACCGAGAAATGGAGAAAATGGAAAAAATTTATCAAAATTTAATATAACTTTAAGACGACGCCTCTAAAATTCTGTCAGAACCGCTTGAAGACATAAGGCTCTTTTTAACTTTTCTGGTTACATAACATCGTACTAGTTGAGCCAGAGTTCTTTCTGAATCCCAATAAAGCCGGTAAATGACAGGACCTAAACTAGCTGCGGCAAGATTGAAAAATATCCTAGGAGTTGGTTTTACCAAAAATGATCGCCAGAAACAAATGATTCCTTTTTTCATTTTCCCGGCACAGCAGTAGTTCCTTCCTGCAAAACGATAAATAAAGGCCAGATCGTTTTTACTTCCTCTTTCTTTGAAAGCGGAAAGATTTTTTTCTAAAAATTTATTTAAACCGGCAATTCTTCTTTCTCTAGGTTGATGGAGATAAACTTTTTTACTTTTGCGTCGGAAAACATGTTTTAACAATAATGGTTGATTAATGGCATAGGCTTTATAAAGACGGAAAAACTGAATGCCAAAATCAATATCGTCATCATGGTCGATTTCTTCGTCGTAAGAAATTTTAGAAAAAACTTCTTTTCTCAAAAGCCAATTGTCATCTATCGCACAATAGAAGGAATTTGATATGGATGGTAGGCCGTATTCTCGACTATTTTTATGAATAATAATCCTGCCGCCGGTAACCGCTCCAAAACTTTCGGGAAGTTCATTTAATTTGGGGACAGTAACTTCAAGGAAATTCGGCAAGTAGGCATCGTCATCGTCCAAAAAAGCGATAAATTCCCCCCTTGCCTTTTTTACTCCGTAATTTCTGGCAGCCGAGACCCCGCTATTTTTAGACAATTTATAATATTTGATCTTTCCCTCTCTGTTTTTAAACCCTTCAACTACTTTTTGGGTATTATCAGTGGAGCAATCATCTACCACGATACATTCAAAGTTTGGATAAGTTTGTTCTAAGCAGCTAGGCAAAGAGCGTTTGGCTAATATCTGAGAACGATTATAGGTAGTAATAATAATGCTAGTCTTTGGGCTTGCTTTTTCTTCCATAGTTTTTCGTATTGTTATTATCGTAGTATTTTTTTGAACCTTTTTTCAAGATTTTTTCTCCATAATAGCAATTCTTCTCCGGAGAGATTTTTTGTCCTTACCATGCACTTATATTCATTTGGTTTAGTTTTATAAGGGAGATAATTTTTATCAAAAGAGATATCATAATTTTCGGGGTTTTTCCAGATTTTACTTTCCGGGAGCGGAGCATATATAGTGAAATCAAAATCATATGTGTAGGGTTCAACCTCTTCACAGAACTGCCACATTTTTTCTAGACTTTTTTCATTTTCGCCCGGCAACCCGACTATCATTGCGCATTTAACATTTATGCCCGATGAATGCAAAAACTTAATTGCTTCTTTATTCATTTCTACGCTTGTTCCCTTCTCTATGCTTTTTAGGATTTCATCATTTGCGCTTTCAACACCTATCAGAACTTCTCTGAGCCCATTTTTAGCGGCGAATTTGATTAGTTCTTTATTTCTTAAAATAAGATCGGAGCGTGAAAAACAGCGCCAGGTCATTCCGTATTTTTTAAGCAACCGGGCAATTTGTAAATCTCTTTTCGGAAAAGCAAAAAATTCATCGTCGTATATCATAATAGCCCTGAACCCGATATCGGCTATTTCTTGAATTTCTCTTTTTATGTGTTGGATAGAGCAGAATCTTATACCTTTATCCCACCGGCAGCAAAAAGCACATTTTCCCCAGATGCAGCCCCGTGCTGTCATCATGGGTGTAGCCCTGACATTATTAATGTAGAATTCATATTGCCATAGGTCTATTGCTTTTCTGTCAGGATAAAAATCATCAATGTTTTTTGCCCAGCCCTCTATCACTTTTTCTCCTTTAGCAATAGCAAGTTTTTGAATAGTCAATTCGCCATCTCCTATTGAAACTTTATCAAATCCAGCGTCAAGAGATTCCTGCGGACAAATACTGACATGGGGGCCGCCAGCTGTCACCCTTTCGGCACCTTTTTCTTTTAGCCATTTTAATATTTCTTTTGCCCTTAGAAAGTCGGGAGTTACGATAGAAATCCCATAAAAATCTGCCTCTACAAATCTCCATCCATCAGCAAAGTCTAAAATTTCAACTTCATAGCCATTTTCTTTCAAGACATAAACAAGATAGAGACATCCAAGATGAGGTAATGATTTCTGATTCAAAAGATAGGGCCTGTCGGGTATAATAAGTATAGCTTTCATTATATAATTTTATATATCATATTTGTTAAAAAAATGGAAGTAAAAAAAGTTTTAATAATCGCCAACTTATTTCATGCTTCTCCGAGAATACCCATTTTAGCTAAATATCTTTCTGATTTTGGCTGGGAGCCGACAATTCTGACGGTACCAACAACGGAAGATCCCCGCAGCCAGTTAGTATTCCCTGCTGATTTTAAAGAAAAAACAATGGCACGGAGCTTTCCCAGATCTTTTTATAAAAATCATTGGATACATAATTATAAATTATTATTTAATAAGTTTATATCCGAAGATAACATAAAATTTACCAAAATTGATTCTGGATTATGGGGAGGCGATTGGGGAGAATACGGAAATATTATTGAAATTAGAATATAATAATATGAAAGTTAGCGTTATTATAACAACTTATCAGCAACCTGATTTTTTATCCGAAGCGATAGAAAGTATCTTAACGCAGACTTTTAATGATCTTGAACTAATCGTTGTAAACGATGATCCTCTTGGGCAAGAAACAGAAAAAATCGTTTTATCTTATAATGACCCAAGAATTGTTTATATTAAAAATGAGAAAAACCTTAAGGGAGCTAAAAGTTTGAATATTGGGTTAAGAGCTGCAAAGGGTGAGTATATTGCCATTTTAGATGACGACGATGCTTGGATTAGTAAGGATAAATTGGAAAAACAGATCAATTTTTTGGAGAAAAATCCAGAATATATTATTGTGGGAACCAGTTCTATACATATAGATCGCAAAACTAATAAGGAAATCACAAGATATACTGGAGGGTTTAACCTTAAAAATATAGAAAAATTTATTCTTACAAAAGTTCCGTTTGCGCACTCGTCAATTTTATGCCGGCGAAATGCTATGATTTCAGTAGGGGGATATAGCGAAGATTTACCCCGAGCTAAAGATATTGACTTGTATATAAAACTTGTTAAACTTGGGAAATTTGGATTTCTACCAGAATGTTTTATAAAGTATCGCGAAATAGTACCAGAAGAGGATATTATTATTAAAAAACATCTTCTCGATGCATTTTTTCATAAAAAAGTTATTTGGCGACATCGTAAAGATTTTCCTCATATTTATTTTTTAAGTTCTTACTTAAAAATTAGTTTAAGATATTTAATATTTAGAACCTTAATATTCCTCCCTCTTCTTTATAAAATATATAGAAAAGTACGTTATAATAAAGAAGATTTTCTGCCAACCCTAAAAATTCCTTCGGTAAGTAGGATTGGTCTGGATATTGAGTTAGCTCGTCAATTTAAGAGATTAAAACCAGGAATTGTTTTAGAAGCAGGTTCTGGGTGTTCTGGACGTTTACCTTATAAAAAATATATTCCCCATACAAAATATCTGACCCTAGATATTGATAAAAAAAGCAAACCGGATATTTGCTGCGATTTGCACGATATAAAATGGGAATCTGACTATTTTGATGCGGTTGTTGCTATTGAAGTTTTGGAGCATCTCTATAATCCCCAGAAAGCGATTGATGAAATGCGGCGGATTCTCAAACCGGGAGGAGTTTGCCTTTTGTCAACCAGGTTTATTCATCCCTACCATCCCGGCCCGAAAGACTATTACAGGTTTACCTGGGATTCTTTGAATTATCTTTTCAGAGATTTTCAAAAAGTGGAAGTTTTTCATCATGGGAACAAAATTCAATCTCTTTGGCAGATTCTTGCAGACGGAAAGTTGAAGATTTTTTTGAATATTTTCAACCCGTTGATCGCCAGGATAAGTTCCCGAAAAACCAGGTTTCCCTGCGGATTCATAGTTTACGCTGAAAAGTAGAATTTTTTAAAAACATGCCCAATCAGGAAAATTTTAATTCTCAGTTTTTAATGGATTACCGCGACCATATGGAAGGAATTGATCTTTCAAGCTGGAACAGGTACTATTTTATTATAAAAGAAATAATCAGGATTAAACCAAAGACCATTTTGGAAATTGGGGCGGGGAGCGAGATAGTGAAAAATTGCGTCAAAAACTTGGTTGAGGATTACCGGGTAATGGATATTAACGAGAAATTGAAACCGGATATTTTGTCCGATTTGAGAGATTTCCGGCCGGAACTGAAAGAAAAATTCGATTGTTTGGTTTGCGCCGAAGTTCTTGAGCACATGCCTTTTAGGGATTTGGAAAAAAATTTGGACAACATCCGCCGGTATTTAATTCAATCAGGGAAATTGTTGATTACCATTCCCCACAGAAGAGCAAGGTTTATGATTATCACCCCGTTTAATTATCAAAAACCGATAATTTTTACTTTGCCTTTTTTTATCAAAAGCAGCCCAAAATCTTTTTATAATCAAGTTATAAAGAGAAAAATCTGGATAGATCCTCATCATTGCTGGGAGATTGGCGATGGTAAAATTGAGAAAAGAGACGTAGAAACCGCAATGGAAAAAGTTGGCTTTAATATCGAAAAATTTATGAAACTTTTACATGTGGATTTCTGGGTTTTAACAAAAAAAGCATAATTTTATGTCAAAAATAAATCTCTCTTCTAAAATTTTTGTGGATGGAGCAGATCCGGAAGAAACTAGAGAAACTAAAAGACTTTTAGGGTTTGTTGATGGTCAGACTACTAACCCCACTCTGGTTTCCAAAAACCCGGCAGCTCGAGAAAGAATAGAAAAAAGAGAAAAATTTACCAGAGAAGAAATCTATCATTTTTATAAGGAAGTAGTAAATAAAATTGCCAAAATTACTCAAGGTCCAATTTCTGTTGAGGTTTATGCTGATAGCGAAACTAAGGCCGAACAAATGCTTGAAGAAGCCCGGGAAATGCAAAATTGGATTGATAATGCCTACATTAAGTTTCCTATCACTAAAGAAGGATTAAAAGCAGCTCACTTCGCCGTAAAAGAAGGGATTCCCATTAATATGACTCTTTGCTTTTCCTAGGAGCAGGCAGCTGCGGTTTATGCTGCCACCCTGGGAGCAAAGAAGCCAATTTTTGTCTCTCCTTTTGTTGGCAGATTGGATGATAGGGGAGAGAACGGAATGGAGTTGGTTTTTAATATAATTAGAATGTATCAAATTGGAGATGGTCATGTTCTCCCTTTGACTGCCAGCGTTAGAAATTTAGAACACTTACTTTATGCAATTCAAATTGGTTCTCCCTTAATTACTGTTCCATTTAAGGTGATTAAAGAATGGGCAGAAAATGGTTTTGTTTTACCAGATGAAAAATTTAACTATCAACCAAACCTCAAACCCATTGATTACAAAGAAATTGCTCTAGATAAGAACTGGCAAGATTACGATCCTTCGCATGATTTAACCGATATCGGGGTAGAAAAGTTTTCTCGGGACTGGAAAAATTTAATTCGATAGACAATTCAGGATTGTTTAAGCTAAAACATCTACTAAAATAATGCGTCACCCAAATATTCTTGATGGTCAAAATATTTTTGAACCCGAGAAAATAAAAAATCTGGTTTTTTATTACCAGGAGTTGGAAGAAAATAAAGTAAATTTATGAGATACCTTAGCTTTGATACCCGAGATTATTTAATTCTAAAATGGATTCCGGAAAACAAAGACTTAACTTTGCTTGAAATTGGAGTGGGATTGGGGAGTTTTGCCAATAAGATTCTTGGAAAAGTCAAGAAATATTGTGGAGTTGATATCTCCTGTGAATTAATTGATTATCTTTCTGATCTATACAAAAATAATGATTTTATAAATTGGCGATGTTTGGACGTTTGTCAGGAAAACTCTATATTAAATGAAAAGTTTAATATTATTTTTTCGGCTCATACACTAGAACATGTAGAGTCGCCACAGGGGTATTTTAATTTTATTGCCAAACACCTTGAACCCAATGGTACCACTTTTGTTATCTTCCCAAATGAATCAAAAGAGAAACATCACGGGATTACATGGTTTAACAACAAAAAAGAGTTATTAGAAATAATTGTTAAGGCCAGACTTAAAGTAACTGAGCTATTGGAAGTAAAAGAAACAACTTGGCACAGAGTTGTGAAATGGTCACTATGGGGATTTCCTAGATCGATGATCGTAAGAAATAAAAAAACTCCTCAAACTTTTGAAAAAACCGAAGCTTTTAAAATTATTAAATCAACCGGTATTAAAAAGTATTTATTTGCAGTTTATGCAAAAATAGTAACAAACTTGGCAGCGATGTTCCCTCTGTATAAATAGGAGGAAATTGGAAGGGATATTCAAGATAAAAATTTATTTATTCAACTGAGACGCAAATAAAAATAAAATTTTCATAATGTTAAATTTACCTTGGGTTTCTATTATTATCCCTTGTCGGAATGAGGAGAAATTTATTGGAAAGTGTTTGAATTCAATAATTAATAACGATTATTCCAAAGAAAGCCTGGAGATTTTAGTTATTGATGGAATGTCAGAGGATAAAACCAAAGAAATAGTAGAAAAATATACTAAGCAATATCTCTATATAAAAATTTTAGAAAACCCGAATAAATTTACTCCTTTTGGATTAAATATTGGAGTTAAGAATGCTAGAGGCGACATTATTATTAGAATGGATGCTCACTCTACCTATGAGAAAGATTATATTTCTAAGTGTATAAAATATTTAAATCAATATAATGCTGATAATGTTGGTGGAATATGGAAGATAATGCCCAGAACACATACCTTAATAAATAAAGCTATTGTTTTTGCTTCTTCTTCAATTTTTGGAGCGGGGGATGCCTATTATCGGCGGGGTTATTCGCGAGGACCAAAATGGGTAGATACGGTTTTTGGCGGGTGTTATAAAAAAGAAGTTTTTGAAAAAATCGGTCTTTTTAATGAGAATCTCATTAGGTCTCAGGATATGGAGTTTAATTTAAGATTAAAAAGAGCCGGAGGGAAAATTCTTCTGGTGCCTGACATCATAAGTTATTATTATCCGAAATCTAATCTTAAAGATTTTTTTAGGCACAATTTTTCAGATGGGATTTGGACAACCTATCCTCTAAAATTCGGGATTAGAATCTTTTCCTGGCGGCATTTAGTTCCTTTATTTTTTGTATCCAGCTTAATTTTAAGTTTATTTTTTTCATTCTTTTTTTGGCAAGCAAGGTTATTTTTTGATTTAATTTTCGGCAGCTACGTTTTTTTAAGTTTATTTTTTTCAGTAAAAATTTCTTTTAAAAAGGGATTTCAATATTTGTTTTTGATGCCAATTGTTTTTGCCACTCGTCACTTTGGCTATGGATTAGGATCAATCTGGGGAATAGTTAAGCTTCTTAGGGGTTAGCTTCTTAGGGATTAGGAATATGGAAAAAATTATTCATACTTATAAAGATCTTATCGTGTGGCAAAAAGCCATGGATTTAGTGGTAAACGTTTATATTCTTACTGAAAAATTTCCCCGAGAAGAACTATACGGGTTAATTTCTCAAATGCGGAGATCTGCAGTATCGATTCCTTCTAATATTACTGAAGGAAGATTGCGGGGACATCGCAAAGAATATCGTCAGTTTCTTAGAAATGCCCATGGATCTGGTGGAGAATTAGAGACCCAAATAGAAATATCTAAAAGATTGCCCAAGATGAAAGATTTAGATTTCCAAAGGGTTGATAATTTATTAGAAGAAGTTATGAAGATGCTAAACAAAATCATTTCCAACCTAAAACCTAATTCCTAATAAGCTAAAAAGCTAATAATCTAATCATGGAAGAAAGAAAACAAAGAGAAATTGAATACTATGACAAATATGCAAAAGAATGGCTGAAAAGTCCCCTGGCAAAGAAATGGGAAGGAGATTTTGAAGGGTTTAATCCCGAGCTTTTAACAAGTTTTCAATTTTGTTATCGGTGGTTAGAGAAAAATTGCCGAAATAAACAGGTATTAGATTACGGTTGCGGAAACGGAATCCATTCTGTTTTTTTGGCAAAAAGCGGAGCAAAAGTAGTTGGAATTGATTTATCGGAACCCTCGCTTCAAATTGCCAGAGAGAGAGCCGAAAGGGAGGGACTGACAGGCAAGACCGAATTTTTAAAAATGGATTGTGAAAAAATGGAATTTCCGAATGATTTCTTTGATATTGTTTTTGATGGCGGAACTTTTTCTTCTCTGGATTTTAAAAAAGCTTTTCCGGAATTGGCAAGGATTTTAAAACCAGCAGGCTTCCTTATCGGGATTGAAACTTTGGGCCACAATCCTTTAACTAATTTAAAGAGAAAGATAAACAAAATTAGGGGCAAAAGAACAGGGTGGGCAGCAACTCATATTTTCAAAATGAATGACCTAAGTGAGGCAAAGAATTATTTTTCCGCCATTGAGACTAATTTTTTTCATTTAACCTCTTTGGTAATTTTTCCCTTCTTGGGGTTACCGGGAACTAAATTTTTATTGAAAATTCTTGAAGAAATAGATAGGGGATTGTTTAAAATACCATTTTTTAAAAAATATGCCTTTAAGGTAGTATTTATTTTTTCTCAACCTAAAATCTAATATTAAATGTTAAGGGGTTGAATATGGCAAAAAGATTATTTGATATCGTATTTTCTTTTTTAGGATTGGTGATAGTTTTGCCCTTACTAGGGGGGATTGCTTTTTTAATAAAATTAGATTCAGGGGGCCCCGTTTTTTATCGAGGAATGAGGGTAGGAAAAGGGGGCAGAGAGTTTAGAATCTTTAAATTTAGAACAATGGTTAAAGACGCTGAAAAAATGGGAGGGCCCTCTTCTTCGGCTGATGACCCCCGGTTAACTAAGTTTGGTAAATTTTTGCGGAAACATAATTTAGATGAGTTGCCTCAATTAATTGATGTTTTGCGTGGTAAAATGAGTTTTGTGGGGCCGAGGCCAGAAGTTCCCCAAGAGGTTGAAACCTATGACCCGGAAGTCAAAAAAATAATTTTGAGCGTTAGACCGGGGATGACAGACCTGGCAACCCTGGAGAATATTCATGAAGGAGAAATTCTTAGGGGTAGCCAAGATCCCCACCGGGCTTATCGAGAAATTATCAAACCTAAAAAACTCAAATTGGCCGCAGAATATGTTAAAAAAAGGTCTTTTTGGCTGGATATTAAAATAATCTTGAAAACTTTAAAATCTGCCCTTTGATTTCTTATTTTTGAATGGTTTTTGCTCGGAAATGTGACTTTCAGTACACGCTCACTCGCCCAGCGTGCTCGCTCGCTCGGTCCTCGGCTCGCTCTCTTGCTCGCTTTGCTCGCTCGAACCGTGCCCGCTCGCCTGCGGATGGTCCCGAAAGCCACATTTCCTCGTATCAACTTTATTCCTATGATGAATTATAAGCAAATTTCAAAAGAAATCAGGAAAAAAATATTAAAGATGATGTTTGAAGCCCAGGGAGCCCACATCGGTTCTTGTTTGAGCTGCGTTGAGATTTTAACCGTGCTTTACTTTAAAGTTTTGAAAATAAACCCAAAAAAGCCCTTAGCCGAAAATCGGGACAGGTTTATTTTATCAAAAGGTCATGCGGCAGCCGCTCTTTACGCCGCTTTAGCCCAAAGAGGATTTTTCCCGGAGAAAATCTTAGGTTCTTATTGTAAAGACGGCGGGAAATTACCGGGTCATTCCACCAGGGGATGCGCGCCGGGGGTTGAGGTTTCTACGGGTTCCCTTGGTCACGGTTTGCCAATGGGAGCAGGAATGGCCATAGCTGCTAAAAACGATAATAAAAAATATCGAATCTTTGTTTTAATGTCAGATGGCGAATGCGAAGAAGGCTCCAATTGGGAAGCAGCTCTTTTTGCCAGTCACCATAAATTAGATAATTTAGCGGCAATCATTGATTACAATAAACTTCAGGCGCTTGGCAGAACCAACAAAGTTTTGAATTTAGAACCTCTGGCTAAAAAATGGGAAGCTTTTGGCTGGCAGGTTAAAGAAATAGATGGACATAATTTTTCTCAGATAGAAAAAGTTTTTTCAAAAATTCCTTTCAAAAAGAATAAACCAAGTTTGGTTATTGCCCATACCGTGAAAGGAAAAGGAGTTTCTTTTATGGAAAACAAACTCGAGTGGCATTATAAAAACCTTACAGAAGAACTATATAAATCAGCTTTGAAGGAGTTAAAATGAGAACTGCATTCATCAACACCTTAACTAAATTAGCCCAGAAGGATAAAAGGATTTATCTTCTTACCGGAGATTTGGGTTTTTCGGTTTTTGAGAATTTTATGAAAAAATTTCCCAATCGCTTTTTAAACTGCGGAGTGGCTGAGCAAAATATGATGGGGGTGGCGGCCGGCTTAGCTCTAAGCGGCAAAAAACCCTACGTTTATTCCATTATTCCTTTTGTGACCGTAAGGTGTTTGGAGCAAATCCGGAACGATATTTGCTATCAAAATTTAGATGTGAAAATTGTTGGTGTTGGAGGGGGTTTCAGTTATGGTGTCCTGGGGGCTACTCATCATGCGATTGAAGATTTGGGAATTTTAAGGGTTCTGCCAAATTTCACTGTGCTCTGCCCGGGAGATCCAATTGAGGTTGAACAACTAATGCTGAAATCTTATCTTACCAAATCTCCCACCTATATCAGATTGAATCGGAGTGGTGAAAAAATAATCCATAAATTGGGAGATGTTATTGAAATCGGGAAACCCTTTGTTTTAAAGAAAGGTAAAGACGGGGCGGTAGTCGTCAACGGAGTTTTTTTGGGGATTGGTAAAGAGATAGTTGAGAAATTGGCAAAAATGGGCTATAATCTGAAATTGATAAGCCTTCCTACCTTAAAACCGGTAGATAAAAATTTTTTATTCAAAGAATTAAAAGAATATAAATTAGTATTTTCTTTAGAGGAACATAATATTATGGGGGGATTGGGAACGGTTTTGGCAGAAGTTTTAATGGAGAAGGAGTGGAGGGGCACCCTTAAAAGATTGGCTATTCCGGATCAATATTTCTATCGTGTAGGCGGGGCTGAATACATTAGGAGAAGGTATCGTCTAAGTGCCGAGCAATTAACCGATTATATTTTGAAAAATTTTATTAAAAAATAACTGCTCGGGAATTTGATTTTTAGGATACGCTTGTCTTGCTCCAGCGGCAAGACTCGCTCGGTCCTCGGCAAAATTCGAGCACATAAAGCGTTATGTGCTCGACCAAGCAATTTTGCCTGCGGATGCTCCTAAAAACCAAATTCTCTCGCTTAAGGATTTATTCGTAAATTCGTATTAATTCGTAAATTCGTTGATGAATATGGGATACAAAACTCCTTTTGTGGGTTACAAATTACAATATCAGAATTTGAAAAAAGAGATAGATAATGCAATTCAGAGCGTTCTTAAACGGGGAGATTTAATTTTGAGAAGAGATGTGGAAAATTTTGAAAAAAATATCGCTGAATTTCTGGGAGTAAAGTATGGAGTAGGAGTAAATAGCTGCACCGATGCCTTGATTTTATCTTTAAAAGCAGCCGGAATCGGTCCCGGGGATGAAGTTATTACCGTTTCTCATACTTTCTTTGCCACAATTGAGTCCATTCATCATACGGGAGCCGAGCCGATTTTGGTGGACGTTAAAGATGATTTCCTGATGGATGAAAATAAAATAGAAAAAGCAATTACTAAAAAAACAAAAGCAATTTTACCCGTTCATTTAAATGGAAGAGTTTGTGAAATGGATAAGATAATGAGAATTGCCAAAAGCTATAAACTAATAGTTATTGAAGATGCGGCTCAAGCCCTGGGAGCTGAATTTCATGGAAAGAGGGCGGGTTCTTTTGGCCTGGCAAGCTGCTTTAGTTTTTATCCGGCAAAACTTTTAGGGGCTTTCGGAGACGGGGGATTGGTGGCAACCAATGATAAAAAATTTGCCCAAAAGATTCGGCTTTTGAGAAATCACGGCGAAGCGACCAAAACCAAGATAGTTTGCTATGGATTTACCTCCCGTTTGGATAATCTTCAGGCAGCCATTCTAAATGTGAAATTTAAATATTTACCAAAATGGATAAAGAGAAGAAGAGAGATAGCAAAAATTTACAACAAGGATTTAGCCTCCATTTCTCAAATAAAAGTTCCGCCGGCTCCCGATTCGGATTCAAGATATTTTGATGTTTACCAAAACTACGTATTAAGAGCCCAAAAAAGAAATCAGCTCTTTGGGTTTTTAAAACAAAAAGGTGTGGAAACTTTGATTAAGGATCCGATTCCTAACCACTGGCAAAAAGGATTGGGCTTAGAGAAATTTTGTTTACCAAACAGTGAGAAATTTGCCAAAGAAGTGATTTCTCTGCCGATGTACCCCGAATTAGCTAATCAACAAATAAGATACGTTGTCAATTGCATTAAAGAGTTCTACGAGTCTGGCCTCGTAAAAAATAATAAAAAATGATTAAAAAAAGAACTTTATTTTTTTTAATCGGGGACATAATTTTAATTTCTCTAGCCGTTTTTTTAGCTTTTCTTTTAAGATTTGAATGGGAAATTCCCGGAGAACATCTCTTGAATTTAGCGGGAATGATTATTTTGGCTTTAATTTTTTGCCCCCCAGTTTTTTATGGTTTAAAACTCTATGCTTTTTCTTGGTCTTATGTTTCTGCTTCAGAGCTGGTAAGCTTATTTAAGGCGGTTTTGTTAAGTTTTTTATTTCTGGCAGCAGCTTTGTTTTTGTTCCGGGACAGCCCTATCTTTTTGGGTTTCCCTCGTTCCACTTTTTTTATCAGCTTTTTTTTAGTTTTTCTGTTCACCGGGGCTGTTCGTTTTGCAAAAAGAATTTATCTTCAGGTCTTTCAGCCAAAACCCAAAAAAGTTCAAGAAAGAACTTTAATTGTTGGAGCGGGAGATGCCGGGGAGCAAATTTTAAGAAGTATTTTAAG
>Ga0210009_1001241_pt1 | contig 22882 bp, 23 predicted proteins | sample CryGeyCG2114_065_FD_185457 | JGI IMG/M metagenome (GOLD analysis project Ga0210009, IMG submission 185457) | Groundwater microbial communities from aquifer - Crystal Geyser CG12_big_fil_rev_8/21/14_0.65 (SPAdes) (version 2) | ecosystem: Environmental > Aquatic > Deep subsurface > Groundwater ... | reverse complement strand
GCTTAAAAAATTATTTTTCTTTGTAATATCTGAGTACCTCCTTGCACTTACTATAGATCGATTTAACAAATAGTAGGAGGTACTATGTCTCGTTCATCTTCAAAAGCTCTTCTTCTTTCAGCCGCTGTAACTGGTCTACTTGCTGTCTCAGCATGTTCGGCGACTCAAACGGTCAGCGACTCAACGGTAGGTAAATGTATGGGGGTTAATGCCTGTAAAGGTCACTCGGACTGCGCCACTAAAATGGATGGCTGTGATGGTAAAGAAGGATGCCAAAGCATGAGTTCTTGCAAAGGCCATAATAGCTGTAAAGGTAAGGGCTTTAAGAAACTATCGAAAAAAGATTGTGATGCTAAAGGCGGGAAGTTTGAAGCTTAATCAAGCTGACAAAAATATTTTAGTGGGTGTTGGCTTGCGCCACACCCATTTTCCTTATCTGGAATCAACACAAGAAAAGGTTTGTGACTTTTTTGAAGTTATTTCAGAGAATTTTATGAACACATTGGGCAGACCTAGAAGGATGCTCGATCATGTTAGGAAAGTACATCCTATTGCCATGCATGGGGTGTCTCTTTCAATTGCAAGTAGCGATGAACTAGATACAAAATATTTAAGTCAGCTTAGAAACCTTGCCCAAGAAATTAACCCGATAATATTAAGTGATCATTTATGCTGGACGGGTGGAAACGCCCACAACCTACATAATCTTTTACCTTTTCCATATACTAATGAAGCATTAGAGCACGTTATTGAGCGTGTTCAGTATGTGCAAGATTATTTGCAGCGACCATTAACGCTAGAAAATCTATCCGCCTACCTAAGTTATAATAAAAATGAAATGGATGAAATTGAGTTCATGAATGAGCTTTGTCAAAAAGCGGGTTGTTCCATTTTACTTGATTTGAATAATCTCTATGTAAACTCAGTTAATATTGGCTTTGATGCGAAAAAAGCATTATCAAAAATTAATTTTGATTATGTTAAACAAATTCATCTAGCCGGTTATTCCGATTTTGGCACTCATCTTTTTGATACGCACTCAAAAGAGGTGCAAGAACCAGTTTGGGAATTATTAAAGCTCTCAAAATCTAAATTAAGTGATCAAGCTATTTTAATTGAATGGGATGAGGATATTCCTGAATTTGATGTATTACTGGCAGAAGTTTCAAAAGTTAAAGAAATATTAAAGGATAAGGCTTGAAGTTAGCGGACTTTCAAAAAACATTTCTTAATAGTATTCAAGATGATCAAAACATTGAGCTACAGTCTCTTATCAAGCCAGCGGGAACGTTGAGCGCGGCACAAGCGATTCAGGTTTATCGCGGAGATTATAAAGCAAGACTAAGTGAAGCGATAGGAGAGTTGTACGAAAGTATTTGGTATGTACTTGGTGATGAAGAATTTTTTAGTGTGGCTAAAGAGTATATCGAGTCACATCCCTCATCAGTTAAAGAACTTGGATCATATGCCAAAGACTTTCCCATCTACTTAAAGACTCACCCGTTAAGTGAGGACTTTCCATTCTTGTCACAGCTTGCTGAGTTCGAGCAGATTTTTTGGAAATTTTTTCATCAAGCAGAAACTCAGATCTATGATCCTTTCATTGATATAGAGGCAAAGGATCTTGGAGCTTCTACATTTTCATTTCCAGAACAATGCCGTTTGTTTTCATGGCCTTGGAGTATTGATAAAATATTTGAAGCAAGATCAGGCGAGAGTGATCAAGAGCTTGATTGGGATCAACCTTCTTCTTGTATGTTAGTTAAGCTTAATCAAAGAATAAGTGTCTTTAAACTGACTCATCATCAGTATAGGACTCTTTGTAATATATGCAACGGAGACTCTATTGAAAGCAGTTTAGAAGGCAACCCAGAGGATGTTTCTTCGTTATTTTCGCTGCTTCGCACACAGATGATCCCTTTACGAAAAAAGAGTTAGGGCGCATTATGGATACAATAAGATTGGTCGGAGTTTCCATGAGTTCAATACCTTATGAAAGTGAAATATTTATTCAAAGTGTAAGAGAGCTTGACCGTAAAACTATGAGTCAACTTGTTCTCGAACACACTAAAATATTAAGACGAGCTTGTCTTGGCATGGGCTTCAAAGATGATATCGCAGATGATCTTGTTCAAAATACCTGGGTAACATTTTTTGATGTAGCTAATCGCTATGAAGGGCGATCAAAGATTAAGACATTCCTTTTTGGTATTCTTTACAACAAGGCCAGAGAACTTAGAAGAAGTGAAAAAAAACATTCCCATGATGAGTGGAATGAATTTGAATCTCGCTTTGATGACACAGGCCACTGGGTTAAGCCCCCAGAAGCACCTGATGTGTTTTTTGAGCGATCACAGAATATGATCATTCTTTCTTCTTGTTTAGATAAATTGCCAATGCAACAAAGAGCTGCTTTTACTTTAAAAGAAGTCCAAGAGCTTTCAACAGAAGAGGTTAGTGAAGTGATGGGAGTTTCTGCTAATAATTTAGGAGTTCTATCCTTTCGCGCCAAAGCTAATTTAAGAGAATGTTTGGAGAAAGAAGATGCTTAGTTGTAGGGATACGGCAAAGATAAATGCCTCCGGTCAAAAAATACCGCTACTTAAAAAGCCTAGTATTTGGTTTCACTATCTTATTTGTAAAACCTGTCGTGCATATGCATATCAAATGGATTTGTTGTCAAAAGGTGTTCGTAAGTTAAATGTTAAAGATGAAGCTAAAGAGAAAGCTTTAGAGGAAAAAATACTACAGAAATTTATTAAAAACGTTGAGAAAAAGTAATCCTACATTCCCAAGGACTGTTTTGAGTTGATCCAGCGACTGTCGTCGTTGTTCTTTGTGTCGCATTACAAGAAGCCTGACGACGTTGCAGTCCTCTTGAATATTCACTAGCAATTCTGAATCCTTGATCTTCTGTCGTCGATACGATTGTTCCACCATTTCGAATAACTTCATATCTATAATCCGTACCGGCCGTGATATTAAAACTAGAACCGCTATTATTATTTCTTTCGCTGTAACCTATATTACCAGACAAATTATATTCTTCTCGGTATTGATTGCTTGAAGTTAATTTTTTGGGATTGGCTTCTCCAAGAGTGTTCTCAGTCGTATATCTTGCATCTATCGAGCCGACGATTCCTCCATTTTGTGATATAGGATTTCCATCTCTATCTACACCATAGGTTAGTCTTCCACCATAAACATTTCTATTCGTTTGAGCATTATTTGTATTTGTATTAGTGTTGACATAACTTAGATCAAAGTTAATGTCTGAACCAATTGTGTCCATTACTGTAAAACTTCTGGTTGAACCATTTTCAATTAAAGTTCCATCAGGAGCGTTTCTTCTTGTATCATTTGTTGAAATAATAATTCTTCCATCTTCTGAAAGAATGATGCCTGGATCTATACTAACTGCGGTTGATAAAACAGTTCTATCCTCAAGGTCTCCAGTACTTCTTTCAAATCGCACATATCCCTGAGTGTTGTCAGGTAAAAGCGAGTCTATGTTTTGACCAGCTACCAGCGTATTTTGTATTTGACCCTGCCTGCTTTCATAATTTGTTAACGTAACTGCAGTGTTTTCGTTTTCTAATCTTCCAGAAAGAGTTCTTCCACTTTCATCATCGACCTGACCAGATAAACTTAATTGTGTAGTGTCACTGACTTGTGTTCGATATAAGCCGGCGGCGTTAGTAATACCATCGTTTGCATCAACTGTTACTGATGTACGTATTAAATCAGTTTGTCCTACTGGAATATCAGTTGATAATGTTGTATTAAAATCGGTTGTCGAACCCGCTGCGTTTGATTGATAGCGGTAGTTTGAAATTGCAGTAACACTTATGCCTCGAATTGGATTATCTGGATCAGTATTGTCTGATGTGTTAAACGTTAAGAAGCTTCTTCCTTCAAAAAGAGTGCTATTATCATCACTTCTGTAGCGACCACTCAATCCGAAATCTTCTCTCTGTTGAATAAACCCATTACCTTCAAGAGTTGTACCATTAATACCGGTTTCAACTAATGATCCGAATCCCATCGAAGTTATACCATTATTCGTACTGCCAGCAGCTCTTAAAACCACGCCTTCAGTCTGACTAACTGTCGCCAATGAAGTTTCAAAAATATGTCCTCTCGGCTGGTTGGTTAAATTAAGACCTAAAGCATTTGGTTTTTCTTTATTAATATTAAGCTGAGGGTTTACAAAATTAGGCATTCTAATTTCACTAATATTGGTATCAATAACGTTAATATTTACGGGAGAAAACGTTTGCACTCTTGGTAAGGTTCCTGATCTAAAGGTTAGACTTCCTTCGCCTTGAACTTCAATTGAGTCTGGCTGTTCTACTTCGTTTAAGCCCCTAACATTTAAAGGGAGAACTCCATTTTGTTCTGTAGAGATGATAGCTCCTGGAACAGGAACAAGTGTTGGGGTTTGAACAGTGATTGGACTTGGATCAGAATTAACCGAGGCGGGAACACTCCAGATCTCAGGGGCTGATTGTGAAAGTAGTTGAGGAGTAATTATTTCTCTAAATTCAACTGGAACCTGCTCCGGACTAAGGGGGCGTCCATCTAATTGTAAAAATTCCTGACGACGCTCTTGGGTTCTAGCGGCAGGTGTATAGGAGTTTCTAACAAATTGTCCGCTTTGTTCATCCTTGGTAATGATTGTGTATCGATTCACTCCCTGATGATTCTCTAGAAGTATTAATCCTTGATTTAATCCACTCGCCGTAAAATATGATGCCATTCGTTTTGTTCGCTCTAGTGGTATTGTTGACGAATTAGGGTCTTCGTCTATCCTGTTGATGACATGATGGAGAATCTCAGTTCTTTCATTTAAAGGTAATGATGCTACTCCTCCAAAGGCTAAGCCTAAATTATTAGGCTCCCTGATAATCCTAGTGTTGATAATTTCAACGAGAAGAATTCCTTTTGGTAAGTGTAGACCAAACTCTTTTCTCGCAAACTCATTCATAATCGTGGCAAGTTCAGTACTTGATTTTGAGTTTAGATTTTGTAAACCATTTGCATTGGCGTATGCTGCAAGTAAGTTATGAAAAGGGTAGAGTTGTTCTCTAAATTGAGATAATTCCGGCACATCTCTAAGAAGTGCTTCCATCTGTAGGTTATAGGCCAGACCCGGGATATTATAAGCTGGAAATTCGACTTGAGAAGATTCGTTAATCTCACCAATCTGCGTTTGACATGAGTTCGTATTAACAACATTTGCGATATCGATGACCTCTGCGCCAAGTTCCTGGCCTAAATTCTCATCAATATTAGTAACCACTTCACTAATGTCGAAACTTAAATTTTGTAATGTTGGGTCAAATGGATTTTGTAATGATTCATTGCTAGCAAAACAAAGATTTGAAATAGAAAAAAAAAGAGTAATGAAAAAAGCGATTTTCATAGTATTATTATCGGCTTAAATCCTCTTTTTCCAAAGTTTAAACCGAATAATAATAGCTTATGATATCTTGATATGCCCAAAGGAATGGGCAGTTTTTCAACTTAAATTTTAGCGCGTTCTGAGAAGAAGTTTAGAGGCTGTCTCACGTCAACAATCCCGCCGCCTTTTGGTTTTGGAAAGTCGATGAGGCGAAGAACTGAGGCCATACAATCAACACCACCACCTGAAAAACGCGAGTCTTTGGCCTTAATATTAATTTTAGAAACTTTACCATCTTTACCAATTCTAAAGTTCATATCAAGAACACCTTCAACATCTTCTTGTTTTTGAAGCTCTTGTTGATAGCAATGTCTAAACTGCGGCAGGTACTCAGCTAGGATCTTACGAAGTAGTTCTGGATCCATTGAACCCATCACAACTGTTTTTGGAGCCGCGTAAGTTGTATCAATGCCACCTTTGGCCGCAAGTCCCTTAGCACCTGAATCACGGTTAAAGGCACCGTTCATACTTTCACCAAGACTACCAACTGCTCCTGAAGACTGTGCTTTAAGAAGGTTTTTAGAATTAGTGTTTGCACTTTTAACATTTGAAGTTGAAGCCAGTGATCTTGAAGCACTGTTGGCATCAACCGTAGGAGATTTACTATTCATAAATGAGCTCATGGCCGAGTTCATTTTAAACTCGTAAGCTTTCATCTTCGGTTTCTCTGCTACTTTTTGCTGAGATGGAGCAGGGGCAGCCGCTGCCGGAGCACTTGCCGGTTGCTGTTTTGGCTGTGGCTGTTGAGCCGCAGCTTTAGCTGTCTTAACTTCTTTTTTCTCGTATTCTTTTTGTTTTACACCATCATCTTTATCGACTTTATTTGGTGTCTCTGCTGTTTTTGTTTTTGTAACATCTTCAGACTTAATAGCTTTTCTATAAATAACAGCAATTTGTTTTTCTTCAGGTGGTTTAATACTGGTATCTACTAAAAGAAGTAACAGCATAAGACCCATCACGGTCCCAAAAATTTTACCAGAATCTTTTAGGAAGGCCGTATCTTTGCCAATCAAAGATGCAATTTTTAAGTGTGGAGGAGTTTCAACTTCTCTGGCTATGACTTGTAGAGTTCTATAAGTCCAGCTAGTCGCTTCGTCATCCTGAGTTTTTTCAAAGCCAGTAATATCTAAGAACTCAATGCCTGTACCAATTTGTTTGGCGAAAGGAATTTTTTGATTTGGTTCTAAAATAGGAAATAAGACTGAATCTTTTGTATTTCTGCCCGCCAAATAATATTGTTTATGGCGCATTCTGAGGTATTCAGTTCCTAAGATGACTCCATTAGATAAAACCATGACTTCAACTGAGCGATCATCAATAGGAACAACAATGTCATCATCTTCTGACTCAGCTTCACTGACATCAACAAAACTATCAACATCAACTGCTTTGGCTAAAATCTGAGATATTGATACTGCCTGGAAGGAACTTTCATCGAAAGTGATATCACAGTACTCATCATCGATAACAACAAGACCTTCTTTTGGAGGCAACCCGGGAAGAAGACTTCCGATATCCTCTTCCTCGAGCTTAATCACATCCTGATCGACGTCTTCGATTCGGTCCGTCTCGCTCGATATCTCTTCCATAAGGAACTCGACCGGCCCGAAACGGAGACGGTCTCCATCACCCAAACTTGCTCTTTCTACACGTTGTCCGTTAACCCAAACACCGTTATCTGATTGCAGGTCGATGACGTTAATAATGCCATTTTCGACGGTCATCATGGCATGGTAAGTTGAAATATGAGGATCATTAAGTTGAATATCAGCATGCTCAAACGAGCCAACTAAAAGTTTGCGTTTAGATAAATCAAAGCGCCAGCGAACTTCGCCTTGCTCATAACAGATCATGGTAGTGAGCGTTCGCTTGCTCATTCGCTTTCTCCCGATCTTAGCCTTGTGTTGATGCTTGTTTTGCTTCAGCAGCTTCTTGAGCGGCTTTAGCAGCATCTTCACGGCGTTGAACTTCTTCTTGAACGAGTTGTTCTAATTTCTTGGCCATATCTGAAAGCCTAGAAATAGTCTCGTTGGCCTTATCGACCTTATTCAATTGTTCTTCGGCTTTTTCAACGTTTCCACTGAGATAAAAACCCATCGCTTTATAAAATGAAATATCCTGACGGTTATTCTCAATCTCTGGAACTTCACTTAATACTTTTAAAGCAACTTTATTGTTTCCATCGAGAAGGTGAGCAACAGCTAGTGAAGCTAACACATCAGGATCTTGTCTATTGTTACGATAAAGCTCAGCAAGCAATGATTTAGCACCTCTAGAGTTACCCATAAGTAATTCAATCTGAGCTAAATTATATTTAGCTGTTAAGCTTTGATCCGCTTTTGAAAGCTCTGATCTTGCTTCAGGATAGAGCTGGCGTTGCATATAAAGTAAACCAAGATTATTGTGAATGGCCTGAGTCACTTTTGAGCTCTTTCCAAGTCCTAAAGCAAGACGATAAAAATACTCAGCTTTAGCGCTATCATTTCCATACCAGTGACAATTACCAACAACCATCCAATATGATGAATCTTTTCTAAACGTTGAAAGATTATCTTTTAATAATTGTTGTCCTTTATCACTTTCACCGCTTTGACAAAGTTTAGTCGCTTCACCAAGAACACCGTTGTCCTGGGCCCAATCATTTAAACGTTTGCCATCAAAGCGAATCGTCGTCTCAACCAAGAATGAATCATTTTGAGGCGCGGTAGAGCGTTCAAAGCGAGAGCTCGCACATGAAGTTATAAAGAATAGGAGAAGAATAATCTTAACCATTATCTTTCTCCTTTAGTACTTGCTGTTTTTCTATAGCGCACTTCTGGAATCGTCATTGGTAAAGCAAGAACAGCTGCTGGATGACTCCAGTTCATTTTAGATAGAACAGGTCCATGTTTAAAGGCAGCAATACTATTTGGACTTTCAAGTTTTCCACTTTCAACAAGACGTTCAATCTGTCTAGATTGCGCAGCTGCTTTAACTCTCATTGGCTTTGAAACCTGGGTCATAAATCCTTTAAACTGCCCTGCGAATTCATCAGGAACTCCTTGTGGAGTATAGCCTTCGATAAGATTGGCCGCCGTTGTATAGACATGATTCATTGAAGCAACGGCACGTAAAACAAGCTCGGCTTCGCCGTTCATATATTCTTCCGCCTGTGCTGCAAGTGTTTGAACAGAAGTTAAAATTTTCTCCAGCGCAGGATTGTAAACATCCTGGTTAAACGGCGTCATTTCTGGAAGTTTAAAATCATTGGCAGCTTTTTTAATCTGTTCAATTTTCTTGATGGCACTTAGTGTTTTATCTAACCAATCTTTAGACCCAACCATTTTAATAGCTTTTTTAGCATCACTATTATCAAGATCTAACCATAAACGACGTTTTGCAAGATCGAGTAGGAGGTCTTTTTCGCCATCGATTGCAGCTAAGACCTTACCATTAGCTTTCCATTCATCCATGGAGCGATCAAGATCACCAAGGCCAAGAGCATGTTGATAAGCTTCAACAGTTTTTTCCATCAAAAACTTTGTTCCTAGATCACATTTAGCACCAACTTTTAATAATTCGTTAGTTTTGTTGTTATCAAGTAAACGAATTGTATATGCTCTCGAGAACAGGTCTCTCATGAGTTTCTTTTCACTTCGTTTGTCTGAACACATCTTTGTTAAGAGAGCTTCACTCATTGAACGTGACGTAGCAAAATCCTGTGCCAATAAAAGCTCTTCACTCATGGCATTCATTTGCGGTAATGCTTTACCAAATGGATCTTTCTTTTCTTGAACACTTTCTTTGGCTTCAGCATCCATTAAGACGATAGACTTACCAAGCCATTCAAAAGATTCTTTACCACGTCCAAGTTCTAGAAGAACAACTGATTGCGTGAAAGCAGCTTGTCTTCTAATAGTAACAGGATAAGTTTCTGCGGCAGCTAAGCCTGCAAGTCCTTCAAGAGCAAGAGCTGGATCGCCTGAACGGCGAAGTTTGTCTGTTTCCTCGAAAAGAAGCTGACCAAGAATACCAATAGCCTTGTTGATTTTATCTTTATCGAAATCTAAATATCCTTTTTCTAGACGTTTAATTGAAGAAGATAATGACGTCGCATCTTTCTTCTTAATTTGATCATCCATTAACGTCGCCATCATATCTTGTTGGATCTTGATGTCTTTGTCGTAATGCTTAACGTAGCTTGATAAAACAGCATCAGCTTCAACTGGACGAGACTGATCAAGATAAAGAGTGAAGAGTCTGCCATAAATCGTTCTTGATGTTTCATCCACAGGCCATGTTTTTAAATGTCTTGTATAAGTGTATTCGGTAAGAGAAGCGAGCTCTTTGCCTTTAACATTTCCTCTTGTAAGTATCGATAAAAGGGCATTAAGATTCTTTCTTCTCAGCTCATCGATGTCTTTTTCTTTAGAGTCCAATTTCTCAAGAAGATTAAACGAGAGGCTGTATGTCTTAGATGCTCTTGAATCTTCTTCTACAACATATAATGTTTCACCTTGATAATAACGATACCAAGGAGTCTTAACAGGGTTGATCCCAGCAAGAATGTCGAAATACGCTAAGATTCTTTCGCTTTTTGGATGATGATCAGCTAGCTCATATTTTGTCTTGGCCAATCTTTCTTGTAACCAACCTGCAAAAGCCTGGATACGATCAACCGCTTGATCTCTCTCCATTTCTTCAAGTGGTGTCTCTTTATGAAAAGATAATAGGTCTTGAGCTGTTTTAAAAAGAAGATCTTCACGTTTAAAGTTACGATAAAAATCTAATTGAAAGAGGTGAGTGCTAGCAATCATTCTTGTATGCTTAGCAGCGCGACCAATTTCAAGAGCATTAAGCGTAACTTCTTGAGCTTCTGGGAAAAATCCTTTATCAGCCACTTTTCTAGCAAAGTTTAAAAGAGTCTCTGCTTTTTCTTTGTCATCTTTAATTTTTTCGACGAAGAAATCACGAGCTTCAAGCGGTCTTTTGTCTAGAATATGGAATACACCAATAGCTTCAAGAACCTGCGTTCCAATATCAGTATATTTCACAGGATGTGGATTGTTTTCGCTATTTGAGTCAAGGATCAATTGGTAAGTTAATTTCAGATTATCAATCGCTTTACTATAATTAGAAGTCTTAACATGACACCAAGACATATTGTATAAATGTTTAGTGCGCCACTCATCGTTGGCATTGCCTACAACCTGATCATAGTACTTTAGACACTTTTTATATTTTTTACCGTTATAGTAGTATTCTGCTAGAGAAGTCATCGCGTTGTGACGAAGACCACCTCTACCGCCTGCAAAGCGTAGAGCATTAAGGAGAAAACGTTCTGAATCTTTATCTTTATTATAATCACGTTCGTTTAGACCAAGGGTGTACCAAACTTCTGCCTTGGAAGGATATTTTGGGAAGTTCCTAAGCAGCTTCATCGCCATGATGCGAATTTCTTTATGCATGGCCGCCGACTCTTTAAAGAAAGCCGGCTTACCCAGATCTTTTCTCACTTGAGGAGAAGCCGCAAAAAAAGCTTTGTTTTCTTTTTCGCGAACAAGTTTAATCTTTTCAGAATAAAGCTCTACGAGTCTATGAGTTAGACGTGGGCTTAAACGACGAATACCTTTAATCGTTTTAACTTCCTCATCAATAAGCTTCCAAAGCGTATGCCATTTCTCCGGCATAACAGGCTGCTTGGACACGCCAGCAGCATGAACACTTAAAGTTAAGGTCAATAGAAGTAGTATCAGTATTTTCATTTTTAGTAATTTGCCTGCACGATAAATTTAAATTGTGGGTATCCGGCCAAAGCTGCAGTATGCATCACTTTTCTCACTGTCGCGTACGGCAGTGTTGCATCAAAGACCAAGTTAATATTCTTTGGCTCTTTTAAGTTATTCTCTTTCGCTAATTTATCATCTTCTACTTTAATCTCAGTAAGTCTTGTATAAAGATCCGGGATTTTATCAGCATTTCCAATCACAGCACCAAGCTCTTTATTGTTTACAAATAGCTTACTGTCTTTATTGACTTGGACAATCACAGCGTGATTACCAAGTAGTTCTGTATTCGAGTTAGGCAGCGTAATGTCTTTAGCTAAATCTAGCGTTAAGTCCGAAGCGTTATAGCTTTTAAGTAGAAACACCAAAAGAATAACAAGAACATCCAATAGAGATGTAATATCAACATCTGCCATTGCCTTGTCTTTTCTTTGCTGTCTAAGACTTGGGTTTCTCATCAAGACCTCTTATATTACTGTTTCAAAGATAATTTGATCAAAAAGGGTATCAGTTTGTACTTGATTACCTTTTTTACTTTTACCTTTTACAACACCTTGAGTTTTTTCTAGTTTTTTAACTGCATCCATAATTTCTACTAACTGCTGATATTTAAACTCTTGGTTTGGCTTAATAATAATACTTTTCTCATCAATGTTTTTTGCTTTAATCTGAACCAATGTCTTAATCAATTCTCCAAGAACAAGTTTTCCATCCTGTTCTTGAATTTTAATCTTTTTATAAACTCTATTTTCTAGTCCAGTTGTCACCATGATCTCATCTTTTCTGATATCTAAAGTTAAGTTTAGTGGTGGCTCTTTATCTTTTTTGTCTTGGCTTATCGTCGCAATAGCTGGGGCATCACTGCCGATTTGGACGATATCGATAAATTGTGCAGACATTAGAAGAAAGAAAATGAAGATAAAAATAGCGTCTAAAATAGGCGTTAAGTTTAATCTTTCAATTTTTTTGCTTCGTCTTATCATTTTCACAAGTCATTCTCCTTAAATATTGCTTAGGCGACTTTAGGAGTTGAAGGAACCTGTGGAGCTGGCTTATGAGAAACAGAAGCATGCTGATGTTTTGTTCCTAGAAGGTCTACAAGTTTTGTAGAGTTCTCTTCGATCTCAGCAATAATTTTTTCTGACTTACTCATTAAGATTGTATGAACAACCATAATTGTAATGGCCGAAACAAGTCCTAGTGCCGTTGTGTTCATGGCAACGGCAATACCGTTGGCAAGAAGTTTTGCTTTATCTGCAGGGTTTGCATCAGCAACGGCAGCAAATGATTGAATAAGACCTTGAATCGTTCCCAGAAGACCAATCAACGTTGAGACGTTGGCAATCAAACCAAGATAGTTCATTCTTTTATCAAGCTTTGGAAGTGATTCTAAAATAGCAGAATCAACAGCATCGCGAATTTGCTCTTTTGTTTGATTTGCTCTTTTTAAGCCCGATCTCATAACCTGACATAAAAGAGAATTACTATTTGAACAAAGCTGGATCGCTTCTTGGACTTCATTTAAAAGCACATGCTTTTTAATTTTTCCCATGAGCGCACTACCATTAATATCAAATGTAATGATCGCTTTAACTCTTTCTACACTAATACAGATACCAACTAACCAAATGGCTAGAATGATCCACATGAAGATACCACCATCATTCATGAAAGAGGCTAGGGCATGGATAAATCCAGGATCTGTTGCCTGTTCAGTTAACCCTGAAAGGTTCGCTGGATCTGTTGCCACTGCGGCTGCTGTTTGAGCAATATCTGTTGCCGCTTGGGCCGTTGTTGCTGCATCCATTTAAAGTCCTCCTACAAACGTCTAACTTTTTAATTATCTGAGGTTTCTAATATCTTCTTCTAATTCCGGTACAAAATTGGCTCTGTCATATAAACCAGCAGCAAAAATCTTTCTCTCTCTTTCTCTAACCGAGAGATCTCCTGGTGCTAAAACAGATCCTTTAATTTCTAAATTTCCCAAATCAAAGCTTTCATATTCTTTATATTTGATGATCACGTCTTTATCGGTCGCTTGGGCGAAACACTTGACTGTAAAGATCAGACAAATAAGTGTTACAATATATTTCATTGACCACCTCTCATTGTGATTTCGGTGGCTTGCCTTTTAACCGTTTCACAATTTGATTTCAATCCAAACGAATAATCACCCAGCTCATCGGCCCAAAACTCACCTTTGAACTCATAAAACTGTTGTTCTGCTTTTCTTGAGACGTTTTCATAGCTACCGCGACCACGATCGGCGATTAGCTGCTTATTTTTATAAACAAGCTCTCGTTTATTCGACATGATTTCTAGCTTGATATTAAACATCTCATAACTCATGGCATGGATATCATTAACGAAATTGAACATTAATCTTTTGATAAAGTGATTGAGCTTTTTCGTTCTAAAAGAAATCATTCTTTGTAACTCAGCTTTGATTGTTCTTCCGAAATAATCATTTTTAAGACTGTTTACATATTTATTCTCGTTGATTGCTCTTTTGTAGTTTACAAGATCAACGTTAAAAATAATTTTCTTTCTAATTTGAGTTAGAAGTTGGCGAATAAAAGGACTTTTTCCTTCATTCTCACTAATTGGAGCTAACGCAAGCTCTAGAAAGAATTTATGTGATCCTTTTTGTGGAAGAATAAGTGACTTAAGCTCATCCGCCTTAGGCTTGTAAACTTCATAAAACTGCTCAACTTTTGCTAGAGCATCATCATAAAGACATAAACGATAATAAGATAATGCCGAGAGCACTTCAGCTTCTGGAAAGAAATAACTTGAGAGCAGGGGAGACTTATAAGTCACGCCAAGACCTAAAGCACGGTTATAGTCTTTCATCTGATAAGCCGTCCAAGCTCTTTCTACTAGGATATATGGCCAACGGTATGATGTTTTTTCGATTTGATCATAAGTTGTCATGGCAAGTTCATGCTTACCATTTTCGTAGAACGATCTCGCCATATGAATGCGACATGTATCACTAAGAATCTTGAAATAACGTGCTAGCTTATCTTTATCACCAGCTTCATTCATTCTCTTGTCAGCTTGCTCAATACATGACTTATATTCATTGGCCATCGTCTTTTGGTCGTTATTGATGTTGGCGATAGCACCAAGAGTTAATCGTGCTTCTGGAGAAAATTTATGATCAATAGGAACTAAGCTTAAACGTTGTTTCGCTTCTTTATATCTCTTAGCTTTAAACAACTTAATACCGTGAACAAAAGCTAATGAAGGTGAAGGGAACTTGCCAAGAATCGAATCATTAAGAGTCGTAAAATTATCAGTACCCGTTTTTAAAATTAGCTTTTCAATCATATTCTCAAGGGCTTCATTGTATGCACTTGTCTCAATGAGATGGCGCTTAGCAAAGACAACGGCAGAGTAATAATACTTACTCTTGTAAAGCTCTTGAGCAATATGAGCATTCTTATGCGTATCTTTAGATGTATTAAAGATTTTTCTAGCTTCATTAACTGAAGCTGCAGCATTAACGCTCAATAATTGAAATAAAAGGATAAATAAAACTTTCATCTATCCTCCTATTAAAATGAAAAACCAACACCAAGAATGATGTCAGTATTATTTCGCCACGACTCTTGTGTCGCACGATTTGGGATTTGTGCTCCTGGAGCATTATAATTATTTCTAAGTAACTCTAGGTCGATATGAAAGTTTTTCGTCGCATGAAAACGAAGTTTTGTCTTCGTTACAATAGTCGTATAGCTTTCTTTTGCAAATGTATTAGCCTGAGTTGGAATTGATACAGACTTGGCATTACTTTCAGTATCAAATTTACCCACTCCTAATCCAAAGCTCCAATCAAAATAAAAGATTTTATTGAAAGTATTAATTTTCCCATAAAACGGAGCCCATACGGCTCCAATCGCATAATTTGAAAGTGGACGTCTTACAAAAGGTACTGACTGGTTAATCGTCGCCAAGCTTTTGTAAGCATCATTGTCAGAGTTTGAATAGCCAGAATAAAAAAGATCAATGGCCCAGTCTTCATGGAAGAAGTAACCAGCCTCAACTTTAAATCCGACAGTGTCTTGGTAGTTTGAAGATTGACCTTGCAAAAAACCAACACTGCCGTAAAAGCTATTCTTCTTTTTATAAACTTTATTCTGTAGAACGTAGACGCTCTTGTCAGGGTCAAGCCATAAAAAGTCGTAAAGATCTTTTTCAGAAGCCTTAAGGCTCCCCGCGAGGAGGAGCCCAAGGATTGCTGTTGCAAGTAAAGTGGCGCGATAGATGCCACGAGCTTTAACTACCATTAAATTCCTCCGACACAAGATCTGTAGTAAGCAATTACAATAGAGCCTGCATCAGGAATCGCAGCTGGATCAAAACGGATCACGCGATTAACAGGATCATAGGTCCATCCACTAGTAAGCTCTTGACCATTAAGAGTAATGCGAATTTGATTATCAATAGGTGTGCTTGATAATGGAAAGGTGTCTAAAAGGTTTAGAATCGATCCACCAAAATCACTTAGAGTGTCATAAAATGGACGGTGAATATCAGCGATAACACCATTCATATTATTTGTATGCTCGATATAACGAGTACCAATTGTTTCCCACTGATTACCAACTAATTCAGTCGTAACAATTGAATACGGCTTGATATAACCAGCATTCGCTTTAATTGCTCTTAGAGCTGCAGTGTAGTCAGCTACAGCACCTGCAGAAAAGTCTTCTTCATCCGAAACATAAACAACAGCAAGGTAAGCGTTAGGTCTTGCCCAAGATTGATATCTTTCAAAGAAGCTTTTTGCTCCATATAGACCCATCTCTGTACCAGAACCATTTGTTCCGACTTTAATCCAGTTTTGGAAATTTGAAATGAACTGAGCTTCATTAGCAGCAGCAGCAGTAGATGTTAATTGATTAGTATCACCAATCATTAAACCGTTTAATCCGTTTCTACCATCAGTTGTAGTAATCGCCATTTTAAAGTCGACACCTTTAGTGATGAAGTCACGAATAAATAAATCAAAGTTTGAAGCAAGGTCATCTTGTTCGTTACCCATTGAACCAGAGTTATCAATAACCCAAAGGATATCGACAGAAGCATCTTGAGCTACGTTTTGAACGAACTGATCGTTAGATTCAGTTGGAGTTCCTGTTCCACAAATACCAGGTGTTGGATCAGGGGTTGGAGTAGGGTTTGGAGTAGGAGTTGGATTTGGGGTAGGATCTACAGTCGGAATGTTATCCGTTATAGGGTTACCCGGAACGCCAACGCCTTCCAAAAATTCTTTCTGATAAAACTCGTCTTGTTGACAGCCAGTTGCAAGGATTCCCAACGTTGATAAACAAAGTAGGGTCATCATATTACGGATCTTCATGTCCGCCTCCGTCGTTTTCACGACAGGACGAAAGCGCATTCCAATATCCTGTTCCCCTTATTCAATGGCATAAGCCTAAGGTTCACATAAGATCGCTGCTTTCGCTTCCCTTCATCATGACTCTTGATTCTCTGCTACTGACGTACAACATTGAGCGGACGGACAACTGCGAATCAAAGCCGTTGCATACATATAAGTAACTGAATTCTATGCTTCCTAGAAATAGGGTCAATATACAAGAGCATTAAGCTTGGATATGTCTTAGTAAACCCTGTAATATCAAAAAGATAGCTACGAAAAAATCACGAGAAACCACAATTTTTATTCACTGTTTTTTTTCTAAAAAGCCGCCATAAATTTAAGTCAATGAATGTAATACTAGGGTCTTATATTAATGCTATAATAGTAAACAATATAATGATGGAGTCAGGTATGTGTTTATTATGTGTTGAGATTGTTAAAGCAAGGATGAGTTCTAACGAAGCGAGACGCGCGCTAGGGGAGCTTATCAACACAGCTGAAGACTCAGTGGCTCGCGAACATTATATTGAGCTTATGCATGCAGTGGATGATGAAGAAGAATTAAAAGAGCTTGCTAAGGCAGGTGCTGATCAAACCAAGTAGTTCTTAAGTTCTCTTAGAATCTCATCATTAATTCGATGATTCGTGTTCTCTAAAAGTTTAAAATCACCCTCGCGATTTAAGTTACTCAATTGCTCATGTTTTTTCTTTGCTTCAATTGGGTTGACCATATCATCATCAGCTCCACTGATAGCGTGAACTTTAAAATCTTCTTTTCCTTCTTTCATCATATCCGGTCTAAAAGAAGAGTTAATACAAATGACTTTTTCTAGCGCTGTTAGCTCTTGCGCCAGAAAAGGAGCAAGATAACCACCTTGAGAATATCCAATAATAATTTTTTTTCTATCAGTTAAATTTAAATGATCGATTAAATCCTTAACGATATTGGCAGGAATATCATACGGTACATAGTACTGCTGACTTTTTGAATCGTAGAAATACCAAGCAAATCCGAGGCACTCAATAGTCCTCGCTTTTCCAGGAAGTGGGTAAGGACCGTTGGGAACAAGGATGGTTGAGTTTTCTGGCAGGGCAGATTTAATTAAGGAATAGAAATTATCACCAGATTGTCCATAGCCGTGAAGGCAAATATAAACAGGGCCACCATGATCTTCAAAAAGATAATCAACGCGGTACTGAGAGGGAATATATTCAGTTTGATACTTCATTTAATAAACGGGGATTTCAAGAATAATACAATAAAGCCAAGTGACCGCGGCAGTAAAAAGTGGAATGGTTAAATTATCATCCAGCCTAATCGGCACCATTTCAAAAACACCGACAGTAAAGGCCACAAAAAAGGCTAAGCCTAAAGCTGTTCCAGTTGTTGGAGCATAACCAAGAAAAACCAACGCAGTTGAAGTAAAGCATCCAGCAAAAAAAGCTAACGATCCTTCAATACTTTTATGAGCAACGACTCTAAGTCTTCCGTATTTAATTCCTATGAGAGCGGAGAGTGGATCTGCAATGGCCAAGGTGAGAATAGAGACGACAGCAATTGGTTTTGGAAAGGAGAGGATGGTTAATAAAAGTCCCATCACAAAAGGGATACCAGCTGATTCTTTAAGCTGTTCTTCAGCACGAAGTAAGTACTTAGAAAATTGTTCGAAATGACCTGAAAACTCTGGATAGTTAATTCTGACTTGTTCCATAATGTAGAGAACACACGCGATTGTTCCTAGAATTGAAACGGCTTGTTGATGGGTTAAGAGGAAATTATAAATAAAGGCAACTGTAACGCCTGAGCCCATATGAAAAAACCGGCGCGGTAGCTGCAAGTCTTTACGTGTCGCAACGATGGTTGTGTCTGTGTTTTCCAAGAATGTCTCCTAATGACTACCTTATCGTTTTTTTGCTAATCTTCTTAAATAACCGATGGTTTTAATATGACGAATATTGATTTATACATGCTAAAATAAGCCAAATTACTCTTGGAGCTCACTTGAAAGATATGATCAAGAATTTACTGGCCGAGGCTCAAGCCTATAACGGCTTGGAGGCGATACAGTCTTTAATCGAAGACGGTCAAAGCCTTTCAGCAATTCCGATGCAGCCCCTCTATGTTGCTTCTAGAGCGCTTGATTCTTCTAATATGTCAGCTCTTTTGCCAAGACTCACTCCAGAGCAGCGAAATGTCTTTTTAGATATCGACCTTTGGAAAAGAGATGATCTTGATCCAGATCGTTTTGATTATTGGCTTGAAGCTTATCACCAATGTGAGGTTGATGAGATTAAACAAGAGTTTATTAATTCTTCTGAATTCTATCTTTTTTTAAAAGCCAGATTCAATGTCTGGACCTTCGATGTCGAAGATCCAAATTACCCTGATCATGACTATTATTTTTTAACAGACGATAGTCTCTTGCTGTTTGAATATTCTGAAGACTACGAACAAGTTCATGAAGCAAAAGCTCTTATCAGAGAACTCTACGCCCAAAAAGGAGTAGAGCATGCTTATACTTATCTCTTTAAACTTGTGAGCGACTCATACTCTTCACTTGAAGAAATTGAATACAAAGAAAAAAAAGAGCGTCTCAGAGATTATGGTTTTGTCGATTATTACGACGCCCTAGAATACGAATCGCCTTTTCCCAACCTTTCAATGCTCGATGGATTTGTTCGAAAAAAAGAAGCGGCAACAGGTAGCCTCGATCCTTTTCATGAAAATCAAAATGTGTCTTACCAAGCCATTGCCCCTTATGCCGAGGGTACTAATGATCTAGCTGCTGAACTTAATAAAGTTGAAGATGAAAAACGCGCAAGATTTTTAAACTTCAATTTTATTAGACTCATTAATGCCAGTCTTGCTCTGCAAGATGGTATTAAAGAAGGCGGCATGGCCGTCAACAGAGTCGGACATCGAACACGTAATATCTTAGCGCTTGGACATGAGTGGGTTAAGTCGCAAAAAGATTGGGGAGAACAGGGCGTATTCAGTGTGTTTGAATTTACAGATCTGTACAAAGTTGGATTAACGTTGATTTCTGTAGAGCAAAGAAAAATTAAAAAAGCACTGCGCGAAACAGGTTTTGATAACGACGATAAATTTCTAGGAACTTACTGGGGCGACTTTTTAGATGAGAGCTTTCTAGATATTCCTAAGTTCTATCGCCCATATTTTCCCTCTGAAGAGCTTAAAACTCTTGAATCATGGCAGGGATGGTCCACCCATATCGAGACATTTTCACAAATGGCCCCATTTGCAGCTAAGTTTGGTGAAACATTTAAGGCTTTAGTTAAGGCGGGACAACTCGTTGATGATTATTACTTAAATTATAAAGTCGATGAGATCGATCTCGAAGCTATCTTGTTAACAAGTTTTGCCAACCATCGTCTTGGTCATTTTAAAGCTGGTATGCCACAGCGTATGGGATTAACGATTGATGAATTTAAAAGCTTTGTTCATCCTTTTTCCAACGCCGAAGGTGAGATCGCTTTAAGTGATGAATTGTTAAAAGCCGTTAAGGAATTTCTTGAAAATTTTGGTATGGACCAGATTCACGGTATGGATTCTTATCTAGCTTACCTTGTTCAAAACCATCTTGATGGTTATGACTATAATGGGCTGGCCTTTGAAGAATTTAAACATGTTGGTGGACCGATTCTTCTTAATCGTCAGACTCAGTAGTTTGATCAACAGGCTTGAAAGCCTTATTAAAAAGTCTTTCCATCTCTTCGTTAAAAGCGGAGTCATGGGACAGGATTTTAGGCACGAGTTGTTTGAGTAATTGCTCTTTTTTTTGCTTTTGCTCTGCTAAAAGATTTTTACTTTGTGGATGTTTTTTTAACGTTTTAACTTTTGAACTATAAAACTGATCTAGCTTTTGAAGTCTAATATTTTCATTTTCTAAAAAATTATAAAGTTGAAAAGTATCATCACCCGAGCGTGGATCAATGGATCCTTCTCTAATTTCTGTGCTTTCAAATAAATCAAAGACTTCCTCAAAACCACTAAGTTCTTTCATTTTATCTGTAGGGACTCTTTTGATATTTTTCTTAACCATTTATTTTATACTCTTTAAAAGCATTTCTAAAAAATGTGTTTCTCTTGTGAGTTTATAAAGCTTTTTATGCTCTTTCATTTCAGTTTTAACAGCTTGATCGAGCTCGCTCAGATCGAGATTGGTGATTTTATCCGAAACCAACTTCACTCGGTTAAGAAGCGATTGCTCCTTATTCTTAAGTCTTTTGGTTTTTTGTCTAAAATGAGAGGGGAGATTTTGTTCTAGAGCAACGACATTCAAAACAGGATGAAACTTCAAAATGGGGCTAATAACATAGCATGGATAGGGAAGATTGGGATGGACACCGAGTTGTTCAAACGCTGAAACGACCGCGTCAGCTTGGGTTTGGGCCTGTTCAGCTTCTTTGGCCGTTAAATGGATATAGATAGCAGATCTTCCTGCACCAGCGCGGTGGAGAAGCTTGACCAGTACTGGAACACTAAAGTCGGTTGTTTTTACTTCTTCAAAAACAGGTAATTTCATAGGAACAGAATACCGCACTTTCGGGGATTTAGGTGGAGAATTACAATATAATTATATGAATGATTTTCCACATACTTTATTGCCTGATCATCTGACTTTGCTATTGAAAGCAAACATGTCTTCAAACGGACAACTCTACAAAGAACTAGATCAATATATCTATAAAAGAAAAGATCTCTATGAGCTCGTTAGAATAAATTTTTCTGAAGTGAATCAATTTGGTGCCGTTGGTAAACTTATTAAATCGATTGGTTGGATGGGTTTTCGCGATAAAATTTCTGCACTCTACTTAAATTATATGTGGAACGGAAATTATGCTTCAGCTCAAGACCCAACTTTTTTAAATGATGTTTTATCACTTGAAACCTTTGTTTCTCAAAACTGTGTACAAAATTATTCAAGAGGCTTTCTTTTAGGAATGTACTTAAAAGGTGCAGAGGTAAGTGGCTGTGATTTAGACACGAGTCTAAGAGTAAAAAATATCGTCAATGATACGGAACTTAAGGGAATGCTTAGAGCAATGGGCTCGAGAGTGATTAAAATCGATTGGCTTATTTTACAGTTGATGCATTTCAGAGCTTACCTAGGTTTTAGTGCATTGGTTTCAATGCTCAATCGTGCTTGTTCGTACGCCGAAATCTTTGGTGAATTGTCTATGGATCAAAGAGAAGAATTAACAATTAATATGTTAGCTTATGGAGCCTCTATTAATGAAACAAATATTTTCATCGATAGACCGGTATAGAGGAAAAGAATATGAATGCAAATAATGCTGTATGGAATCTTCTAAACGAGCTATCGGCTAAGAAAGGTATTAATGAAATAGTTCTCAATCGAGCCAATGGTGTCTTTGTCGAAAGATCCGGACAATTCATTCAGCTCAATGTTCAGCTTCCAAGAAAAGATGTTGATGAATTTTTACAAGACGTAGCAAAACAAAATGGAAAAACATTTAATTCAGAACATGCCATTATGGATGCAAGACTTCCAGATGGATCACGCCTAAACGCTATTCGCGAACCTTATGTTGATGGACATCCAGCCATTTCGATTCGTAAATATCAAAAACATATTAAAAGCTTTGATGAAAACCCAGGTGTCTTTGGGCTTAATGAAAAGTGGGTTGAGTTTTTTAAGGCCCTCGTTTCTGCAAGATTTAATATTATTGTTAGCGGCGGAACAGGCACTGGCAAGACAACGTTTTTGAATCTTCTACTTGGAGAGTTATCGAATCAAGAGCGAGTCGTAAGTATCGAAGATACTTTAGAGTTACAAATCAATGTACCAAATGCTGTTAGGCTTGAAGCCGTTAGAAATCTTAATGATGGAAAGCAGTACTACGGCACTAGAGATTTAGTTAAAAATACTCTAAGAATGCGTCCGGATAGAATCATCATTGGGGAAGTTAGAGGAGATGAGCTGTTTGATCTTTTACAAGTCATGAACACGGGACATGAAGGAAGTATGAGCTCAATTCACGCCAATACTCCTTATGAGGCCATCTCAAGAATGGAAACTCTGTATATGCTAGCAGGTTATGATGTTCCATATCATGTGATCAGAAGACAGATTGCCAGTGCCGTTCACTTCATTGTTCAAATCTCTAGAGATCAAGAAGGACAACGTGTTGTTCAGTCATTAATTCAGCTAACAGGCGTTGAAAGTGATAGGATAACGCATCAGACAATTCTTGAGCGTGAAGATGGGTTTCTTCGTA
>Ga0210009_1001229_pt1 | contig 23151 bp, 18 predicted proteins | sample CryGeyCG2114_065_FD_185457 | JGI IMG/M metagenome (GOLD analysis project Ga0210009, IMG submission 185457) | Groundwater microbial communities from aquifer - Crystal Geyser CG12_big_fil_rev_8/21/14_0.65 (SPAdes) (version 2) | ecosystem: Environmental > Aquatic > Deep subsurface > Groundwater ... | reverse complement strand
GATATTCGTAGAACGCGCGGCGCTCTTCGTCCATCAGCGGATTGCCGGCCCAGGCTTCCGGGATCAGCAGCATCATCGCGTGCGGCAGCGAATAACCGCCCGCCACCAGCAATTCCAGCGCGTTGTCAAAACAGGCGGAATCGGACTGGCCTTCAGTGATCAGCGGCCACAATTTTTCCAGATCTTCGCCGAGAAGTTTGGACGACATCGCGGCGTGGCGCGCCGCCATCCAGTTTACATTGCCGCGCAGCGTGTTGATCTCGCCGTTGTGCGCAATCATGCGGAACGGATGCGCCAGATTCCAGGTCGGGAAGGTGTTGGTGGAGAAGCGCTGGTGCACCAGGGCGAATGCGCTCACGACCCGCGCATCCTGCAAATCGCGGAAATACTTGCCGACCTGGTCGGCCAGCAGCATGCCCTTGTAGACGATGGTGCGCGATGATAGCGAGGGCACGTAGAAGCCTTTGCCTTGCCCTTTGCCCAGTTGGCTGATTGCGTGCTCTGCGGTTTTGCGGATGACGAACAGCTTGCGCTCGAATGCATCCTGGTCCGGCGTTTTTTTGCCGCGCCCGATGAACACCTGGCGCACCACCGGTTCGACCGCTTTGACGCTTTCACCCAGCGTGCTGTTATCGACCGGAACATCGCGCCAGCCCAACACCGTTTGGCCTTCGGCCTTGATCTTTTCGGCCAGAATCTTTTCACATGCAGCACGCGCCTCCGCATCGCGCGGCAGGAACAGCATGCCGACTCCGTATCCGCCCACCGGAGGCAGCTGGATATTGCCCCAACCCAATTCGTCGCGCAGAAAGCGATCCGGAATCTGGATCAGAATGCCTGCGCCGTCGCCCGCCAAAGGATCGGCACCCACCGCGCCGCGGTGCGTCAGATTTTCCAGGATCTGCAATCCCTGTCTGACTCTGTCGTGACTGGTCTGACCTTTGATATGTGCGACGAAACCGACCCCACAGGCATCATGTTCATGGCGCGGGTCATACAGACCTTGCCGCGCTGGCAACGAAGAATTGTTCACCTTGCTCCTCACCTCAATCATTCAACTAAACGGCGGCAGACGTCCGCACCAAGCCCAAAATTCATCCAAAAGGTCGGGAATCCTACCTTAAACCAGCCCGGAAGGGCAACCTCATCCGCCACCCCGCCAACTGTGCGGTGGCCGCGCTGCCTAAACTTGTGGTTGCGTAATTGAAACCAAGGGTTATAGAATGTCCCGCGTGTTCATCCGCGGTAGTGCGGGTGTTTTTGACTTTAAAATTTAATTTGATAAGGGGACTGCTTTGAGACTCAAATTTCTTGACCGGGCAGGATCGTTGACCTTGATTGCGGTAATGGCAGCTTCCCTCGCAGGTTGTGGAGGGGATCCCACCACCCCACCCCCCTCCACCACCCCCTCCACCACCCCCGCGCCGACGCTCACGCTTTCTCTGGTCGATGCCACAACGGGGATTGCGGTCACCTCAATATCAAGCGGCTCCCCTGCCAAAGCAAAGGCAACCCTCAAAGATACCAGTGGCGCAGCGGTGCCGAACACAGTCGTTTCCTTTACCACTGACGATACACTGGTAGCCATGTCGCCTTCCAATGGCACGGCTCTTACTGACGCAACAGGGGTCGCGACGATCCAAGTGGCGCCGATAAGTATATCGTCTGAAGGCGCCACCACGATATCGGCGAGCGCGCAAATCGAGGGTACGGCTGTAACCAACTCCACAGGGTATTCGATTGGTGCGACCACCCTCAGTATCAGCGCTCCCAGCTTCGGCGCTTCACCCTTGTCAGCTTACGGCACAACCAGCGTCAGCGTAACGGTCAGCAGCGGTGGCACGCCCGTTTCAACGCCCCAAACCGTCAATTTCACTTCAAGTTGCGCAGGCAGCGGCAAGGCTTCGCTCAGCACAGGTATCAGCACGGTGGCGGGTGTTGCCACGGCATCTTACCGCGACATCGGCTGTGCGGGCACTGACAACATTACGGCAACGGTCAGTGGCGGCTTGGCCAGTTCATCCGCGTCATTGGTGGTGACTGCGCCAACTGCCGGTTCGATCCAGTTTGTTTCCGCAACACCGACTTTGATCAATTTGAAAGGAACGGGAGGCACCGAAACCTCGCAGGTCGTGTTTAAAGTACTCGACGAAGGAGGTAGCCCCATTAGTGGCAAAACGGTTAATTTTACCATCGACGACAATGCCATCGCCGGAGGGGTGACGCTGACGCCATCGCCCTCCACCGCCATCTCCGACGGCAGCGGGCTTGTGCAAACCACAGTGAATGCAGGTACCGTCAGCACCCCGGCAAGAGTTTCCGCCACGACCACGGGCACGGGCGGGGTTACGCTCAACAGCACCTCCAGCCTGCTGACCATAACGACCGGCATTGCCGATCAGGACAGTTTTACGTTAAGTGCCTCTACTTTCAATATTGAAGGATGGGATTATGACGGTGAAACTACCGTATTGACTGCGCTCCTGGCTGACCACTTCAATAACCCTGTACCCAATGGCACAGCAGTCAACTTTACGACCGAAGGTGGCTCTATCGTGGGTTCCTGCACAACTACGGGAGGGGTATGCAGCGTGACCTTGACCAGTCAGCTTCCACGCCCGGGCAATGGCCGGGTAACCGTGCTGGCCTATGCCGTTGGCGAGGAGAGTTTTACCGACCTGAATGGCAATGGCTGGGCCGACCTGGCACCCACCAACGAAATGATTGATGTGAATGCAGCCTCGACCGATCTTGCCGAGATTTTCGTCGATTACAACGAAAATGGCACACGTGATGCGGCAACTGAGCCCTTTATCGACTTCAACAACGATGGGGTATTCAATGCAGCAGACGGCAAATATAGCGGTGTCTTGTGCGACAACGTCAATGCGGGGCGCAGCTCTGCCGGAACTTGTGCAAGCAGCAAAACCACGCATGTCCGCGCCTCGCATCAGATTATTTTTTCAAGTTCTGATCCGGGCGCCATCCTCATCGACGGAGCTGCTCCCTTCACTGTCGCACTTGATCCTTGCGTCCCGGGCGCAGCTCCGCCAGGGCCAGGGCGGACAGGACTGCCATCCAACATCACCGTCACTGTTTATGACGTGAATGGCAATGCCATGCCTCAAGGGACCACCGTGGCCATCGGCACAGACAATGGCACGATAGTAGGCGTTAGCAGCTATGTGGTGGAAAACACGACCGCTTGCCGTTCTGGCGTTGCCGGTTGCCCTGTATCAGCCGCAAGTCCCACGCTGGGCGATTATGTATTCACCCTGAAGAGCGATGCCGCCTACGATCCAGCCACCGGCACTTGCGCCAATACTTCCGCCAGCGGCACACTTACCGTGACGGTGACGCCCCCTAAAGGAAACATCATCACCAAAGCCACAGCCTCCGTAACCGACTAGCCTCCATTCAACTGGTTGGCTTCCCCATGAAAGGGGCATCCTTGGTCGGATGCCTTTTTTACGATTCTTCCACTGCAAACAGCCGTCGATGTTCCCTGATTGCATAGCGGTCGGTCATGCCCGCAACGTAGTCCGCCACTGCACGTGCCTGCCCCGTTTCTGTCTGCACTCTGGCAGTTGGCGGCAGCAGGCGCGGGTCGTCGGTGAAGGCCGCAAAGAGATCGCGGATCACGCGCCGCGCCTTGGCACTCATGCGCATCACACGGTAATGCCGATACAGGTGAGTGTGCAAAAAAGATTTAAGTTCACTGTTGGCTGCTTTCATTTCCGGGCTGAACGCCACCAATGTTGCTGCGGCACGCACGTCCGCCACGGACTCCGGCTGCGCGCTGCGTATGTTGTTTTCTGTCTGCCGGATCAAGTCGGTAATCAGCGTATTAATCATCCGGCGCACTGTTTCATGCACCACGCGGCGCTCCGCCAAATCGGGGTAGGCATCGCGCACTTGTGCCAGATGCGAGGCAAACAGCCCCACTTCCGCCAGTTGTTCCAGCGTGAGCAGGCCAGAGCGCAGCCCATCGTCCACATCGTGATTGTTGTAGGCAATCTCGTCTGCCAGATTGGCGATCTGTGCTTCGAGCGAGGGGCGCCGATCCTCGAGAAAACGGGCTCCCACATCACCCAGTTTCACGGCATGCGCGCGCGAACAGTGCTTGAGGATACCCTCGCGCGTTTCGAAGCAGAGATTGAGTCCGTCAAAGGCGGCATAGCGCTCTTCCAGCACATCGACCACACGCAGCGACTGCAGATTGTGCTCGAAGCCGCCATGATCTTTCATGCATTCGTTGAGCGCTTCCTGTCCGGCGTGACCGAACGGCGTATGGCCGAGATCATGTGCCAGCGAAATCGCCTCGACCAAATCTTCATTCAGTCGCAGGTAACGCGCGATCGATCGTCCGATCTGCGCGACTTCGATGCTGTGGGTGAGGCGGGTTCTGAACAGGTCGCCTTCGTGATTGACGAAGACTTGTGTTTTATATTCCAGGCGGCGAAAGGCAGCGGAGTGGATGATGCGGTCGCGGTCGCGCTGAAACTCACCGCGCCCCGTGGGGGCAGGTTCCTCCACGAGCCGACCACGTTCGCTCGTTTGCACTGCATAGGATGCCAGCGTGCGATCAGCCACTGCATGACTCCAGTGTTTGCTGCAACAACCCATCAGGGACGTCACTCTCAATCACGGCTTGCCCCAAGGCTTTCAACAAGACGAAGCGTATCCTGCCGCCCTCAACCTTTTTGTCCAAGCCCATGAGTTGCAAGTATTTCTCCGCCCCCAATGCGGGAGCGGCGACCGGCAGCCCGGCACGCTGCAATAACGTGCGCACCCGCTGCACTTCCGCCTCGTTCAGCCATCCCAGCCGCCGCGATAAATCCGCCGCCATGACAGTCCCTGCCGCGACCGCCTCGCCGTGCAGCCATACGCCATAGCCCATGCCATTCTCGATGGCGTGACCAAAGGTATGCCCGAGATTGAGCAAAGCGCGCTCGCCACTTTCGCGCTCGTCGGCGGCTACGACTTCCGCCTTGTTCTGGCAGCTGCGGGCAATGGCGTATTGCAGAGATGCCTTGTCGCGCGCGCGCAACTTGTCCATATTGGTTTCCAGCCACTCCAAAAATGGCAAGTCGCGGATCAATCCATATTTGATCACCTCGGCCAGTCCGGCGCTTAATTCCTTGTCGGGCAGCGTCTCCAGCGTGGCGGTATCCGCCAGCACCAGCCGCGGCTGGTAGAAAGCGCCGATCATGTTCTTGCCGAGCGGGTGGTTGATGCCGGTTTTGCCGCCGACCGAGGAATCCACTTGTGCCAGCAGGGTCGTCGGAATCTGAATGAAAGGCACGCCGCGCAAATACGTTGCGGCGGCAAAACCGGCCATGTCGCCGATGACACCGCCACCCAGCGCGATCAGGGGCGTGCCGCGTTCGCTGTGGGATAACAAAAGTTCGTTGTAAATTGCATTGATGGAATCGGCATTCTTGTATTGCTCGCCATCAGCCAGCACGATGCTGCTACAGCGCACGCCCTGCCGTTCGAGGTTCGACTGCAACCGGTCAAGATACAACGGTGCCACGGTGGTGTTGGTCACGATCACCGTCCGTTTACCCGGCAGATGGGGCAACAGCAGCTCCGCGGTTCGCTGCAGCAAGCCGCTGCCAATATGAATAGGGTAACTCCGCTCGGCCAGGCCGACTGTCAGCGTTTGCATCTCGCTTGCCTCCTGATTATTGTGTAATCTCTGCATTGCAGCCAATCTTTCCAGCAGTCTCACCAGCAACATGTGCGCACTCTGTTTGCCAGTGTGCATCACGATATCGGCGATCTCCAGATAGCAAGGGTCACGTTGTTCATATAGGGATTGTAACTTCGTATGCGGGTCTGCCGTCTGCAACAGCGGGCGGTTGTGATCGTGGCGTGTGCGCTGCCAAAGATCATACACGCTGCTTTTCAGATACACGACGACACCGCACTGTTTGAGTAACTCGCGATTGGCGGGACTCAGCACCGCGCCGCCACCGGTAGCCAGTACCATATTTTTGCGTTGAGCCAACTCTTCCAGCGTGGCGCTTTCTCTTTGCCGGAAGCCGTCCTCTCCTTCCACATCAAAAATGTGCGGGATCGTGACCCCGGTACGCCGCTGAATTTCCCCGTCACTGTCGACGAAGTTTTTTTGCAGTTTTTTTGCGAGCAGCTTGCCGACAGTCGTCTTGCCGCTACCGGGCATTCCCACCAGGATGATATTTCCTGACGTTTGTTTGAAAGAGAGATCGTTGATCATTGCAGAAATTGTAGCTGAATTATGCTGCGCAGCAGTAAAACAAAGCCCGGCTTGCGCCGGGCTCGAAATTATTCAACTGCCGCGTTACTAGTTTGATCCCAGCGTATCTTTAAGTATCTTCGGCGTAATAAAAACCAGCAATTCTTTTTTGCTCTTTGCGCGCGTATTATTTTTGAACATCCAGCCCAGAATTGGAATGTCCCCCAGACCCGGCACCTTCGAAGTGGAATCCGACTCATCCTGAGTATAGACCCCACCAATCACCACGGTTCCGCCATTGTCCACCAGCACCTGGGTATCAACTTTCTTGGTGTTGATGCTGGGAACACCGGAGAAGATGTTGCCAACCGAATCCTGGCTGACACTGATCTTCATGGTCACACTATCTTCCGGCGTGATTTGAGGCGTAACCGTCAACCCCAGCACAGCTTTCTTGAAAGCCACATTGGTCGCACCGCTGCTGCTTGCCTGCTGGTAAGGCACTTCTACCCCGGACTCGATGGTCGCTGCGGTTTTATCGCTGGTCACCACGCGCGGGCTGGCGATATTTTTGGTTGTACCGTCGATGGCGGAAGCATTCAGCTCAAGCGTCAAGGTTCGGGTGGCCGCCGCATTGAACAGGGTCATCGTCAAGCCACCCAGGCCGGAAGCGGCACCCGGCAGATTCAGGCTGCCGCCCGATGCGGCGCCGAATACGGAAGAGCCCAGATGAAAGTCGCCTCCCTGAGCCGGAGTGGGGCCGGCAAAACCGAGCCTGCCACCCAGTGTCTGGTTGAAAGTGTCGCTAGCTTCAACGAAACGCGCCTCAATCAGCACTTGCCGCACGGGCACATCCACCAGTTTGATCAGTTTGTGCACCTCTTCAATGCTCAAAGGGACATCCTTCACGAACAGCATGTTGGTCCTCAAATCGAAGTTTGCGCTGCCGCGTTTGGACAGAATCCGCTGTTTGTCATTGGAAATCAGTGTAACGATATCCGCCGCCTTGGCATACGCCAACTTGAAATTTTCTGTACGCAACGGCTCCAGCTCGGTGATTTCCTGGCGCGAGGAAAACTCGATCTTTTCCTTTGCCGCGATTTCCTCACGTGGTGCAACCTGAATCACGTTGCCGTTCTTGCGCATGTCCAGGCCCCTGCTTTGCAGGATGATTTCGAACGCCTGATCCCACGGCACGTCCTTCAACCGCAGCGTCAGACTGCCGGATACGGTGTCGCTGATGACCATGTTCAGGCCGGTAAAGTCGGCAATCACGCTTAAGGCTTCCCGCGTCGAAATGTTCTGGAAATTCAGGGTCAACTTCTCCCCCGAATAGCCAGGGGTGAGACCCTTGACCAAGCGGTTGGGGTCTTCCGTCACGGCCCTGACCTCGACGATGAATTTGTTGTCAGTCTGGTAAGCGGAATATTCCCACAGACCTTTCGGTTCGATCAACAGGCGTGCGTTACCGCCCTGCACGAATGCATCGATCATCTGTACCGGCGTGGCAAAATCCGCGACGTCCAGTTTGCGTTGCAGGCTGCGCGGCAAGGTTGCCCGCTGAAAATCCACGACCAGCGCTTTGCCCTGTTGTTTTATATCAATGCCGATATTGGCATCCGACAGGTCAATCTGCACGCGTCCTTCGCCATTGGCACCTCTTCTGAAATCGATGTCGCGCAGACTGCGGCTTTGCTCACTCGCCGTGGTGTCGGCAAAATGCGCCGCCGCAACCGTCGTGGCGGCACCACCAGCCAGACCTTTCGGCTGCAGCGTAATCAGCACCTCATTGCCCTCGACACGGGTGTCGTAACCCACCATCTGCACCAGATTGATCACCAAGCGGGTGCGGCTTCCCGCCTGCACGATGTTGGCACTGCGCAGATCGCCCTCACCGAAGGTTTGCATCGATGTACCCAGTCCATTCTCGGTATTGGGAAAGTCAAAAGCGATGCGGGGCGGCGTGTTGATCGTGAATGCGGCAGGCTGACCCTTGGGCGGCGATTTGAGGCCGACCTTGATTACCAGCTTGCCATCCTGTTCGGAACTGGCAGTGATCGTTTGTATGCTGTTGACGGCGTCGGCTCCTCCCTCTTGCGCCTGCGCGCCGCAAACGTACAGCGCAAGCACAAGCGCAAACAATCGGAAGAATTTGTGCGGTATCATTTTGAATTGTTTCATGTTTTTACTCCTAATCATTCGGCCAATTGCAGACTGCTTTCTCGTTCCGTCCAGTCACCAGCACTGTCTTGTACCATTTCTTTTACCTTCAGTTCGGTTTCGCTGACCGAGGTGATCTGACCAAAATTGAGACCAATATAATTTCCCGCCTTAACCCGGTATATTTTCCTTTCCGCCGAGCGAATGACCGCGTGCCCCACCCCTTTCTGATAGAGATAGCCGACCATTTTCAGACTTTCCAGTGGATAGCCTTCCAGCTCTTCCTTGGGGCGACTGAAGTCAGGCTGGTTTTGTCCTGATCCTCCTTTGGCACGCGCTTCAGCCTTACGCGGCCGGAACGGATCCGGCAATGAGGCCGAATTATCGTACGCGAAAGGTTCGTAGGGCTTGATGTCGGGTGGCGGCTCCACCTTGCCGCGCATATCCGCACCAGCGTTATTCACAAAATCGCGCAGGTCCTGGAATTCCTCACCCCCGCAAGCAGAGAGCAACAATGCGGCCAATATCAAAGTGGAGGTGGCTTTCATTTTTTCTTCCTCGCCGCCTGCGCCGCCCGTTTCCGCGCCGCCAGCTCTTCTTCGTCAAGGTAGCGGTACGTCTTCGCAGTCGATTCCAAAAGCAGACCACCTGGCGCCCCCGCAGCTCCAGCAATCGGCGATATTTTGATGTCATTCAGGGTAACAATACGCGGTAATTGTGAGACATCACTGGCGAAATTGCCCAGATCGTCATAGCTGCCGGTCACCTTGATCGCAATCGGCTGTTCAGTGAACACCCCTGTCGGCACTTCGCCGCCAGGACGGAACAGCTCGAATTGCAAACCCCGGCCCAGACCTGCCTGATTGATATCTGTAAGCAGGGCATCCATTTCGGACTTGCTTGGCAACTGTTTCAGCAGGGCGCCGAATGACTGTTGCGTATCGAGCAATTGTTTTTTGATGATATCCAGATTGATCGCCTGGCTTTTCTTCCCCAGATACGTTTCTTTCAGTGTTACTTCTTCTTGCTTGATTCGTTTCAGGCTTTCATATTGATCCTGCCAGTCCAGGAAGGCACCGGCTACCACAACCACGAGGAATATTGCGACAAATGCGGTCAGCTTCACCAGCCACGGCCAACTGCCCGGCTTTTTGGGATCAATATTTTTCAGCTCTTCAAGAAAGTTCATCTGTGCACCTCAACCTTTCCTGTCCGCATTGCCCGATTTCTTGACGGGCGCCGATTCCTGTCGGGTCAGATTGAAGTTGAGCGAAAACTCGCTCATCCTCGTTCCGCCGACATTCACCGCATGAATTTCGAGCAGGGTTGGTGAATCCAGCCAGGGGGAATCTTCGATCGAACGCATCAAGGTTGACACCCGCGCGTTTGACTGGGCGTAACCGACCAGGCTGATTTTAAGACCAGTCTGCCGGACAGCTTTGAGATGAATTCCTTCGGGCAGAATGCGCAACATCTGGTCCAGCAGGTGCACCACATCGGATCGGGTCGATTGCAGATTCTCGACCACGTTTTTGCGTGCCAGCAGCGATTGCGTTTGTTCACGCAGTTTCTTGATTTCGGCAATTTGTTTGTCCAGCACTGCCGTTTCCTGCTTCAGATATTCATTGCGGCGTTCCTGATAGGAAATCTGGGTACCGATGGCGACGTGTACCAAGCCCACCAGGACCGCACCGAGCACGAGCGACAATACACTCAACACGATAAATTGCAGCTGTCGTACACGACGTTTCTCCGCGCGGTGCGGCAATAGGTTAATGCGTATCATGATGGGTCAAACCTCCGCATCGCCAAACCGCAGGCAATCATCAACGCTGGTGCATCCGCCTGCAACTGGCGCGGCTTGATCCGACTGGACAGGGACATCAACTGAAATGGATTAGCCACCAGCGTGCTGACTTGGGTGCGGGTGGCCACCGCTTCATCCAGTCCGGCCAGCGCTGCGCATCCGCCGGATAACACAACGTAACCGACCTCGTTGTATTGGGTAGAAGTAAAGAAGAACTGCAGCGCGCGTGAGACTTCCATCGCCAGATTCTCCCTGAACGGGGCCAGCACATCGCTCTCATAATTTTCCGGCAGGCCACCGTTGCGCTTGCCCGCCTCGGCTTCTTCAGCGTTCAGGCCGAACGCCGCCTGAATTTGCTGGGTCAGTTGGGCGCCGCCTACTTGTTGGTCACGGGTATAGACAGACTGGCCGTTGCGTAGCACATTCACATTCATCACGCTGGCACCGATATCGACGACCGCGATACACTGATCGGCAGCACCACCCGGCAATTGCGAACGAATTTGTTCAAACGCGGCTTCTGCCGCATACGGCTCGACATCCACCACCACGGTGCGCAGTCCCGCAGCCTGGGCAGTAGCGACCCGATCCTCAACATTGACTTTGCGCGATGCTGCCAGCAAGACTTCGATTTCTTCCGGATTGGTGGGTGAGGGACCGATCACCTGGAAATCAAGATTTACTTCGTCCAGTGCAAAAGGGATGTATTGATTGGCCTCGGTTTCGACTTGGTACTCCAGATCGTCCTCCCGCAGGCCGGCAGGCAGCATGATCTTTTTGCTGATAACCGTTGCGGCAGGCAGGGCAAGGCTGACGTTGCGAATACGCGTACCCATGCGCTTCCACGCGCACTGCAACGACTCTGACACTGCATCCAGATTATTGATGTTACCGTCACTGACCGCATCGGCAGGCAATGGCTCAATCGCATAACGCTCAACGACCAGGCCGCCTTTTTTTGGCGCTCGACTCAACTCCAGTAACTTGACGGAAGACGTGCTGATGTCCACTCCGATCATCGGCGGGGTGGAAGTTTGCAGAAAATCTAACGGGATGTCGAAATTTCCTTTAATCATAGGATAGTTAGCGCACTTCCGTATAAATTGGTTTAAATCCTAGCAATAACTCCCAAGGGTGTAAAGTTTTTTCTGGATATCCTGTTTTGCCCCCTAACAAAGTTATAATGTTAATGTACATCAATTCCACACAATCTTTGCCATGACTTCTCGCTGGTGGTTCTACCCTGCGCTCGGCTTGCTGTCGCTGCCTTTGCTTCTGCTCCTGCTTCTGATCCTTGCAGCCGTTCTGACCTATCCCACCCTGCCCTCACTGGATGCGTTGACCAACTATCACCCGAAAATGCCGTTACGCATCTACAGTGCGGAAAACATCCTGATTGGGGAATTCGGCGAAGAACGGAGGGAATTGGTCAGTATCGATGCCGTGCCAGAATTGATGAAACTCGCCATTCTGGCGGCAGAAGATGATCGCTTTTACGAACACGGTGGGGTTGATTACATTGGCGTGATGCGTGCCGCCTATTCCAATTTCACCTCTGGGGGCGTCAAACAGGGGGCCAGCACAATCACCATGCAAGTGGCGCGAAATTTCTTTCTTTCCAGGGAAAAGACCCTTTCACGAAAACTCAATGAGATGCTGCTTGCCTTCAAGATCGAGCACAATTTAAGCAAGGATCAAATCCTCGAGCTCTATATCAATCACATCTATCTCGGGCAGCGCGCTTACGGTTTCGGCGCTGCTGCCCAGGCCTATTTTTCCAAACCACTCGCCCGGCTTTCCCTCGCCGAGATGTCCATGCTGGCCGGCTTGCCCAAAGCCCCGGGCGCTTACAACCCGGTCGTGAATCCCTCGCGTGCCAAAATCAGACAGGAATACATCCTGCGCCGCATGCTCGATCTCGGTTATATCCAGCATGATCAATTCGAGTTGGCGCTGAATGAACCGCTGCAGACCAAGCAGACTGCATACCATCAGGAGTTCGCGGTAAATGCCAGCTTCGTCGCCGAGATGGCACGTCAGGAAATTTATGACCGCTTTCAGGAAGATGCTTACACCCAGGGATATAGCGTCCACACCACGATCCGTGTCAAAGATCAGGCAGAGGCTTATGCCGCATTGCGCAAAGGCGTACTCGACTATGATCGCCGCCATGAGTATCGCGGGCCGGAAGGCTATGTTGATCTCAAGAAGAACGACAGTGATGCCTTGCTGGAAGCGGCATTGCGCGACGTGCAGATTGACGCGGAATTGATTCCGGCGATTGTTTTGTCCGCCAGCCGCAAAGTCATCACCGCCTATCTCAAGGGCGGTGAACATATCAACGTCACCGGCGAGGGATTACGCTATGCAATGGTCGGCGATGTACTCCATCGGCGCATTCGCAAAGGCGGGCTGATTCGGGTGGGCAAGACTTCGGCCGGCACATGGGAAATCACCCAAATGCCGCAGGTCGAAGCCGCTTTCGTCTCCGCTAATCCGCGCACGGGAGCCGTCTATTCCTTGGTGGGCGGTTTCGATTTCAATCGAACTCAATATAACCACGTCACCCAAGCCTGGCGTCAACCCGGCTCCAGCTTCAAGCCTTTCATTTATTCGGCAGCGCTGGAAAAGGGCTTCACCCCGGCTTCAGTCGTCAACGACGCCCCCCTTGTGGTCAACATGGTAGATACCGGCGGCGAATTGTGGGAACCCAAAAACTACGAGGGTAAATTCGAGGGGCCAATGCGCTTGCGCCAGGGACTTACCAAATCAAAAAACCTGGTTTCGATCCGCATCTTGCAATCGATCGGCTTGGAATATGCGCAGGACTATGTCGCCAAATTTGGTTTCGATCGGGACAAGGTCAGACCCTATTTGACCATGGCGCTGGGTGCTGTCTCGGTAACGCCTTGGCAGATGCTGGGCGGGTACTCCGTGTTTGCCAACGGCGGCTACCGGATCACGCCTTATCTGATCCAGCGCATTGAAGACGGCCAAGGCAACCTCATTAGCGAAGCGGCACCTGTCGTGGCAGGGAGAGATGCGGAACAGATCCTGGACATTCGCAATACTTTTACCATGGTCAACATGTTGCAGGATGTGGTCAAACACGGCACCGCTAGTCGCGCCATGTCGCTTGGACGGCAAGACCTCGCCGGTAAGACCGGTACCACCAGTGATTCAATGGATGCGTGGTTCTGCGGCTTTCACCCCACACTGGTTGCCATCACCTGGGTCGGTTACGACAACCCGCGCAGCTTGGGCGAAAAGGAGACCGGCGGCGGTGCAGCGCTACCGATCTGGATGGACTATATGGGCAAGATGCTCAAGGATGAGCCGGAGATCGAATATCTCGTGCCGCCGGGCATGGTCACCGCACGCATCAACGATGAGGGCTTGCGCGACCCAACGGGCGAAAGGATCGAATATTTTTACGAAGAGTTTTTACCGCCGGAAAAAAATAGCTTCTCGCTGGATCTTTTCAAGCCCTCCGAAAACGACAGCAACCAGCTCTTCTGATGCGCAAGCCGCCCTTGCCCCGCCGAGACCTGATGCGCGAACAACTTGCGCATCAGGCAGCCAGGTTAATGCTCGAAAGCGGTATCACGGATTTCGCTTTCGCCAAGCACAAGGCAGCGAAGCAGCTCGGCGCACTCGAGACGCAACACTTGCCCAGCAATGAAGAAGTCGAAGCGGCGCTGCACAGCTACCGGGCACTTTTTCAACAGCATGATCGTCCGCAAAACTTGCGCCAGTTGCGCCAGGAGGCGCTTGCTGCCATGCAACAACTGGAGCCATTCCATCCCTATCTGACCGGGTCGGTATTGAGCGGAAGTGCTGGCCCCGACTCCGATATCAACCTGATCCTGTTCAGCGACGATGCCAAAGCCCTGCTGTTGTTCCTGCTCAAACACAACCTGGAATTTGCAGATGGGGAGTGGAAGTTGAAAATAGGGGGGCGCGAAGAGACCGTGCCGAGCTACACCCTGGTCAGTGAAGCCGGAACACCCATTCACCTAATCGTTCTACCCGAAAATGCGCGTTACAGCGGCAGCCGCCATCCGGAGACACACGCGGACGTTGCCGCTTTGGAAGCGCTATTAGCGGCCTGACTGCAGCCAGCGCGCCGCAGCCAGCGCGAAGTAAGTCAGGATGCCGTCGGCGCCGGCGCGCTTGAACGCCAGCAGCGCTTCCAGCACGCACGCTTCCTCGTTCAGCCAGCCGTTCAGCGCGGCGGCTTTGAGCATGGCGTATTCACCGCTGACCTGATAAACAAAAGTCGGTGCTTTGTATTCATCCTTCACCCGGCGCACGATGTCGAGGTAAGGCATGCCGGGCTTGACCATCACCATGTCCGCGCCTTCCTGCAAATCGAGGCCGACTTCCCACAGCGCTTCGTCGGAATTGGCCGGGTCCATCTGGTAGGTGTATTTGTTGCCCGAACCCAGATTACCGCTGGAGCCGACCGCATCGCGGAACGGGCCGTAGAAGCTGGAAGCGTATTTGGCAGAATAGGCCATGATGCGGGTGTGGATGCGTTTGTCCGCATCCAGTGCCGCGCGTATCGCACCGATACGGCCATCCATCATGTCGGATGGCGCCACAATATCCGCGCCGGCGGCGGCATGGGTCTGCGCCTGCCGGGTCAACACGGCGATGGTCTCGTCATTCAGCACATAGCCGCTGTCGTCGATCAACCCATCCTGCCCGTGACTGGTATAGGGATCGAGCGCAACGTCGGTCATTACGCCAAGTTCCGGGAAGTTCTTTTTCAGGGTAGCGACCACGCGCGGCACCAGACCGTCGGGGTTATAGGCTTCCTCCGCTCCCAGGCTTTTCAATGGAGTGTCGATCACTGGAAAGATCGCCATCACCGGAATACCCAGCTTGACGCATTGCTCGGCGTCCTTGAGCAGCAGGTCCAGCGTCTTGCGCTGCACGCCCGGCATCGACTTCACCTCCTCGGCCCGATTCGCCCCTTCCAGCACGAAGACTGGGTAGATAAAATCTGCCGAAGTGAGTATGTGCTCTCGCATCAAGTCCCGCGAGAACTGGTCGTGGCGCATCCGGCGCATCCGTGAGTGGGGGTACTTTCCGAGTATTTGCATGGCTATTCCCAATAATTTACTAAAGTAATGGAACTATTTTCGCACAGTCCCGTCAGAGCATGCGAGTTGCGAAAGCGACTTCCCGTTTCTCCTCCCTGAGCGGGCGTCTTTACCCTGTAAAGACCCTTTGCCCCTGACCTTTCCCCTTTGGTTCAGGGGCATTTTTTTCGATCTCACATAAGCTACTGCGCGGTCAAATCGCTGCGTCGCGTGCTCGCTCATTCCTCGCCTATCAATATGATATGTCTCGTCATTCGCTGCGCGGCTCCTTGCGCTTCGCCCTGCTCGCTACGCTTCTGTGAGACCGAAACCACTCCGAATTTCAAGCAAGCCAACTGGCGATCACCGCCTCTGCTTCATCCATCCCGATTTTCTTCAGGCTGGAAAAGAGTTGCACCGAGCATTGCGGTAAACGAAGTTTCAGAGAAGACTCATGCACGCTTGCAGGCGTGATGTCGGAGCTAAAATGCTCGGCCAAAAATTCCTTCACTTCGCGCAATGTCTGGGTCGCCTGCTGGCGGCTCAACTTGTCGGACTTGGTCAGCAGGATGTGGATCGGTTTGCCGGTCGGCGCGAACCAGTCAAGCATCCCCTGATCACGCTCGGTCAGGGGATGGCGTGCATCCATGATGACCACTAATCCGCATAGTTCAGCCCGCGTTTGCAAGTACTGACTCAATAACTGCTCCCAATGCGCCTGCACGTCCGGCGGCACTTTGGCGTAGCCATAACCGGGCAGATCCACCAGAAAACGGTTCTCGCCCAGATCGAAATAATTGAGGTGTTGCGTGCGTCCCGGCGTCTTGCTGGTAAACGCCAGCCGCACATGGTTGGCCAGCGTATTAATGGCACTGGACTTGCCCGCATTGGAGCGGCCGACAAAGGCGACTTCCTTGCCGCCGTGCAGCGGCAGGTCCTTGATGTGGTTGACCGTGGTGAAGAAGGTCGCTCTGGAAAACAGCCCCATCACTTCCAGGCCGCGAAAATCTTGTCCGCCGCCGCAATCGTGGCGGCGATATCCGCCTCGGTATGCGCGGCAGACACGAACCCTGCCTCGAATGCCGACGGCGCGAAATAGTGGCCTGCGTCCAGCATGGCATGGAAGAAACGATTGAAGGCTTCCTTGTCGCAAGCCATCACTTCGGTATAGCCGGTCGGCGGTGTCTGGCTGAAATACAGACCGAACATGCCGCCCACCGATTGTGCGCAGAATGCGACGCCATGCTTCTGCGCACTCGCAGTCAGACCTGCGGTGAGTTGCTGCGCCAATTGCGCCAGGCGATCGTAGAAACCCGTTTCCTGCACCAACTTGAGCGTGGCCAACCCCGCCGCTACCGCGACCGGGTTGCCGGACAGCGTGCCCGCCTGATACACCGCACCCAGCGGGGCTAAGCATTGCATGATGTCGCGCCGACCGCCGAATGCTGCGGCAGGCAGGCCACCGCCCATCACTTTACCCAGGGTCACGAGGTCCGGCTTGATGCCGTAGTAGCCCTGCGCACCTTGCAGACTGACGCGGAAGCCGGTCATGACCTCGTCGAGGATCAGCACGGCACCGTGCCTAGTGCACAGATTACGCAATGCATCCAGAAATTCGCGCTTGGGGATAACCAGATTCATGTTGCCCGCCACCGGCTCGACAATCACGGCGGCAATTTCCTTGCCCATTTCGGCAAAACATTTTTCCAGAGCAGCGGCATCGTTGTAGTCCAGCACCGTGGTCAGCGCGGCGATCTCGGCCGGGACGCCGGAAGAACTCGGTTGGCCGAAAGTCAGCGCGCCGGAACCGGCTTTGACCAGCAAGCCATCGGAATGGCCGTGGTAACACCCCTCGAATTTGACGATGCGCGAACGCCCGGTGAACCCGCGCGCCAGACGGATCGCGCTCATCGTCGCCTCGGTGCCGGAGCTGACCAGACGCACCATCTCCAGACTCGGCAGGAGCTTGCATAACAGGTTCGCCAGATCCAGCTCACCCGCAGTCGGCGCACCGAAACCCAAGCCCTGCGCAGCGGCTTCCTGTACTGCCTGGACCACCGCCGGATGGCAGTGACCAACAATCATCGGCCCCCAGGAGCCGACATAGTCCGTATATTTTTTGCCGTCTGCATCCCACACAAACGCGCCTTGGCCGCGTTGAAAGAACAACGGCGTGCCGCCGACCGAACGGAAGGCGCGTACCGGTGAATTAACGCCGCCGGGAATGACTTTTTGGGATGCCGTGAAGAGTTCTTCGTTGTGTGAAGTCATACTGATGCCTTGTTGAATAATGTTGAAAAATCTTGCGCTGCCTGCTCTATGTCAGGCGCATTCCACAGCGCCGAGATGACTGCCAGCGCATCCGCGCCCGCCTCGATCAGCGCCGCGCCATTCTGTGGCGTGATGCCCCCAATGGCGACGACAGGTACGTGCAGGGCATGGCGTACCGTTTGCAGCAAGGCCACCTCCGCCTTCACCGCCCCGGGTTTGATGCTGGAAGGAAAGAACGCGCCGAACGCCGCGTAATCCGCTCCCTGCCGCACCGCCTCGAATGCCAGCGGCGCGCGATTATAGCAAGACACACCAATGATCTTCGCATCGCCCAGCAACACCCTCGCGCCGGATACGCTGCCGTCCCCGGTACCCAGATGCACGCCATCTGCCTCAGCCAACAGCGCCAGCCGGGCATCGTCATTCACGATAAAGGTGGCTTTGAATTCGCGTGTCAGCCGGCGCAAACCGCGTGCCTGCGCCAATTTCAGTGTCGCATCGGCGAATTTGTTGCGGTATTGCAGGACGCAGGCACCGCCCTGCAACGCCAGCCCGGCATGGTGCAACAATACCGCAGTATCCAGCTCATCCGGTGTGATGGCATACAGCCCCTCAATGGCGGGTTTCTTCACTTTTCTCGTCGTCGTCGTCGCCGCGCCCCCAGAACAGGCGATCCGGGATATGTTGACCCATGCCGGGACGGAAGCCGTACTTCAGCGCCTCCCACGTGTATTCCTGTGCCTCGCGCACCGCGTCTTCCATCGACAGGCCGTTGGCCAGCAAGGCTGCGATAGCCGAGGACAGCGTGCAACCCGAGCCGTGGTAGATGCCGGGCAGACGCGGCCAGGTGTCGCTGCGCAAAAGTCCGCCCTCACCGTACAGGGTGTTGATGACTTTGGGGGTGTGCTCATGCGTGCCGGTAATCAGCACGTATTCACAACCGAGTTGCAGGATACGCTTGGCGCTTTCTGCCAGGCTGGGGTCGTCCGCTTCGTTGCTTTCATCCACGATCAGGCGTCGCGCTTCCATGCTGTTCGGCGTGAGCAGGGTCGTCTGCGGCAACAGCAGTTCGCGCAAGGCATCCAGCATGTCCTCGTTCGCCAATTCGTCGCCGCGACCGGAAGCCAGCACCGGATCGAACACCAGCGGCACGTCGGGATAGTCGGAGATCACTTCGGCAATCGCGGCAATGTTTTCCAGACTGCCAAGCATGCCGATCTTGAACGCGGCGACCGGCATATCTTCCAGCACCGTGCGCGCCTGATCAACGACCCAGTCGGCATCGACCGCCTGTACATCTTCCACGCCGCTGCTGTCCTGCACCGTGATGGCGGTCACAACGGACAAGGGGTGGCAGCCCATGCTGGCGATGGTCAGCACATCGGCTTGCATGCCGGCGCCGCTGCTGGGATCGGTTGCCGAAAAGGTTAAAACAATGGGTGGAATGTCGGACATGATGGGTTGCCGCAGGCGGTGGTGAACAGGGCGTAATTCTAACTGAAACTAACTGAGCACGCGTTCGTTCACAAAGTTGGCGATACGCGCAAATTCGGTCACGCCCAGATTTTCCGCGCGCAACTGTGGATTGATGCCAAGCTGCGCGAAATCGGCTTCGGCCAGCCAGGCCTTGAGCGTGTTGCGCAAGGTCTTGCGCCGTTGTCCAAAAGCGTTCGCCACGATGCGCGCAAACAAGGCTTCGTTGTTGACCGTGATTTTCTCCCTGGGCAGCGGGATCATGCGCACGATAGCGGAATCAACTTTGGGCGAAGGGCGAAACGATTGCGGCGGCACATCGAGCAGTTTTTCCATGGCAAAGCGGTATTGCAGCATCACCGACAAACGCCCGTAGGCGGGAGTGGAAGGCGCGGCCACCATGCGCTCGACCACTTCATTTTGCAGCATGAAGTGCATGTCCGATATACGCGCGGCGTACCCGGCAAAATGAAACAGCAAGGGTGATGAGATGTTGTAGGGCAGATTGCCGACGATGCGCAACGGCTCGTCCAGCACCGCAAAATCGAACTTCAGCGCATCCCCCTCGTGGATGATGATCCTGTCCTGCGGATAGTCGGTCTTCAGGCGCGCGATGATATCGCGGTCGATCTCCACCACATGCAATTTGTGCAGATGCTGCAACAACGGGCGAGTCAGTGCCCCCAGGCCGGGGCCGATCTCTACCATGTTGTCGTCGGCCGCCGGACGAATCGCCCGCACGATGTCGGCGATGATCTGCTGATCAATGAGAAAGTTCTGCCCAAACTGCTTCTTCGCTTTATGCCCGACCATGCGAGTGTCCGGACAAGAGTTTTTCGGACTGCGCCATTTCCGTTGCGACCCTAATTGCTTCCAACAGACTGCCGACTTCAGCCTTACCTGTGCCCGCCAGATCGAGCGCGGTACCGTGATCGACCGAGGTGCGGATGATGGGCAAGCCGAGCGTGACGTTCACGCCCGCACCGAAGCTGGCGTATTTCAACACCGGCAGGCCCTGGTCGTGATACATCGCCAGCACCGCATCACACTCGCGCAGACGATGCCCGGCGAACAGGGTGTCAGCGGGCAGCGGCGGGCTGACGTCAAAACCTTCGGCGCGCAGCTTGTCCAGCACCGGGATCATCACCTCGATCTCTTCGCGTCCCAGATACCCACCCTCACCCGCATGCGGATTCAATCCGGCAACCAGGATGCGCGGGTTTTCAAGGCCGAAGCGCCGTTGCAGGTCGCGCCGCAGGATGCGCAGAATGCTTTCCAGCAACGGCGCGGTAATCGCATCCGCCACCTCGCGCAACGGTAAATGAGTAGTGGCCAGAGCGACGCGCAAGCCTTTGCCAGCAAGCATCATCACCACTTGCGGGGTATGCGTCAGCTCGGCGAGGAATTCCGTGTGCCCGGTGAACGGAATACCGGCATCGTTGATGATGCCCTTGTGTACCGGTGCGGTGACCATGCCTGAGAATTCACCCGACACACACCCCTCCACCGCGCGGCGCAAGGTGGCTAGCACATAGGGCGCGTTGACTGCATTCAGCTTGCCGGCCTGCGCGGCTTGTGCCAGAGGGACATGCAACACACTCAACTTGCCCACGAAGTGCGGCACGTCCGGTGTGTAGTCATGGAACTGAACCGTAAGCCCCAGCTGCGTCGCACGCTGTTGCAGCAACCCCTTGTCGGCAATGATCACCAGCGGCAGTGCCAGGCGCACCAGTTGCAGGCAAAGTTCCGGGCCGATCCCTGCCGGTTCGCCTGCCGTGATGGCCAGCGGTCGCTGCATCAACTCTGTACTTCGCGATATTCGATGAAGGCGCGATCGCGCAACTGGCGCAGCCAATCCTGATAGGCCTCATCCGATTTATAGGCGCGAATGGCATTACGCGCCTGCTGTTTCTGTTGCTGCTCGCTGACATCGGCGTTGCGCCGTTCGAGCACCTGGATCAAATGCCAGCCGAAACCCGATTTCACCAGCCCGCTGATTTGTCCTTCTGTCAATGCATTCATTGCCTTTTCAAACTCAGGCACCGTCTCTTGCGGCGAAATCCAGCCGAGTTCGCCGCCTTGCGCCGCGCTGCCATCTTCCGAGTGCAACCGTGCCTGTTCGGCAAAATCGGCGCCCGCATCAATGCTGCGTTTGATCTCCTGCAGACGGACGTGCGCATCGCTTTCGGAGACCAGTTCGCTGGTCTTGATCAGAATATGGCGTGCATGCGTCTGGGTAATGAACACCGGTGCAGCAGTGTCGCGCCGGTCGATCAGTTTAAGAATATGGAAGCCACTGGGGCTGCGCAGAATGTCGCTCAATTGCCCGGGTTGCATGGTGGCCAGGGCATCTGCGAACAAGCCGGGCAATTCGTTGCTGGGCCGCCAGCCGATCTGGCCTCCCTGCAACGCATCCCTGGCATCGGAATAGCCCGCCGCAATCTGCGCAAACGGCGCACCATCGCGCATTTTTTGCAGCGCCTCTTCCGCGCGACGTTGCAGACTGCGCAGATTTTCGGCAGTCGCCTGTTCCGGCACCACAATCAGGATGTGCGCAAGTTGCAGTTGTTCGCCCCGGTTGCCCTGTTTGGCCTGGGTGTCGAGATAGGCCGCGATGTCGCTGTCACTGATAAACAGCTTGCTGTCAACCTCGCGCTCGCGCAAACGCACCGACAATATCTCGCCGCGTATTTCCTCACGGAACCGGGCGAAATCGATACCGTCTTTTTCCAGCTTGGCGCGGAATGCCGCGAGCGACTCGAAATTGTTTTGTTGCGCGATGCGTTGCAGCGCACTCTCCAGCTGCGCGTCATCCACTCGCACGCCGTTCTCCCTGGCGAACTGCACTTGCAGCTTTTCCAGGATCATCCGCTCGAGCACCTGTTTTTCCAGAATGCCGCGTTCGGGCAATTTCGTATCCTGTCTTTGCAGTTGCTGCACCACGACCTGCATGCGCTGCGCCAGTTCCAGCCGGGTGATGATATCGTCATTGACCACGACGTGCACGGCATCGATTATTGTGGGTGTCGTTTCGGCCAGCGCCGGACTGGCGCAAACCGTGCACAGCAACAGCATCAGGATTCTTTTGTTCAACATGGGTTCTCTCAATGGATGGAAATCAATGCAAACCTTCGACCGGTTCGGTGATGGCTGATGCGTTCTGCTTGGAATAGCCCGGCACGCTGTCGCGCAAAGCATCGAGCGGGTCTGAGCCAATTCGGACCAGATCGTTCAATTCGAGCTGAACAAAGAACCCGGTGGTGCGCTCGTCAGTCGCCGTGGCAAAACTCTGCGCCACCAGGCGCACGGTCCAGCAGGCGGCATTATACTCAAGCCCGCCCAGTGCCTCCAGGATACGCTCGTCGCGCAGAGAATAATTGAACCGCCCCACACCGTGCCAGCGTCCGAACAGCGGCCACTGGGTGGACACATCGGCCTGACGCAGCGTGTCGCGCGTATAGCGGAAGCCCAGATTGAGCACCTTGCCCGCCTCCGGCTGATAGCGGACGGCTAGATTGTAGTTCTGCGTATAGGCCAGATTCGGGTTGTATTGCAGCTGGCTATCCAGCCGCCACGCCGCGTCGACCCTGCCACCCAGAGTGGCCAGAATGTCGGAACGGTTGTTGCTGCTGCCGGGTGTCACCAGATTCACCTGCGGTGTTTCAAGGAAAAAGCGTTCCGCAACGGCGACGCGCAACTTTTCCGTACCATCGCCATCGGCGATCAACCGCGATGTGAGCGCCAACGTCACCATATTGGCATCGCCCACCCGATCACTGCCCAGAAACCGGTTTTCGCTGAACATCTGACTGAAACTGAACGGCGCTTCGGCAGAATCAAAGTTGGGCAGTTGCGTTTGGTCACGGTAAGGAATGCGCACGTAGTAGGCGCGCGGTTCCAGTGTCTGCACCAAGCCGGTACCGAGGAAGGCGTCATTGCGCTCAAAGATCAGTCCGCTATCCAGACTGAAGATAGGCACCATGCGCGAACTGCTCGGCAGTGCACCCGTATTGTTGTCGCCCAGCACATAGTCGGTGTAGTGCATCCCCAGTTTTGGGGTCAGAAAGTAACCGGGATCGCTCACCAGCGGATAACTGACCGACGGATACAAAACCACGCGCTGGCCGTTGACG
>Ga0210009_1001221_pt1 | contig 23238 bp, 25 predicted proteins | sample CryGeyCG2114_065_FD_185457 | JGI IMG/M metagenome (GOLD analysis project Ga0210009, IMG submission 185457) | Groundwater microbial communities from aquifer - Crystal Geyser CG12_big_fil_rev_8/21/14_0.65 (SPAdes) (version 2) | ecosystem: Environmental > Aquatic > Deep subsurface > Groundwater ... | reverse complement strand
GTCATTACATCGTCGACACAGTCTACAACGAAGACCGAAGCCGGATCAGAACAGGAAACGGGCCGGAAAACATGACTCGACTGCGACGTTTCGCTGTCGGCCTACTCAAATCACGAGGCGTAAAGAACATTGCGGAAAAAATGCGCCAATTACTTTTGAATACACGACAATTACTCGATATACTCAAAATGACCAAAAATAGTTGCAGGGTGGCCTAGAACAAATTTGCCGTGGGCGCCTTCCCCTTCAGTTGCCATACCGAGCTATCGGGTGCAACCATCCAGGGGGTACCGTCGGGTGCTACGGCGATGGCGTTCCCCTTGCCACCAGTGTGCTGCCATATTCCCTTGAGATGCAATTTCTGAACCTGATGACGCTCGTCGATCATCCAGAGGGAGCCATCGGCACCACAGGCAATATCCAACGCTTTGGGTCCGCGCTGATTTACAAACCCGACCCCATCGAAACGCCAAAGCGTTCCGTTGCGTGACGCGGCCCAGGCATTGCCCTCCGCAGTTGCGGCGATACGTGCGCCATCGGCACCCGGGATCAGGTCCCATTTCGCACCATTCCAGCGATAGATTTTTGCATCCAGACCCACAGCCCAGGCCACGCCATTGGCGGCGACGCTGATATCCAGAGCCTTGCCGGGAAGCGCTTGCCACATCACCTGTGGATGGGAATTTGTCGATACCTGGGGGGTAGTGGGTGGGGTCGCAGGTTGGTTGGTACCGCTGTTTGCCAATGGCTGGGCGGGGGCGGTATTGGTCGGCTGCGCCGCAGGCGTCGAGTTGGAGCCAGAACCGGTTGAAGAGGTTGGAATCCAGATGTCATGAGTGGGATTAACCACCCTTATATTCGCAATCGGATTGCCGTATGCATCTCTGATCACCTGACCGGGAAGTATTAGCGGATCCCCTACTGCCGCCCCACTCGAAATCATTGACATAATCAACGTTAGTGAGCAAATAAGTGCCTTCATATTACCTCCTGCAATCCATTCATCTCATCCACATAACACAATGGAAACTGACCTGCATATGCATATGATGTTAATGTGATTCATCCCTCCAGCGCATGGTTGTCCATTGCCGCAATCACCACCGAGATCCTAGTGCCTTAGCGTTCACGAATCGTTCACACCCCCTCCTCGCTGTTTTCGATCCATGCTGAAAAAATTGTACAATGTCATTTCCCAGTTAGATTTTGCTCATGAGGAACAAGATGAACAACAGGCTTGAGCTATTACTGTTTGGTGGTTTTGACCTCTATCTGGATCAAAAACCCATCAAAGCATTCTCCTACAACACCATGCGTGCCTTGATGGCCTATCTGGTCGTTGAGCCCTCTCGCGATTATTCCAGAGAATTTTTAGCGGAACTGTTGTGGGAGCGGCAGGAGATGGCTACCGCTCGCGCAAATTTGCGACGAACCCTTTCTCATTTACGGCAGGCTATTGAGATCCCTTCTGGTAAAACGCTATTCGTTGCCAGCAAACACTCCCTGCGCTTCATCCCGGATCTGAGCACAGATCTCTATGAATTTGTCGCTCCGCTCCCCTCTTGCACACAGAAAACAGCAGGTGGATGCAGCGATTGCCTGGAGCAGATGGAGCGAATGGCCGCGCTTTATCGAGGTGAACTTCTCTATGGGCTGTCGTTGCCCGAATCAAGCACCTTTGATGAGTGGCTGCAAATGCAGCGGGAAAACATGCATAAGCGTGCTCTGATGCTGTTGGAACATATCTCTAACTGTCACGAACAACTGGGGCAATATAGCAGAGCGCTGCCCTTTGCCCGCCGCTTTAGCGAACTTGAGCCATGGGATGAAACAGGGCATCAGCGCTTAATGCGGCTCTATGCCCTTAATGGTCAGGTCGGCGCTGCCAATCGCCAGTACAATACTTGCTGCCAACTATTGAAAACAGAACTGGGCGTCCTGCCCGGCAATGTGACGAGGGCACTGGCACAACAAATCAGGCAGAAAGCACCAAGCCCTGTTCCACCGCTTGCTGCAGAAGTTTCTGTCACACTCCCCTCGCCGTTAAACGCAGAACGCCGCAAGGTAACCGTGCTCTATTGTGAGCTGACACTGGAGGACGCTGCGGATGATGATCCCGACGAATTGCTGGACCGGCTTCAAGCGCCCCAGTCGCGCTGCATTGAGATCATTCGCCACCATAGTGGCCATGTCTTGCAAACGCATGGGGGCGGTCTGCTAGTCTACTTTGGTTATCCGCAAGCAGCAGAAGATGCTCCCCGGCGTGCGGTTCAGGCGGCACTGGCCATCGGCAGAGAGATGGCAGGCTGTGTCGGGGTGCGATCCGGTATCCATACCGGACTGATTATCACCAACACAGATACCGCTATACCGGATATTGCGGGTAAGACATCACAGATTGCTATCCAGCTACGTGACAGTATCGCCCATCACGGAACCGTCATCAGTCAGTCAACCCATGCTATTGTAACAGGGTATTTTACCTGCCTCCCTATGAAAGATGTGAAGCTGCCGAGAGCAATGCAATCGATCACCAGTTTCGTGGTACTTGGCGAAAGCGGCGCGCAAACCCGCCTGGATGCAGCCAAACAACTGACGCCGCTGGTCGGTCGCGAAGGTGAAATCAATACGCTCATGTCAATGTGGCAGCAAAGCAGATGTGGTCAGTACCATACCGTACTGGTACAGGGCGAAGCAGGGATCGGCAAATCACGCCTTGTACTGGCATTCAGGAATCAGCTGCAGGATGCGGCACCTACTGTTCGCGAACTGCGCTGTTCCGGGCAATTTAGCAGCTCGGCTTTCCACCCGCTGTTGGTCATGCTGGAGGAGGAGATGAAGCTGCGCCTGGCATCAGCGGAAGAAAAATCACGCAAGCTGATCGACTACTTTGAGTGTCTCTATCCCTCTCAGGCAAAGGAGGGTATTCCTCTGCTCAGCCGACTGCTGTCTTTGCCTCTGCCGGAAAGATACACGACCTCTACTCTGTCCGGGCAACCGTTGAAAGAGCAGACTAACACTCTTTTTCTCGAACTGCTGAGGGGGCCATCGTCCCGGCAGCCATTATTGCTCATCGTTGAAGATCTGCACTGGGCTGATCCCTCCACTCTGGCTCTCTTGGGACAATATTTTCATGAGGTGGGCGAGCGCCCTGCGTTCACCCTGCTGACAGCTCGTGCCGGATTCGTTTCGCCGTGGCACGACAGTGATGTGACGCCACTGCCGTTGCCCCCGCTAAGCAGCAAGGCGATAGAGGATATGATCACCGCTATTGATGCCAGATTACCGATGGAGATCCGGCAGCGCATCGTGGAGCGAACCGATGGGATTCCTCTCTATGCGGAGGAGTTGGCAAGATTTGCCGTAGCGGAAAAAGCCGATGCCATTCCGGGTACCCTGCACGATCTGCTGGCGGCACGTATCGACAGGTTGGGCAGCGCCAAATGCTGCGCACAACTGGCAGCCACCATCGGGCGCGAGTTTTCACTGACCCTGCTGGAGCGCATGCAGCAGGAGATCTCTTCGTCCGATGCCATCGAATCACTGTTTGAAGCAGGCATAATCACAAGACTAGACAGCACCACCGCCCAGTTCAGCCATGTTCTGATTCAGGAGGCTGCCTATCAATCCCAAACACGGGCCAACCGGCAGTTAGCCCACCGGCGCATCGCGGAGATTCTGCTCAACGATTTTTCGGAGATAGGAACTACGCAACCGGAGGTGATAGCACAGCATCTCTACAATGCTGGTGATCTGGTGGCAGCAGTCGAACAGTGGATCAACGCCGGCCAACGATCCCTGTTAAATGCCGCCCATGCCGAGTCACTGGCACATTTCCATGCGGGCCAGCGTGCCCTTGCAAAGCTCCCTGCTGACCATTCACATGATCAACTCGAAATGAAGCTGAATCTGTTACTGGGAGCATCCTTGACCCACGCCAAAGGTTACGGATCGGAAGAGGCGAAGACCGCGTATGCCGGGGCACTAGAATCGAGTGGTATCGAAGTAGAGGAGACCAGCCTGTTTTCGGCCCTACAGGGGCTGTGGATCAGTGAGCATGCGCAGGGTCGCAACTTGATTGCCGTCGAGATTGCCCAACAACTGCTTCATCTGGCTCAGCAGAGTGCTGATCCGATTCAACTACAGGCGGCACACGAGAGCATGGGTACCAGCACCGGAACCTTCGGCGACCTGCAAAAAGCACGGTATCACTTTGAACAGGCACTGGCTCTTTATCGACCCGAGCACCATGAAGAGATGATGCGGCGCTACAACGACAATTTCCGCATAAAAAGTGGCGCGCATCTGTCTATGGTGCTCATGCAGCAGGGATTTCCTGATCAGGCCCTTGCTGAAGCACAGGCCACCCTTGCGCTGGCGCAAACCGGGAACAATCCACATCTGTTATGCTATGGACTCAACGGTGTTGCACTGATCAGACGCTGGCGGCATGAAGCGGCAGAATCGGAGCCGTTTGCTGCCGAGTGTCTCGCGGTGGCGCGAAAGTTTGCTTTACCCGTCTGGCTGTTGCTGGGGTCGGCTGCCTTCGCCTGGGCAAGGGCAGCGCAGAATGATGGCGTTGAGATGGATGGTCTGATTGCGCAAGTGCATACAGGTGAGACAATCCCCACAGCCATTCGGGCACAGATGCTGCGTCAAATCGGGGAGGGGCTCGTCTTCCTGCAACGTTTCGATGAGGCGCTCAAGGTACTGGATGAGTCCATCGAACTGGCGAACAGGCTACATGAGCGATATGTGGAGAGTGAATACCAACGCCTGAAAGGCGAGTGCCTGCTGCAGCAGCAGCCTGCCGACCTTGCTGCGGCGGAGGCCTGTTTCCATCGATCTCTTGCCATCAGCCGGAATCAAGGTGCTCTATTCTTCGAGTTGTGCGCGACCATCAGCCTGTCGCAGCTGTGGCAACAACGCGGCTGCCTGCATGATGCCCTGCCGCTCCTAGAGAACATCTGTGGCCGATTCACAGAGGGTTTCGAAACTCCTGATTACCGGATGGCGAAGCAACTGTTACATGCTGCGCAGAGGGCATAAAAGGGCGATAGATGAAAAATACGGCGCTCACTCGACTAAAAAGCACCTTGCAACTTCCGTTGAATAAGCTCGGCCATTGGCAGAAGGCAATACATTGAATCTACTTATGTTTGTACCAATTTTGACGTTCATAGCGATTTCCATTGGGCTTGGTGCAATTACTGGCACCTTAGCAAAACGTAAAAATCGTAGTCGGGGCCTTTGGTGGGTTGCCGGATCATTTGGATTCCCGACTGCTCTTTTAGCCATACTTTGCTTTCGTGATTTTGAGCAAATTCCTGACGATCAGAAGTACATATCAAAGCTGAAAGAAAAGAGTGTCTTTGTACTCATTTTTGCTCTTTGGGTATCCATGATTATTAGCCGAATCCTGATGGCATCATAAATCGTCATACCTTCTTCCAATGATGAAAAGTTCAAACACAGGCAACTTACACCCCACCACTTTATGGCCGCTGCGAGTGCCCGCAAGCACGCATACTCGGATTACAAAAAAAATGTCGCTCGTCCCTTGCTCTGCTTTTGAATATCGATGAAGCGTGATGTTCGTTAGTCATCAAAAACCATGTGCCACCTGTTAACATTCGCAGTACAAGGCAAAGTGGATTTCACCGAGAATGCCTGGTCTTTTTGCATAGACGCGTTCGACAATGACGGTGGTGGGCATGCATATCCATCAAGCATGACATCATACGCAATCACTTCAGGTGGTTGTTCATGCGAACTTGTGCACGTAGAGAAACCTGCTGCGATAGAAAAGGAAATAGAACGGCGAAAAAAGATTTATCAAAAGAAAGGATGGCCTAAAGCGAAAATTGTACGAGCTATTGAAAATTCTAATCTTAATGACTCAAATGCAATGCCGTTTTCTTTTGAAGTAGAATCTTTGCTCAAAGCAATGACATCCAAGTTTGGCGAAGTTCAATTTATGGTGCATTGGCACTCTGGCTCATTCGTCAAAGAAAAATTTACGACCAGTGTTCAGCAGCTATGCCTGTCTGAGGAACCATTCCTACGCGTGCTTAACGAAGATGTGCGATATATCCTCAAAGCAAAAAACGACCAAGCAGGAAATACAAAGAGCTAATCGGGTCATTTATACTGCCCCACTGCGTAAATAGATAAACGGAAATTTCTTTGGTCTGAAAAAAACAATACATTGCAGGATCGATCATACCCATAACTTCAAATGAGCAAGCGTCATCTCGCAACTGCATCACTTTGATCAACATCCAAAATCCGGCCCAAAAATTCAATTCGCCATAATCTTGCCATATCAACATCCTACAGCTCAATGGATGCGCCTATATTTTAGGCACACAGAGCTAAAATATAGGCAGAAATAATCCCAAGCGAACTGATGAAGAGCACATAACACCCCCATAAAAAAAACAATTTCCTTATATATCGATACCTTAATGAATACAACTGAACTTTTGGCACGGTCGTTGCTATAGATATGGCATCAACACATCACAATCACGGTGTGAAACGAAGCTGAACAAAAGGAGAATCAACAATGAATACGCATTCAAAAAGTTTACTGGGTTTGATGCTTGGCTTAAGCGTGCTATCAGTACCGGCTCAGGCTGAGTCAATTAAAGATAAAGTCGACAATCTGCAAATCAGCGGATTCGTCGATAGCTCATGGAGCAGTACTAATGCAGTAGCTGGCGCAACTTCAACCGGTTTCGGCCTTGATGCTGTTGAGCTGGATGTGGAATATACTGAAGACAACGTTGGTATGCGCTTCGACTTAAATGGCGCACCATCAGCTGGCGGCAACGTCACTCAGGATGGCCTGCTCGAACAGGGTTATGTATTTGTTAATTTTCCTGCCGGTGAAGATGCTGTCACATTCAAGTTTGGTAAATTCAATGCACCGATTGGCTGGGAATTGCTTGATGCACCGGACATGTATCAGTTCTCTCACTCACTTGTTTTCAACAATGGTCTTCCTGTCAACCTGACAGGTGCTTCATTGTCTGCTGCTTTTGGCATGGTTGACGGCGTTATTTATTATGCTGATAAAGTCGACACCAATGGCGTTACCACAACTGGCGTTCATAGTGCTGGCTCTCGCATCGGCCTCACTCCGCTGGAAGGCGTCAACGTTGGATTTTCTTACCTGAACACCAACAACCCTGGAACAGTAGCAACCCGCACCCTCGATGTTGATTTCACCTACGATGCAATTGAAAACCTGGTCATCGGCGCTGAGTACAATCAGATCACTGATTACACTCCAAACGTTAATGCTGGTGGCTATTTCGCAACAATTCACTACGACTTCACAGACATGTTTGGCGCAACCTATCGCTATGGCAACTTCGATTTCGACACCAATCTGGCCGGCAAAGCTACACAAAACACATTTGCTTTAACCTCAGCTGTTGGTGGCGGTCTTGGTGCATTGTTTGAATACAGCACCATCACAGACACTTCCGGAACTCTGGTTACTGCTGGCTTCACACAGAAAACTTATGCATTTGAAATGACTTACAGCTTTTAATAAACAGGTCGATAAATAACAGGGCGGCGTCCCCACGACGTCGCCCTCCCCTGCCAAAAAGAACATACCGATCAAGGGAGAAAAAAATGAAAAAGATTTCCGCAATTATCAAACCGTTCAAGCTGGATGAAGTCAAAGATGCACTGGCAAACGTTGGCATTACCGGCATGACCATCACTGAAGTACGCGGCTTCGGCAGACAAAAAGGTCATACCGAGCTATATCGTGGTGCTGAATACAATGTTGACTTCGTGCCGAAAACAGAAATCACCATCTATGTTGCAGACGATCTGCTCGAAACAACTATTCAGGCTATCGTTGAATCAGCCAAGTCTGGCAAAGTCGGTGATGGCAAAGTATTCGTCAGCAATGTTGAGAATGTCATTCGTATTCGCACCGGTGAAACCGATGCAGATGCTTTAAATTAAGTTAATCAGGAGACTATTATGGAAAACGTTGCCGGAGATATCCTCCAAACCAAATACGCACTGGACACCTTTTATTTTCTGGTGATGGGTGCATTCGTCATGTGGATGGCCGCAGGCTTCTCCATGCTGGAAGCAGGTCTTGTACGCACAAAGAATACAGCCGAAATTTTAACCAAAAACATTATTCTTTATTCAATCGCCTGCGTCATGTTCATGCTGGTTGGTTATAACATTATGTATGGTGAAGCCATTTCATCCATTATTCCCGGCCTGAGCTTTGGCCTGGGTATTGACAATGATGTAGCAGCCGTACTGGCTGGTGGTGAAGATGCACCCTACTACTCAAAACTGTCCGACTTTTTCTTTCAGGTCGTTTTTGTGGCCACAGCTATGTCGATTGTCTCAGGTGCTGTTGCTGAACGTATGAAATTGTGGGCATTTTTTGCTTTCGCCATTGTAATGACCGGCTTTATCTATCCGGTTCAGGGCATGTGGAAATGGGGCGGAGGCTTCCTGGATGCAGCTGGTTTCCTTGATTTCGCCGGTTCCGGTGTCGTTCACATGACCGGTGCTGCGGCTGCTCTGGCAGGTGTATTGCTGCTGGGCGCTCGTAAAGGCAAATATGGTAAAGATGGCAGCGTCAACGCTATTCCTGGTGCAAACCTTCCGTTAGCGACATTGGGTACATTTATCCTGTGGTTGGGCTGGTTCGGATTCAATGGTGGTTCTGAGTTGAAAGTATCCGATGTTGCTGAAGCCAATGCTGTAGCTATGGTTTTTGTAAACACCAACATGGCTGCTGCCGGTGGCTCGATTGCAGCTCTGATTCTGGCTCGCCTGTGGTTCGGCAAAGCTGATCTGACGATGGCACTCAATGGTGCGCTGGCCGGACTGGTATCCATTACCGCAGAACCGCTGACTCCGTCACCTGAACTTGCCACATTGATTGGTGGCATTGGTGGCCTGCTGGTGGTCGCATCAATTATCTTCATGGACACCAAGCTGAAGGTTGATGATCCGGTAGGTGCTATTTCCGTGCATGGTGTGGTAGGTATTTGGGGTCTTCTGGCTGTTTGCCTGTCCAATCCTGATGCATCACTGGCATCGCAGTTACTGGGCATTGCAGTCATCTTCACCTGGGTATTCACAACCAGCTTTATCGTCTGGTTTGCCGTTAAATCAGTATTCGGCATCCGGGTATCGGAAGAAGAAGAATATGAAGGTCTTGATGTCGGCGAATGTGGTCTGGAAGCCTATCCAGAATTCATGACCCGCTCGAAGAGATAAGTTTTACAATTCGGCAGGCTATTCTCACCCTCCCCCGATGCGGGAATAGCCTGCCGCTATACATGGGCAATAACGATGCCCAATCAAACTGCATCGCAGGGTTTTATCCCGCCCGGAAAAACAAAACCCTGCGATGCAAACAAGAAATTACGGATATTCATTTGAATATCCGTAATTTCTTGTTTTATAGCTTGTAGAGTTTTTTTGAGAATGTCACTAATATACGCTGAATTAACATACAGGAGAAAATCGGAATGAAAAAAGTAACCGCAATTATCAAGCCCTTCAAATTGGATGATGTTAAAGATGCACTGCTTGATATTAATGTATCCGGCATGACCGTTACCGAAGTGCGCGGACATGGTCGTCAGAAAGGCCACACCGAATTATACCGTGGTGCTGAATACAACGTGGATTTTGTTCCTAAAACCCAGCTGACCATGGTCGTTGCCGATGAAATGGTTGATGATGTAATAAATGCGATCAAAGATTCTGCCTGCTCAGGAAAAATCGGTGACGGAAAAATATTCATTGAGCCCGTCGAACGTGTCATCCGCATCCGCACCGGCGAAGAAGATTCAGACGCCGTCAGCTAATAATGCGGACAACTTTTTCAATTAAACATAAACAGGAGTAAATTCAATGGATGTTTTTTTTCTCACCATGGGTGCCGCCATGGTTCTGGCCATGCATGCCGGCTTTGCCTTTCTGGAAGTAGGAACCGTACGTAAAAAGAATCAGGTCAATGCACTCGTACGCCTGATTACCGACTTCGGATTCTCAACTCTGGCCTATTTCTTTGTCGGTTTTGCCGTGGCCTATGGCATCACTTTCTTTGTCCCTGTGTCCGAACTCAATATACTGGGTGGTAAAACCAATGGTTACGAAATGGTACATTTCTTTTTCCTGCTCACCTTTGCTGCTGCGATCCCGGCAATTATTTCAGGCGGTATCACCGAACGCGTACGCTTCTGGCCCAACGTGCTGGCAACCCTGTTACTGGTTGCACTGATTTATCCGTTTTTTGAGGGCATGATCTGGAATAGCAACTTTGGCTTCCAGGACTGGCTCAACGACAATTTCGGCGCTGCATTTCACGATTTTGCCGGCTCTGTCGTAGTACACGCCATGGGTGGTTTTCTGGCCTTAGGCGCCGTGTACACGCTGGGTGCCCGCAAAGGACGCTACCGCAAAGATGGTTCAGTCAATGCCATTCTGCCTTCAAACATTCCATTCCTGGCTCTCGGATCCTGGATTCTTTGTGTCGGCTGGTTCGGATTTAATGTAATGAGCGCAGGCACTGCTGATGGTGCATCAGGTCTGGTTGCCATCAATTCATTATTGGCCATGGTAGGCGGCATTGTTGCCGCGCTGATTGCCGGTAAAAACGATCCGGGCTTCGTGCATAACGGTGCACTGGCTGGTCTCGTGGCCATTTGTGCAGGTTCAGATATCGTACACCCAATCGGAGCATTGCTGATCGGCGTCATTGCCGGTGTCGGATTCGTCTTCGGCTTCAAATTTGTGCAGAACAAACTGAAACTGGATGATGTGCTGGGCGTTATTCCATTGCACGGCGGCGCTGGTCTTTGGGGTGGTATTGCAGCCGGTATTTTTGGCTCAACCGCTTTAGGTGGTGCCGGTGGTGTTACTTTCATGTCGCAACTGATCGGCACGTTGACCGGTGTCAGCATTGCTATCGCAGGCGGCTTTATCGTCTATGGCGGCATCAAAGCTGTAATTGGTATTCGACTGTCTGAAGAAGATGAATACATGGGCGCAGATCTGGCCATTCATCAAATCAGTGCCAACCCTGAAGAGGATATGGGCGGATAATCATTGCATTAACCCCAACACTTCTCGTCAACACTTTTCATCAATAAAGGGCACGGCTTCGGCAGTGCCCTTTACGTTTAACTCTTCCGGGATTCGGGTAAGTAGTACAGATAACTCACCTTGCACCTTCGGATATACATCAAGTACTCCTTATTCCTGAAGCACTGCCGATCACAAAAACCACTTACCCGACACTCCGCAAGCTTTTATCTTCTAAATTCTACTGTTCATCCTCCCCTGACTTCTCGGCACCCGGGCCAAACTCCCCTACCACAGATAGAGCCATTAACCCGGATTATTCAGAAATAATCCGGGTTAATGCACAGATGAGGCCCATATATTTCCAAGCTTAATCACCCTATTCATGATCTTACATAAACTCAAAAAACAATAAGCCAGCCAATATTGTAATAGCAATGTAACAGCATGGGCAGACGCAGTGCGCCCTCATCACGGTCGCGGAAATAGCCGAAAACCAGCGAAGGAACCAGCACGGCCAGAGCCCAGATGGGAGCATGACTCCACAGATGAAGCATCGCAAAGAGCGCAGATGTCAGAAAATTGGCGCTCGTGATACCGCAATACTTTCTCGCACCCCACCTCTGCTCATGCATCCAACCTTGCAAAAGGCCACGAAACACCATTTCTTCAAGAATCGGATACACAAAGGCGAGCATCAAAAAACGCTGTGGAAACTCAGTCGGCCAATAGGGATTTCCAGAACTTGGCAGCCCCACTAATATCAGGCTGCCCCAAACAACAGGAGCGGCCAAAATAGCCGCTCCCAGTTCTTTATCGTGGATAAGCCGCTTAAGCACCAAATTCATAAGCAAGCATCAGATTCACGCTCGATAGCGAAGTGCTTACAGCATTGGAGATCGATATATTTATGATCATGCCCTTCCCCTCGCGACGGCCTCTTTTTTTCGAATAACCTCGAACAGACTACTGGCAATGGTTGAGCTTGAGTGCAATCATGTCAATCAAGTCGTCGCCCTCATAAAACAACGAAGCATTTGTTTTTTAATGCGCCTGATTTCCATCCGTGCTAAAACTGCGCCATGCAAATATCCTCCTTAATCAATCGCGTAGCTCGCGGCAAACATGGTTCTGACCATCTTTCTCGTAGTGAGGCATGTTTTATTTTCAGCTCTCTGATGCAACCGCAAGCTGACCCGCTGCAACTGGGCGCATTTCTGATTGCTGAACGTATGAAAGGCGAAAACGCGGCTGAACTGGCCGGATTTGTTGATGCTGCCAGAGAACACACACCTCATTTTTCGCAGCTCGTCGCGCCGCAGGGAGCGGTTGATCTGCCCTGCTATGCCGGCAAACGTCGTGCGGCACATGCTCATCTGGTTGCTGCATTACAAGCGCGCGATGCGGGTATTCCGGTATTTGTGCATGGTGTGGAGATGATTTCCGATCGTATCACTGCATGGCAAATCCTTGCGCAACATGGCGTCAGCCGTGCTACTACGCTGTCGCAAGCCGCACATTTCATGCAGCAGGATGGTCTGGTGTATATGGATCTTGCCGATATCTCGCCGAACCTGCATCACATCTATCAGCTGCGCCCGCGTCTTGGCGTACGCTCCTTTGCCAATACGGTCGCCAGATTACTCAATCCGATGCAATGTCAGGGTCAGCTTAATGGTTTTTTCCATACGCCATATGCCGATTATATGACGCAAGCCAATGCACTGTTACAACAACCACGCTCGCTTGTTTTTATGGGCGCCGAAGGTGAACCTGAGCTATATGCTGACCGTCAGAAAGTCGTTAAAATGCAACTGGCTGATGTCATTTCCGATGTGCATTATCCGGATAAGGGGCAAGCCATCTACCCGCGTCAGCCGCTTACTGAGATCAACGACATATTCAGCCAGTTTGAAAACATGATCAACAACAAGCCGGATGACAGAGAACAGGAAACCATCAAGCGAATGCTCCATGCCTTTTTATGGGCATCTGGCAAAGCACCACTTAAAACTGATTAACATCAAACAGGAGAATCAAAGATGAGCCGAGTACTGGTCCCCTTTACACGCGGTGTTGAAGAAATCGAATGTATTGCCGTTGTGGATATTTTGCGGCGTGCCGATATTGAAGTCTGCATGGCCAGCCTGGATGGCGCACCGGTAGTCGGTCGCTCCGCCATTACCATATTACCCGATGCAGCACTTCCCGATATTATGCATGAAGCGTGGGATATGGTTGTTCTGCCCGGCGGTTTACCCAACGCCCATTTATTGCGCGACGATGCCAACGTAAAAGCAGTTGTCGATCGTTTGCGCAGTGAACGCAAATCCATCGCTGCAATTTGTGCCGCTCCAACGGCTCTGGCTGCTTTTGGCATCACAGCGGGCAAAAAGGTCACTTCCTACCCTTCCTGCCAGCAAGAAATGCAAAGCTTGCAACCTTCCTCGGTGTATTCGGATGATGCCGTTGTCGAAGATGATTTTCTTACCACCAGTCGCGGTGCAGGTACCTCTCTGCTCTTCGCCCTGCGGCTGGTCGCCCGCTTGTGCGGCGAGGAAAAAGCCGAACAAATCGGCCAATCTATTGTGATGTCATGATCATGCTGCCGGGCCGTTGAAACTTTGCTATTTACCACAGAGGCACGAAGGCACTAAAGCGTTACACAAGCATCTGGCCAAAAGTCCGTTAAAACTCCTTCTTACTTTGTGCCTTTGTGGTTACATCATATCAGTTGCATCATGGCGGATTGAGTTAGCAACGACATACTTCTACACTTCGCCGCATGCGATTGACCAAAGAATTCCGACAACAATATTCCCAGCAGGAAATGCGTACGCATGGCCGCAAAAACGGTTTTGTGACGACAGGACAAGAAGCCCGTTTACTGCACTGGCTGCCCCTGATCGGCCTGCCCAAAGAAAAAACGCTGCGCGATGCGAATATCCCAGAGGGTTCTCCCGTGGTCATGGAAATCGGCTTCGGCAATGGCGATTTTCTTGTGCAGCAGGCTCAACTGCATCCGGACTGGATACTGGTCGGTGCTGAAATTTATTTACCCGGTGTCGCCAAAGCCGTAGCCCGGCTGGAAGATGCCGGGGTCGTTGAGCGAACCCGCATCACCCAACTCCCGGCTCAGTTCGTGATGGAACATCAGGTATCAGCAGAAAGTCTGGATGGTATTTTTATCAATCACCCCGACCCGTGGCCTAAGAAAAAGCATCACAAGCGGCGAATCATTCAGAAGGATTTTGCAGCTCTGATGGTCACGCGTTTGAAACCAGGCGGCTTTATCAAGCTGGCAAGCGACATCGAGGATCTGGCTGAATGGATGCGCGAGATTCTCGATCAGACACCCGGTTTACAAAACATGGCCGGTGATGCGGGTTATATCCAGCGTGATGCGGATCGGGTCACCACCAAATTCGAGGAGCGCGGTAATCATGCCGGTCGTCAAAGCCATTTTTTGCATTATCAGAAAATAGTAACCAACTGATCAAGCGTAATTGGAACAAACCCAAGCACAAAAAGAGTTAGGAACATAAAAAAACACACCCTCAGGGTGATGCTACGGGATGTTGATGGAGGTTGGATTGTTTGCCGGATGATGCTTCGCTTTTCCGACCTGCGATATGCGGCTTACGCGTTGCGAACTGAAAGATGATCGCGTATCCCTTGCAGACAAGGAGGCTGTCCGAGAACAGGAACCGTCGCGAGGGAAAACGGGATTGAGTCAGTTTTTCCATTCATGTGAGGCGAATGCTGCTTGCATTTAACGAGAATGAACGGGGAAAATGGCCAATATCCGCTTTGCCGCAGCAGGTTCTTCTATTCCCGGACAGGCTCCTAGTGTCACGTCCCCTTTATGAAGGCGGAGATTTGGATTCCATGAGCAGTACAGCCGAGCCACCCTCTATGACTGTCACCAAGCGCTTTTCACCAGCAAACATGTTGACGCCCGGATTGAAAAAAGGTGAAGTCACGAATGCAATACTGAGGGGGAATCAAAAATATGCACAACAAATTCAAGCCGAAAAAGTCACATGCAGTTTAATCCGTGTTCGCAGCTCAATACGTGACATGAAGGAATCATGTCCACATATATAAGGAAAAACACATGGAGTTTTTTCCTTCATGCATAAGATGCAATCGCTGGCCAACATGCTTTTGGAGCCGGGCGCACTGGCGCAGGTTAGCACAGATATTTTCTCTGTAATTCCGGCAGCTGAGCGTGACCACCACTATGACAAAACGGCAGCCATCTACGACAAGGTTATCGGCAACCGTTTCTACAACCGCATCATCTGGGGCAACTGGCCCTCGGATTATGAAACGTTCTGCAAAAGCGCGCTGACCTCCCGCAAGCACGGGCCTGTGCTCGATGCCGGTTGCGGTTCACTGGTGTTCACGGCAAAGGCTTATTGTGAATGTACGCGCCCCGCCATCCTGATGGATCGTTCGCTGGGGATGCTGCATCGGGCCAGAGAACGGCTTGTTACACTTGCCGGAGAAGTGCCGGATCACATCACCCTGCTGCAAGCAGATATCTTCGATCTGCCTTTCGTGGATCATACCTTCTCGACGGTGCAATCCTTCGGCATGCTTCACTTGTTTGGCGATACGGACCGGCTGCTCAAGGCGTTACTGCGCGTCAATCAGGATAGCGGTTCCCTATTTCTCTCCAGCCTTGCTGCCAACAATGCACTGGCAAAGCGTTACCTGACAATGCTCAAATCTCACGGCGAGCTCACTCTGGTTGAGCCGAGTGAAACTCTTCTTGAACGAGCAAACCGAAGCGGCAGTAGCTTTTCCATGAGAACTATCGGTAACATGGCCTACCTTTCACACGATGGCGAATCATGATCTCTGCCATTTACCACAGATGGAGAGCAGAATAATATCATGGACACCATCCGGAACTTTGTACAACTGACCGACCGGATCGGAACCTCCGGCCAACCGAGTGAAGCGCAATTCGGGCAGATTGCCAAGGCTGGATATCAGGTGGTAATCAATCTCGCCATGCCGGATCACCAGGATGCCGTCGCCTGCGAAGAGCAGCGAGTAACAATGCTGGGGATGGGCTACATCCATATCCCTGTTCCATTCGATGCTCCGGAACCGGCTCACATCAAACGCTTCTGTGAGGTGATGCAGCAGCACAAACATGAGCGGATCTGGGTTCACTGCATCATGAATTACCGCGTAGCCGCATTTATGTTTCACTACCTGCACAAGGTGGTCGGCCTGGATGAAGCAGCAGCGCGCTCTCCCATGTTCGCCACCTGGCAACCCGATGAGGTGTGGAGTTCACTGCTCAAGTGGAGCGCAAAGGAGATGGGTTTATGAACGAAATCGAGCTTCAGCAATACCTCTATGAACATATCCCTCAATCGGCGGCGATGGAGGTCGAGGTTGTGAAAATTACGCCGCCGGATCAGGTCACCCTCAGTGCACCACTGGCACCGAATATCAACCACCGTGACTCGCTGTTTGGTGGCAGCGCCTCTTCCATTGCCATCCTTGCTGCCTGGTCGCTCCTCTACACCCGCGTTGCTGCGGAGGGGATCAAGGCGACACTGGTAATCCAACGCAACACTATGAGCTATGATCGACCTGTTCTCGGGACATTCCATGCCAAAGCGGGGCTTGCCGAAGATGCCGATTGGGCGAAGTTTCTCAATATGCTCAGGCGCAAAGGCAAGGCCCGAATCAAGGTGACAACCCGGCTTGAATATAACGGCGCGATGGCCGGAACACTCAAGGGTGATTTCGTGGCCGTAGTTAGCATGTAGCCTGAGTAATTCCATTATATTAATCGTTGCGAAAGTTCATTCACAAAAGCGTCACTCCCGCGAAGGCGGGAGTCCATCTTTCTTCAATGAAATGGATTCCCGCCTTCGCGGGAATGACGACGAAAACTTATGCAACGATTAATAGAGAAAGATATGAAATTACCATCCCATCCGAAACGTGAGCGCTATCCCATGCCCGATTTCATCCATGATGCACTGGCTGCCAATGATCTCACAGCCGCCTACGATGCCCGCCCACCGTACCAGCGAAATGACTACATCGGCTGGATCACACGGGCCAAAAGGCCTGAGACCCGGCAAAAACGGTTGCAGCAGATGCTTGATGAGCTGGCACGCGGTGATGCCTACATGAAGATGAGCTATCGAGCGAAGCGATGATCGATCTGCTTCCACCATGGCCACTGCTTTCGGCATTCCTTCTCGCCAGCCTTGTGCTCGCCGTGACACCGGGCCCGGGCGTGCTCTACATCCTCACTCGCTCTCTTGTTCAGGGCCGTCGTTCCGGATTAATATCGGTAGCTGCCATCGCACTCGGCAATCTTGGCAACGCATTGGCAGCATCCATCGGCCTTGCCGCGCTGTTTGCCGTATCTTCGATTGCCTTCGCTATCGTTAAATATGCCGGTGCGCTCTACCTCATCTACCTTGGCATACAGATGCTGCGTACCCCTTCCGCCACACATTCGGCCACACACTCGACCATGCAGATCACAGGCTCCCCTGCACATCTTTTTCGTGACGGTTTGATGGTCGCGCTCCTGAACCCGAAAACCACGCTCTTCTTTGCAGCTTTCCTGCCGCAGTTTCTGATGGCTCAGGCCTCAGCCATATCTCAGAGCATGTTGCTCGGATCTCTTTTTGTCGCCATCGCCGCAATAACCGACACCGTCTATGCCATGTCAGCCGGAAGCATTGCAGCCCTGTTGCACAAAAGCCGGATACGAAACTTCAACCGCAGGTTGGGCGGTGGCATATTTATCGGACTGGGGCTCTTTGCCGCATTTACAGATTTACGCGGGCATGGAAAAAATCAGTAATTCGGAGTGCTCATGAACAGGTTCGTTATTTTGCTCAGGGGTGTCATGCCCACAGGAAAAAACAGGGTGCCGATGGCACTACTGCGCACAGCCCTCACCGAAGCGGGATTGGCAGATGTGCAGAGCTATAAGTAGCTGACCATAAGTCTTTTAACATTTTCTTCTTGTCTATTTCGCGAGCTTCATCGTTACAAAAAGCCTTATATAGCGGGCTATACGTCGGTTTTTGTGCCTTGAATCTCGCGAAATATCCTACGATAAATTATTAAAAGACTTATGGACACCTACTTATCCAAAGCGGTAATGTGATCGCCACCTCCGATCTGAGGCAGGATGAGATCGAGCGCCTCGTTCACGATGTTATTCGTGACAACTTCGGCGGCGATATTGCTGTTATTGCCAGAACGGCAGAGCAATTCAGAAAGATCGTAGAAAAAAGTCCGTTTACGGATGCCGACAACAGCAAGGTCTATTTTACGCTGATGCATGAACAACCGGAGCGTGCGCGATTGAATCAGTTCATGGCAACCGATTTCGCACCCGAACAGATACACATCGTGAATGATACGATCTATACGCTCTACGCCACGAAATACAGCGACTCGAAATTCAATAATAACTGGTTTGAGCGCCAATTGAAGGTCACCGCAACTACACGCAATTTTAACACAATGACCAGACTCGCAGGCTACTGACACAACGCTGTCAGTAACAGGTTTGTAGTGTCCTCCTGACTTTTAGACACAAGGAGGAAATAACCATGAAAGGAAATGCCATTTGCTGGTTTGAGATCTATGTACAGGATATGGAACGCGCCAAATGCTTCTACGAGGCGGTCTTGCAGACCAAGCTGGAAAAACTGGAGGGCCCGGAGATTGAGATGTGGAGCTTTCCCTCCGATATGGAGCAATACGGCACCACCGGCGCGCTGGTAAAAATGGATGGCTTTCCGTCCGGCGACAACAGCACGTTGGTCTATTTTGCCTGCGATGACTGTGCCGTTGAGGCTGCTCGCGTTAAGAAGGCTGGTGGCCGAATCGAACGTGAGAAGTTCTCTATCGGCCAGTATGGATTCATCGCACTGGCGGTGGATAGTGAAGGCAACATGATCGGCCTACACTCCAAACAGTAGGCGGAGCTGCGACATAGGGCCGCATCAAACCGGGCACGGCGGGCATGACGCACGCCGAAGTTATACGATAAACAAGGAGAGGAGAGATGAATGAAACCGGAAAACTTGAGGGAAGTTGCCACTGCGGCAACATCGCGTATGAAGTGGAAGGCGAACCGCAACAGGCCATCGAGTGCAACTGCTCGATCTGCCAGCGTAAGGGAATCAAGATGTGGTTCGTAGCAGAGGGTGATTTTCACCTGCTCACCCCCGAGGAGAACCTCGCCACCTACACCTTCAACACCCACCGCATTCGTCATCACTTCTGCCCGAAATGCGGGATTCACGCCTTTGGACGCGGCAACGATAAAAACGGCAATGCAGTCGTCTTCGTTAATCTTCTCTGTCTGGATAGTTTTGATTTCGAGTCGCTGCCTATCCACCATTTCGATGGCCGCAATCTCTGAATCGATGGGTAACGGACGAGAGCTATCGTCGTCCGTTACCTATTCTCCTACTTCAATGGCAGATAGATATCGGTGATCAACTCATGCTCGGCAACCTGCGAGCGCAAATTAAGATAATGGAAGAAGAGATGGGCATCGCGCACCTCTTCGTTACTTGCAGGCAGCCATTCGCGATAGAGATAGTAGATCTTCTCGCCAAGATTCTCATGCGGCCCGTGGTGGCGGATCACGGCACAGCGACCACCGGGAATCAGGCTGCTCTTCACCCCTTGCGAATTGGTCGGCACCTCTGATTTCACCTCGCCGCAAATGTCGAAACGGAACTTTTCCGGCTCCACGCTGGCCGGGTCTTCATATATCAAGCCAAAAGTGCGACTCGAATTCACTGGCGACAGCCCACTCGACTTGCGCCAGTCGATAAAACGCATCACTGAATTATTGACCAACTCCGGCGGCCCCCGATGCTCCAGCACCGCCACGTTCGTCTCTGCAAAATCGACGATATTCACTTCCATATTCTTACTCCTTGTGCGCTCAGGCAGGCGGAACTGCTGATTCCATGGCTGCCACTGCGGCGCTTTTCTGAATTGAGATGGCGACTGTCCGAATGACTGCTTAAAAGCGCGCGAAAAGGATTCCGGATTCTCAAAGCCCGCATCCATGGCAATATCGATGATTCGTTCATCCTTGCGAAAGACCAGCCGGTAAGAGGCATGCCTGAGCCGCATCGTGCGCACATAGGCGGCAACACCAATACCGGCATAGATCGAAAATTGCCGATGGAAATGGAACTTCGAGAAGTTAGCGACCCGGCTGAGCTGCTCGACATCGAGCAGCTCATCAAGATGCTGGTCAATATAATCAAACACCCGCTCGAATCGCTCCGCATACACCTTTTCTGTTACTTCGTTCACCATCGAACCTCCTCAATTCGAGGACAACACTGACCAGCCAATGAAAAGCAATACTGACAATCATTGCTAAATTGTGGTACCCTCAATTTATTCGCTCCATTCACCCCGATCATTTGCATGGAGACTGTGCGCGACAGTCGGATTTGGGTGTATAGATTTTTTTACATGCATGTCTAAAATTTAAGGGTGACGGAGAAAAACATGAAACATAACTCGCAGGTTGATAGTTCCCCGGTTCGCATCGGACAGGTGACTGAACACGATGCGCAGCGAGCCGTGGAATCATTTTATACCCAGGTGACCCAGCCAAAAATGGAGCTGGTCATCTTTTTCTGCTCTAGCGACTACGACCTTGAAAAGCTGGCATCAGCAATGCAGCAACGTTTTGCCAAAGTTCGCGTCATCGGCTGCACCACTTCGGGCGAAATCGGCTCTGCCGGTTATCTCAGACACGGACTCTCCGGTGCCAGCTTCTCCTCCGACAGTTTTATTGCTGATAGTATATTGCTGGAACAGTTACAGTTGCTAAACGAAAACCAATGTCATCAAGCTGTGCAAACACAGCTGCAAAAACTCGAATCGAAAATGCATGCGGCGACAACCGCGAACAACTGCTTCGCCTTTATGCTGGTGGATGGTCTCTCCATGCGCGAAGAGAAGCTGGCGCATATGCTCCAGAATGAACTGGGAAGAATTCCTTTGGTGGGCGGTTCTGCCGGTGATGAGCAACATTTTGAGCATACCTGGGTTTATGCCCATGGCCGCTTTTATAACGATGCTGCGGTGGTTTTACTGGTGCACTCAAAGCTGCCCTTTACCCCCTTCAAAACGCAGCATTTTACGAAGACTGATCGCCGCATGGTGGTTACCGCCGCCGATCCTGATCAGCGGTTGGTACACGAAATCAACGGCCTGCCAGCCGCCAGTGAATATGCCCGCCTGCTCGGCCTGACTGCAAAACAACTCGACAATGAACTTTTTGCCATCCACCCGATCATGATTCGCATAGGTGGTATGGACTTTATCCGTTCCATTCAACAGGTCGAAAGTGATGGCAGCCTGCGCTTCTACTGCGCTATCGAAGAGGGTTTGGTGCTGCGTCTGGCGCATGGTCAGAATCTGATCGAAAATCTGGAGCAGACCCTCGCCCAACTGCAACAGGAGGTTGGCGAACCAATACTGATCCTTGGCTGCGACTGTATTTTACGCCGACTGGAGATGGAGCGCAACGGCATCATTGCGGAAATCGAAATGCTCTACCTGAAAAACCACATGGTCGGATTCAACAGTTATGGTGAACAGTTTCGTGGTATCCATGTCAACCAGACCCTGACCGGCACCATGATTGGCAAGGGGAGAAAAGAAACATGAGTCATAACAACGATGAACTTGATCGATTACAGGCCGAGGTCACCCGACAAGAGAAGGTGATTCATGTGCTCATGGATTTTGCCGAACGCAGTCTCTCAATACAAAATTCCGATTTCAGTCTGCTCCAAAGCACCGTGATACTCGAAGAGCAGGTGCGCCATCGTACCATTGAGTTGGAATCAGCCCTGCATAAAAACGAGCAGGTGACCCGCGCCTTGCGTGAGTCCGAGGCCAAGTTTCAGCAGCTGGTCGAACACACCATGGTGGGGATTACTCTGGCTGACTCTTTGCTCTTTTATTACGTCAACACGATGTTTTGCCATATCACCGGTTATTCAGAGAAAGAGTTATTACAGATGAATCCGCTCGATCTTGTCTCACCTTCCCACCGGGCTGAATTTGCTGAAGTTATTAGAAAAGGGATGGCAGGGGAAATCACAAAAGCTGATCTGCAAACCGAAGTCGTGCGTAAAGATGGCACCACCATCTGGATTCAGGTAACAGGCGGTTTACCGGTCTCCTATAACGATAAGACGGTCTTGATCAACTCAAGCATCGACATCACCGAACGCCTCCGCGCCGATAAGGAAATTCTCTCACTTAATATTCAGCTTAAAGAGCAGGCCATCCATGATCCATTGACCGGCCTCTACAACCGCCGTTACCTCGATGAAGTCTTACCCCGTGAATTCAAACGCGCCGAACGCAACAAAGGAAAACTCTCCCTGATTATGTGCGACCTTGATTATTTCAAGCGTGTGAACGATGACTATGGTCATCAGGCTGGTGATGAAGTGCTGCGCACCTTTGCCAGCCTGTTAAACAGCCATACACGAGCCAGCGATATCTGCTGTCGTTTTGGCGGCGAAGAGTTCCTGCTGCTTATGTTTGATATCGATGAAGACGACGTGCTCAGTCGAATTGAGCACTTGCGGTTATCGGTGCAGAAGAAAAAGATTATTTTTGAAGGGCAAACGCTGCGTGTCACCGCTTCATTTGGCGTAGCCAGTTTCCCAGATGGGGTGACCACACCCGAAGCACTGCTTGCCCAATCAGATATTGCCCTCTACAAAGCCAAGGAGAGCGGGCGCAACCAAGTCTCGCTGGCGTGAAGGGAGCGTTTATCCGGCAGCAACAACTTGGGGCAGGTAATAAACTTTCCACTGCCATGGCTAAACCTATTGCATATATTGCAAGTTTAAATCGCTCTACATCATGTTTCTAACGGATAAGGTTAGATCGCGGGAGCGAAGCGAGCCGCGATCTGAACCGTTTGTTGGACAAGCCCGATGGGTGATAAAGTTCAAAATATCTTTTTGAGTTTTACTTCCTCTGAAGCCGTGCTTTGTGTCTCACGGCCTAAAATGAAGTGGTGATCGTTACCTTTTTGGTAACATGATTTTAAATCAGTCGATCTGTGCTCATTTTTCC
>Ga0210009_1001211_pt1 | contig 23410 bp, 25 predicted proteins | sample CryGeyCG2114_065_FD_185457 | JGI IMG/M metagenome (GOLD analysis project Ga0210009, IMG submission 185457) | Groundwater microbial communities from aquifer - Crystal Geyser CG12_big_fil_rev_8/21/14_0.65 (SPAdes) (version 2) | ecosystem: Environmental > Aquatic > Deep subsurface > Groundwater ... | reverse complement strand
CACAGCACAATCCACAAATCTACTGTAGCAAGAGAAACAACCATAACAATAGTCCACCTGAATTTCGCTAATAGAAATATTAGTTCAAAATCCAATAAATAGAGAGACTGCGTAGCAACAGTAAAAATTAAGCCCCTGACGAGAGTTGAACTCGTGACCTCGGGTTTACAAGACCCGCGCTCTACCACTGAGCTACAGAGGCAATGTTTTTGTTGTGTGGGTAAGCTTATGCGCACCCCGCACGCTTTTGGTCAAGGTTTTCGCAAAACCTTGTGCGGCAGAGGCAATGTTTTTGTTGTGTGGGTAAGCTTATGCGCACCCCGCACGCTTTTGGTCAAGGTTTTCGCAAAACCTTGTGCGGCAGAGGCATGATTCATTTGATAATAAGTAGAAAAAAAGGTGATATAGAGTATTTATAAAGATTACTAAAAAAGAAAAGAATCACTCAAGATCGGCACCATCATCTGGTTTGTCATCGCCGCCATCCTTGCCGCCATACATCTCTTTCACATGCTCTGTGACTGCTTGTACTGCTGGATAGCTTGCGACATATACAGATGCTAACACGCCTGCGAGCAGTGGTTTTTTCCGTGCGATGTATGCCAAAGCCCCGCCGCCGATCGCAGCGCCAAGACCGTGCTCAGCGAGCCCTTCACTAGTCTTCAGGCTTTTATAGTTTTCTATTATCCTCTCTTTAAGCGTTTTCATGATAATCCCTCCGATGAATGTGTTGAGACGTGTAATCCATGTGCAAATATAAATGTTACTAATGAAAATTTTGCAAAAATCCCCTTACAAGTCGTCCTGATGGATCGCATTTTGCCTTGCTTTGACCAGGCCATCAAGACGTGCTCAACTGCCTTGCTGGATTCTTAAAACCAGTTTAGACACCGTAAGCCAGCATGGCATCTGACAATGATGATTTTGAAAACCATCAATGCTTTATTTCAGACTATCGAAATCCTCGTCATTGTCAGTGTCAGCGGCGACTGATGGATGCACTTCTATCATATCCAAGAACAGATCATGCTTCTTGGCGATACGCGCTTTGACATCCTCGATACTCGTCCTGCCAAAAAGCGATGCGCCAACCCCAGACAGACGGATAGTGTTCCACCAACCAAACATGGTGGTCGCTGTCTTTATCGGGTGGTCCCGTCCCTTTCGGACAGAATATGCCAGATCGATAAGATGTGTCTTCTCAAGACAGCGAGTGGCGTTCGCATAAGCGATATTACCGAATCTAAAGGCCCCTTCCTTGAAACGCGGAGCAGGTCTCTCTTGTTCAGTCAGTCCATCGAACATAAGAAGTTCATCCTCAAGCCTGACAACTGATTGGATATAGTCCGGCTTTGGGTCGCTCTTCTGCACCAATGCATGGCATCTATACAGGAACAGATCAAGATCTGCGAATAATATCTTCGGTATGTCGCAGGCAGAAAACAGAACATAAGGATCATCATTATCCTTGAACTTCTTTTCAAGACCCCTTTTGGCTGAATCGATCAGACGTTTCCCTTCATTAAAACGCCCTGCCTTTATGTCCGTCTCCTGGACAACAGTCACCCTTCCTCGTTCAGTATACCATGAAAGAGCCGATTCAAGATCGTCTTTAGGCCCGACTACATAGATATGCCTGACACCATGCGCCCAGGTATGTGCCTGTACCACATGATCGATTATGGGTCTTCCTTTGTATTCGACCAATGCTTTGCAGTCCTTTCCCTTGACAGGCCGCAGAGGATTTGTCCCTGCCATGATTATTGTATCCACGCTATACATGATCATCACCAACCATCGTTAATACAACTGCAATTATCAAACTTATGATTAAGAAATATAGACTAGTTTATACTTTCTCGCAAGCGATACCATAATGCACTGGCCTGACATTTGAGAAACCTGCTTTTTTCAGGCGTTCTGCCACGTTGGTCGCCAGATTGATGCCGCGTTTCTTGCTTCCCGGACTGCCAGTATAATGATACAGCTTGCTTGGTGCTTTCATCACCCGGAACAATTGGTCATAGAATTTATATGAATATAGCAACCCAGCCAAAGAGAAACTTGGTGGATCATGGATGACTCGGTCGAATGAATAGTTCTTCATCTTCTTTATCAGATTGAACACATCGCCAGACAATCGTCTGATCCTTTTGTTGTCGAACAGCTGCGAAGACCAAGGGTTATGTTCCGCGACATGGATCGAGTTCTCGTCGATCTCGCACGTGACAACTTCCTCTGCTCCATGCTCAGCGCACATGATCGCGGTATAACCAAGACCAGTGCAGGTGTCAAGCACTTTCCCATAAATCGGTTCTATCTGCCCAATCTTGTTCTCAGTATCTTTCAACGGATCCATGAGCTTTGTCACATGCATCCGGATCCCTGATATCTCCATGGTCGGAGGGGTCTTTGCGCCAGTAGGGAGGAGCTTATAGAACTTACGGGTCTCGTCTGAGAAGAACTGCACTTTCATCGCGATGTCATCGATCAATGTGTAACAGACCTTGATATCATCACGTATCTTCTTGACATCTTTCATAGAGATCCGCGCCCCACCAGGGAGCATGAACACATCTCCATCAAGCGTGACATCTGACTCAGTCAGACCTAGATCCAAAGAGACACTTATCCTTTTCTTGCCAAGCAGGAACGCATCAAGCATATCTCTTGCCTGGTGATGTGAGATGACTATCATGACATCAAAAGAGAAGCAAAGGTGATTTAAATGTTTGCAAGATACTTCAAAGTCCGTTCCATTCTTTCATAGCGCGTTCATAGCGGTCAGGTGTGCCTGTATCGAACCATTGGCCGCTGAAAGGATAGCCCATGAGCTTCCCCATCGCGGCGAGCTTTGGAAATATCTCTTTCTCGATCGAGCATGGACCCGGGCCTGCCATCTGCATGACTTCGGGTTCTACTATATATAATCCGGCATTGATTAATTTTGATGGGGCAGCAGACCTATCAGGTTTCTCGATGAATTCAGTTATCCTGCTTCCTTGCATCTTCACAACACCATATGCAGAAGGATCTGCGACAGTAGTCAAAGCGATCGTGCATAATGCCTGGTTCTCCTGATGCACACGATACATGTCAGCAAGGTCTATGTTCTTAAGCTCATCAGCATTGCACATCACAAAAGGCCCATCGATATGCTCCATAGCAAGAGTCAGAGGGCCGCCGGTCCCAAGCGGCTGCTTCTCTTCGACATAGAAGAATTTCGCGCCGAACCTGCTTCCATCGCCGAACTTCTCTTTCACCATCTCGCCTTTATATCCGATAGAGATGACGATCGTCCGGATATCAAACTTCAGCAGGAGATCCACAGTATGTTCCATTATAGGTTTGCCCTGCAGAGGGATCATCGGTTTTGGCATCTCGTGCGTCAGCGGCCTAAGACGTTTCCCTTCGCCCCCAGCAAGGATCAATGCCTGTTTTGGGACATTTGCTCCTATCGCTTTTCTTAGGAGGAATTCAATCGCCCTTGATCTGTTCTTTACAATGTTGCCATCGACTGTCGAATCCACAATCTCTAGAAGTGAAGAATCAATAGTAAGCGCGACTCGCTCTTTCACGTCCTTTCCACCTTTTTCGCTGCGCAGTATTTACAGATGTCTATAGCAGTCAATATACCGATCAATTTCTTGTCATCACCGACGATTGGAAGCTCTCTCACACTGCTGGTTGTCATCTTATGCGCTGCATCGACCATCGAATCATTGACGCTCGCGATGACAAGATTAGAAGACATGACTTTATCTACCTTGATATCACCAGGGAAAATATTTTCAGCGACGACTATATTGATTATATCTTTTGTAGTGATTATCCCCATCGGGACATCGCCTTCATCTACAACGATAAGGCAACCGATGTGTAGATCACGCATAGCTCGTGCCACACTATAAATATCCTCGTCCCGAGTTGTCGAGATGACACCCGGATTCATCCAATATCGTACGAACTCTTTTTCATCCATTTCCTTTACCTAGCGCTGAACTGGTATTTATTGTTTATTAAATTTACGACATCAATCTTTAGGAAGTTTCGCTTTGATTTTATTGTTTATATCCGTCAGATACCCCTGGATTTGCTTCTTTCCGGGGTATTTCAGCTTTAAACCGGGTTCCGAAACAAGGTCCTGATATCTTATACCTTTTAATTCATCACTAAGTTCAGTAGTCAAAGGCAAAGCCTCAATCTTATCAAGAAGCCCGTATATAAATCCAGAATCCAATGAATCACCTTCTTTGAAACATCTCTTCTGAGCTTCGATAAAGATATTACGGATCCTGCCAACAAGACCATTTGTATCTGATTGCTTGATCAATTGTTCGATCTCACCTACATATCTGCCCAGAGTATGATTGTTCGCGGCCTGATATGTCACAAAATCGAAAAGACGCGTGTCACAGATATGATCGTTTATGTATTTGATCTTCAGATCGATCAATTCTTCGATCATCCTTTTTATTTGACAAGGAGCATTGATCTGCGGATCTTTAGCATTATTTTTATAATAATCGAGAATCTGCTTCGCTTTTGTTATATCGGATTTATCTGCCATTTTTCACGATATAAGAATAGATAATGAGAGATATAAATGTTTCTTCTCAAGTCGCTTTTGCGCTATTTCCCGGCTATATTGATTATAGGTCATCCCATCACGAATAGTTGATGTTAAAAGAATCAAAGGAGACATCAAAAGTAGATACACCGGTGACAAAAAGAATACAATTTATCTTTATCAGAAGCAGATCATGTTGCCATCCTTATAGGTATCAGGACAAGCCGGTCTCTTCTGAGTTCTAACCGAAAAACACAAGCTGTCCAGCCCATGCTTTCGATTATTGCTTTTGGAAGAGTGATGCGATAGCCTTCATATTTAGTTCCTTTCCGGATTATTTGCGGTTTTATGATCATGTGTGATACACAAAACTAAAGATATATAAATTGTTTATGAGTCACATATGAGTGTTATATGATACATAGAAGGGGGTGTTTTTATGGATCAAAACAAGATGGAGATCAATAAGGCTATAATAAGCATCGCCGAATCATTAAAAAAAATAGCAGAATGCGCAGATCATTCTGAACGTATCGGGATTCTGCATACAGTCATCAGGATCAAGGAAGAATACATAAGACAAAAAGATCTCGAGGAAGATTATGAATTCAAGTGGTTGCCAGAGCAGGAGAAAAAAAAGAAGTGGATAACATATTGGGAAAAGTGACCACCAGATTGCTTTCTCTTTTGAATGATCAAGTACAGTAAATATCTCAATAATCGACTCACATTCTTCAAAACCAGATTATTTATTAAATATTATGTTGGTATAAAGGCCGATTCGAAAGAATTCCTGCGTTATGCGAGTTCATCTGCTTCCGGCAAACAGTGCGACAGCAGTCCCGGTTATCAATGCGACAAGACTTTCAGTCTGGAAGAACTCAAGAGAGAACAGTATCGAAAATGGATAGTTCGCCCAGTAATGCCCAAGCACAAAAGCGAGGACAGCCCCAAGGACAAAAGTCACGCCAAGATGCTGAAGCCCGATAAGATAATCATTATAGCTTTGCTTGATGAAAAGAAAAGACCCGACCAAAAAGAATATGAAAATCGCAAGGCCGATCTTCACATTCGGCGCCGCTATCGTCTTTGAAGAGAAGACACCGAATTCTCCGATCAGAAGATAAGTCAGCACCGAGAGCAGGCTCTTGTTGCTCTTCATCGCATCTTTTGAGAAGACACTCTTCACTTTTGCGAAATCCGTGAACTTGAGTCCTTTCTCTGCGACTGGTTCGACGACTACTTTCTTCCCTTTCACTTCAACAGGCTTGATCTCGCCAGCCGCCACATGCTCTCTTGTGTGCCTGATAAGAGCATAGACACCAAGACTGACTCCACCAAAAGCCACAAAGAAACCAAGGACACCAAGTATCACTGTCCCGATAGTGAGGCCTTTGATCTCAAGAAGCGCGAAATATTTCTGCGAGAAATAATATACGCCAGCAAGGATCATCACAAGGATTATGACACGTTTTATGACAATCAGCATAAGGCCGCTTAGTTTATTGATGATCAGGACAGCGACAAAAAATCCGATCAGCATTATGATAAGCGCAAGCATATCGCCTCGCATGACAAGTGACGGCAAAGACAAGATATATTTCATCCCGAAATCGACAACATTTGTCGATGCCTGCAGATTCATCGCAGTAGATGTAGCGTTCATAATGAGATTCTGGAATCATTGATTAATAAAACTTTCCGTTCCCTAGCACTAACATAGAAAAATAATCGATAGAAATCGAGATCAAAATCATTTCTTTTTCCATGCGTCGACAGCAGACATATCCAGATCTACACCGCATTCATCTGCCATACGTGCATGATAGTCACGCCTGCGATCAACATCTTCCATCACACGACCATAACCAAGCTTGACCGCTTTCTCTTTTGATCTCATGAGGAAATAATGGAACATGACTGGATCCTCTTCACAATCTTCTGGTTCGATCAGTATGATATCCCTATGCTTATTCCACGGTGCGGGAAGATGTTTCCCATGTATCTTGAGATATTTCAGATATTTTTTGACAGGCATCTCTATCATCATCCGAAGTGATTGCTGAAGCTGGTCGACAAGGCCCCATTGTTCTATGTTTCCACCGATACGCGGCTTCAATGGATTCACCACCATCACAAGATCCGCGTTCGCGAGCGTTATCGCAAGATCGACGTTCGCCGTGTCATACACCTCACCATCGAATAATTTCCTGCCTTGCACATCAGTTAGACCATACAACCCAGGGATAGAGCTTGACGCGGCGATGGCCCTAGATATCGGGACATCAAGCAGATATACATCCTTAGACACAAAATAATCCGCGTTTGCTCTTTGCATCTTGCATTCAAGTCGTTGTGGACCCATGAGCACCCTACACTTGTTGTTCGCGTCTGTCGCAGTGATCACAAGATCTGTCTTCAATTCATCGAATGAATCCGAGACCACCCTATCGTCAAGACCAGTCGGTTGATTCAAACGTTCCCTAAAATACTTCTCAAGACCACTCATGTTGAATGGCGGCACAGTAAGTGCATTCACGATGTCGATACCTGCGCTTCCAAGATCCAGGACAGAATCAAGTGTGCTACCGATGGCATGTTTCAATAGATTTTTCTTGTTCCTGCGCTTGAATCTTGAAAGACCATCATTGACTGCGCGCTTCACGATGCCATTCACCCTTGGAGTGACCTTCATGAGCCTCCTGCCAAATCCTTCATAATTCAATTTGTATAGCGTACGGAACGGAAAATTATATTCGTCGGCCCTGCCATGCAAGGATTCATTGATCTCATGTGGCGTCACGCCATTCGCTATCAATGCCGCAAGGATCGATCCTGCGCTGATTCCAGTGATGAAATCAAGATTCTCGACAGTCATACCTAGATCCCACATCGCCATAAGCGCGCCTATCTCGAATTCGATGCCGGCGACACCACCGCCTGCAAGTGCAAGTGCTATCTTCTTGTTTTTAGACATGACTATCGCGCTCGAAAAAAATTAAGGATCCCTTTATCATACAAGATATTACTTTCCTTTAAATAAATTACGATTTTATCACCCAGCAGTTGTCCAAAGAAAAATATATAAAGCGTACAGGAATCCTAAGCAAGGGTGAATCGGGATAATAATATTAGCTGCAGGTATCATGGGGGGGATGAATTCTGATGGATACATCCAGAAAGTTGTCCAGATGGGTCAGGACAAAGGAATCGAGATAAAGACCTATGATGTCCTGGCCAGGGTAATGAAAGACAATAGACTAGACCTCACAAGCCTGATGACCATAGATGACCAAAAATTCGAGCTCATGCGAAGAAACGCATATCTTGAGATTGCCCATGAACTTACTGGTGTCGAGAATGCCATAATAAAGACACATGCGACAGTAGAATGGAACACGATCGGCCATGGATTTATACGCGATTCAGAAGTCATACGAAAGATTTCTATCGACAAGATTGTCACACTTATCGATTCTGAATGGCTCATAGAGAAAAGATTCAAAGACCCGCAGACAGAGAATGATAGGGTTTTTGGAAAACAACTTGACAAGTACCAAAACAGATTCGAGAAGATCCTTGACTGGATCAACAACGAGATCCTTCAGGTCGAGAATTGGACATACCTTATCAATAATATGGACAAGATTAATATCTCAGAATATGTCCTGCCCACAGGACAACCTACAGAATCTCTGTATAAGATCGTGACCATACCGGATGTGCCGATATTCTATGCGAGCTATTCAATGTCACATGCGCCGCAGAAAGTGAGAAAGATTGTCGACAATGGTATCATCCAATTGAGAGAATACGGTGTAGTGCTCGACCCACAGGCAATCGAGATCGAATTGAACGCCCCGCCAGGACTTGACAAAGATGCGACATACGCAAACACTGTCCATAGAGATCTGCACCACACAGTCCATAAACTGAAACAGAGCAGTAAGAATGCGATCGTCGCATTCCATCCATATGACACAGACCCAATCTTTTCATCAGGCATGTGCGAAGAGTTGAATGCCGCTTACAATTGCGGAGTCAGGAGATATGTCGTCATGCCGAACAGCAAGAGCCCATTCACCGTCCTCAAATATGCTTCAGAGAACTGCCTGTTCGATAACAATGAACAACTTTTTGCCACGCTCGAAAAGGATGGATACAGAAAATTAGTGTTTTAAATTCTTGATCTTATAAAACATAAGAGACGACACTTGCTGCAGATATTCAAAGCACACATTACCAGTTATCTTGCTCTCTCCGACACCACGATTCACAAAAGTGAAAGGCACTTCAGAGATCTTCTTCGCTTTTCCTTTCACAATGACCTCAAGGAGGATTTTGTATCCAAGTCCGTTTAGTTTCACATCTTTGATAATTTCTCGTCGGAATGCGAAGAATCCAGACATGGTGTCTTTGACAGAAGTCAATGGCCTCGAGATCATCCGCGCACCAAATGATAGAAGTTTTCTATGGAACGGCCATTCCTGCACTGAACCGCCTTTAACCAATCTGCTGCCGATCACAAGATCATGATCTTTCAATCTGTCGATCAGCTTCGGAAGATATTTCGGAGGATGCGACAGATCAGCATCCATGACAAGTATATGTTCTCCCTTCGCATGTGAAAAACCATCGATGACAGCAGAAGACAATCCGCGTTTTCTTTTTCTGCAGAATGCACGCACCTTTGGAAGCGATCTCGCTATCTTGTAAGTGCCATCCGGAGAATCATCATCTATAACTATGACTTCATATCTCATGCTCTTTAGAACAGTACCTATCTGCTTCACAAGCTCTTTGATATTACCAGCTTCATTGTATGTCGGAACGATGATCGAGATCATAAAAATTATCTATAACGAGGAATTTAAAATGATTTCTAACATGCGCTGTTGTGCTAGATCATGACCCAATGAAAAATTCTTTGAAAAAGGGACAATTCCAACCAGCCACTTGATAAAGACTTACGCGCCTTACGGCGCAGCAACGCTATTGGATACCTCAAAGAAGGCCAAAAGCCCGATAGGGCGTGGGGCGTGTCTATGAACCTGACCAAAAAAAGATCATGATGCTATAATCACAATCCAATACACTAAGCACGATTGAATCAGTTCAAAGATCAACCGTGCATCGCTGCCATCGGGGTCCTTCCGTTTATGACACAGGAATCACAGCCTGCGCACATGGCTGGGTTCACAAGGCCCTGACACCAGACAATCTGTCTTTCGGATGGACATTCAGTTTTCATTTTGTTCACCTCGTCACGAGTATTATTATGTGTTGCAGGATATATTGTTTTATCTGAGCAAAATAATGACATGGTGTTGCACATAAATCAATAAAAAGCCCGGATTGATTGTTACAGCCGTTTTAAGACGGTTACACTCCAATAAACACGGCAAGTACATACAGATACACAATATTTAAATACTTGATTGGCCCAATAAAACATACAATGGAAATAAGGAAATTAGTCAAAAGCGGACAATCATCTTACACTGTGGCGCTGCCGAAATGCTGGATAGATAAGAACAAGCTACACAGAGGAGACGATATCTACATAGAAGAGAAGACCAACAACGAACTTGTCGTGAGCACTGATATGAAGAAACAATCACATGAGAAGACCAAGAAGATAATCAATGTCGACAAAAAAGAATATTATGTGATCTATAGGGAGATAATCCGAGCATATCTCGACAATTATTATGAGATCATCATCAAGGGAAGCGAGATTCAAAAACACCTCCAGAAGATAAAGAAACTAATCTATGATCTCGTGGCTTTCGAAGTGATAGATGAGAGCTCGACATCTGTCGTCGCAAGAAGCTTCTTGAATTATGAAGAGACATCTGTCGAGAAACTCTTGAGACGAATTGATAACATCGCGCGATCTATGCTCACCGACACGATACAGAGTATACACGGAGAATCACTAGTCGATGCTGTGGAGGCAAGAGACTACGATGTGAACCGCCTTAATTATCTGATCCTTAAGATACTGAAGCTTGCGCTGCAGCAACCAGAGATCGCTAAATCCATACATCTGTCGACATTAGGCATGATGTCTTACTGGCAAGTATCGCTTCATCTCGAAAAGGTCGCTGATGAATTCAAGGCCATAGCAAGACTTGTCGATGGCGCGAACAAGAAAAAAATCGACACAAAGAAACTTGAAGCGCTCTTAAATGAACTTGATGAGACATACAAATCGATCATGACCGGATTTTACACCGATGTCATCAGCCATTCTGATCAGATATGCATCAAGAGACCTGAGCTCACAATAAGATGTGATAAATATTTCGCAGAGAACAAGACATATGAAGTCTCTGAGATCACTGCAAGGATCAAAGCAGTCCTGTCAGAGCTACAGGACATCTCAAGGATAACCAGATTCATCAAGATCGAATCGGACACAGATAAGACTTAGAAACCATGAAAAAACTGCAAAAATCTGGAGCTGAAGCCTCTGATGTTATCGGGACCGTGCTTATATTATTGGCATTTCTTGTCGTCATATTTTTAATACTCAACTCGCTTGGAATGATTGATTTCAGCGGGGCAGGAGATGCATGGGGAAGATTATTGAATGCCATCACGTGAGGCTAATGATATCCAACACTTCCTGCCGGACAGAATCCAGATCTGCCCGCATCGGCAGACATATGATTTTCACTTTATCGACTGTACCCATCTTCTTGAGCAATTTCAGAAAAAAACCTAGATCGAAATCATGCAGCGAACAAAGCTTCGGCGCTTCAAGATCGTCGATATCATGTATGACACGGACAGTATCGATCCCTTCTGCCACATCCAAGATATAGCAATCCTCGCCAGAATAGAATTCCATCACATCATCTGGTTGATGGCATTCGATTATCTCTAGATCACTTTCAGACGCAAGCTTTCTTCCGACAGCGACAGCCAAAGAATCTTCATCGACAAATTCATTCCCGAACACAAGTATCCTTTTCATATTGGATGATTCGTCTTAAGAGATATAAAAAACTATAGATTCACAGAGATCACGTGCGGTCCTTTGAGCAGGACGAACCTTGCTTATTCACCCACCGATTTGCTTGGCACACTGACAGTTAAGTCAGCGTGCGATCCCTAAGCCACACAATGCCCATTGCTCCAAGATACGAGATGGGAGCAGCACTTGAATCCGACACCTAGAATCGTTCGGGTCATAAAAAGGCCGGAACTCTGCAAAACGAGCATAACTTTTCTGAGAGAATAATCATCTGACAACTTATGACTAAGCCAAGTCACAGAGTCTTCGACATGTATGGACCATCACACGAATAGCCAGACCTTTCATAATATTGTCGCACGCCGACACCAGAGATCACAACCATCTTGCTCTTGCCGAACTCCTCTTTAGCGATCTTCTCTGCCGCAGATAGAAGACTACTGCCAAGACCTAGATGCTGGAAACTACCTTCCCTCTTTTCCATCCCTATGGCTAGCGCCTGCCCATACACATGAAGCTCACGTATGCCCGCGCTTTTAGGAGTTATCTCTTCACGGAACGGTTCAGCAGGTATCCTCAGACGACAGAAACCAAAGAGCATAGTCCGTTCTTTGTCCTCGAATGAGAGGAATATCTCCGTTCCATCAGATGCACAATAATCTTGTCGGAACATCTTGATCTCATCTGGAGAGATACACGACTTACGGATGACATGACCTGCTTCTCTGCACCTTATGCATCTGCACTTGACACCAGACTGCTTGACCATCTGGCGAAGATTTGTCCTGTCGACACCAGCCGCAATCATCTTTGTTGGTATATCACGCTGAACACGCATGATCCTGCAATAATCTGGCACATATTCTTTGATCGCGACCACAAGCTTAAGCGCAGTCTTTGTGTCCATCGGAGTGAAATCACCCTTCTTCCAAAGATCATAGAGCCCTGTGCCCTCGACGACCATACAAGGATATATCTTCAACGCATCGGGCCGATAGGATGGATCCAAAAATATCTGCCTAAACATATCAAGATCCCTATCCTCATCAGAACCAGGAAGCCCAGGCATCATGTGGTATCCCACTTTCAGGAATGAATCCCTAAGAAGCTTTGTCGCGATCGCAGAATCTTTGCTTGTATGTCCCCTCTCGATCTTCAGAAGGACATCATCAAACACAGTCTGCACGCCGAGCTCCACACGTGTCACACCCTGGAGAAGCATGCGATCGATCTGCTCTTTCCCACAATAGTCTGGGCGTGTCTCGACACACATCGCGACACACCTTATCGCAGAAGATTGATTCCTCTCCTGTTCATCAGAAAGCCCACATGTGCCTTTTATTTTGGTAAGGGATTTTTTTATGGAAGACACACGTTGCTGGTCACCGACCTGCCCAGGCAGATGGAAAAAACTCTTGAACTTTAGAAGGTCAAGTCTGCCCGAGCTGAAAAATAATCTTGAAAAATCATTCATCGCTTTCAGCGCATACGCAATATAGGAATCCTGATAATCAGAGGACAATGCAGGGAACGTCCCACCCATTATTATCAGCTCGATCTTCTGAGGAATATGCCCAGTCACGACATACTGCTCAAGCCTGTTGAACACCTGCAGATATGGATCATAATCATTCCTTATGCCACGAAGAGTCGCAGGTTCATGGCCAGTATAGCTTTGTGGTGACGAGAATCTGCTCTTCGGTCCGCCCGGACACATAAGGCACTTGCCATGCGGACATTCATATGGAGCAGTCATGATCGCGACCGCGGCGACGCCAGACATGCTACGCGTAGGTTTTGTCATGAGATACCCTTCAAGCACCACTAGATCATCAGCTTCTGCATGCATAAGAACCTGGATATCAGTAGGAATTTTCTTAAGCCCATGTTTCTTGCAAAGCTTGGTCTTGAGCCTTGACAGTTCCATCTTATCAGGCTTCTTTATGAGTATCTCGTGTATCAGCTCACGATAATATGCATCCATGCACAATAGGTTAGAAAGAATCTATAAAAAACGATATGTTTCCTCAGATCGGCCGTTCCTGACCATCGATATCTTGGGTCCTATCGAGCGCTTCATCTGCCCATTCTTGATCAGACACATCAGTAAGACCATCTTCGCCGGAGATGCTTGTATTCTTGCAGAAAAAAAGATCATCTATCCCGGTCTCATTGACCAGAGTCACATCAAAAGCACATAGCTTCTCTTTACTCATATCAGAATTCGCTTCACGGTCATATTCGACTGCCTGTACAGCTACATAACACATATCACCACGTTTCTCTATTATTTGGGCATGGAGAAGGCCATAACTGTTAGGTTTCACTTCCATATTGACATCACAGACAGCAAGACCAGTCAGAAAACAGGTCTCTTCATACCCGCAGTCTTTTCCAATGTTGAATTTTATGCCGCCATTCGCGATCCAATCAATTGTCATGATACTTGCTATGAGAATTACAGTTATACCCAAGAATATGAATACACCATTGTGTTTTACCTTTGGAATCTGATACTCCTCTTCTTTAGCATTTGTATCTGTGAAAGGTATGGCACAATAAGGACATTTCTTGACTCCAGAGCCATAGACACTGGTATAACAATGCGGGCATATTCTCATGATACTTGATATCACGAGCATCATATTTAAATATTTTCAATGCATTTGGGCATATTGGTGGTTTTTCATGGATGTGTTCTATACAGAAGATGAATCAAGGTTGATAAGTTGGCTCGATGAAAATGTGAAGAAATTTCTGCAAGGAAAAAATATCGCGATCAAATTGCATATGGGTGAACGAAAGAACCCCCATCACCTGAAGCCAGGATTTGTAGACAAGATAGTCGCCACCCTGAAAATGCAGGGATTCAAGCCATTCCTCTTTGATTCACCAGTAATCTACAAGAGCGACAGGAACACTGAAGAAGGCTATCTGGCTCTTGCGAAGGAGAAAGGTTTTGGTGATAGATGTCCTATCGTCGTATCAGATGAATCCACTCCGGTTAAGATGAAGAATATGACCTATGATGTCTGCAAAGCCTTGTCTGATGCAGACTGTATCCTTGTGCTGACACACGTCAAAGGACATATGTGCTCTGGCTTTGGCGGCGCAATCAAGAATCTCGGGATGGGCGCACTATCAAAAGAATCAAAGGGAAAGATACATGAGGGCGGCGAACCAGAGTATAAAGATGGTTGCACAGAATGCAATGCCTGCGAAGAGATCTGCCCGACTGGAAATGTGCGTTTTGAGGATTCACAGCCATATTTCGATAAGACATGGTGCTGCGGGTGCTCATTATGCGTGCAGGCTTGCCCGACAGGAGCCATCGCCGCGAAGAAAGAGGAGTTCGACACACTGCTTTCTGAAGGCGCCGCAGCCGCCGCGTCCACGTTCAAGAAAGCGTTCTACATCAACGTCTTGAGCGAGATCACTGAATCCTGCGACTGCATGTCTGACCCTGGGGAGATCATCTGCGAGGACGCCGGTTTCCTTGCGTCGGCTGACCCAGTCGCGATAGATGCCGCATCCATCGATATCGTGAAGAAAAAAGCAGGCAAAGATGTGTTCAAAGAGACAAACAAGAAAGACCCGATGTTGCATGTGAAGAGAGCTGAGATGTACAGGATGGGCAGCTGTGATTATGTCATCACATCTTGATTATCGCGTATATGAGAAGGATAAGTCCGACACCAGTGATCACCAGAGCAATCATTGCCTGCTGCTGGTTCTTCAATTGATAGCCAAAAAGCCCTTTTTGTCCAGTCCCTGATAATGCCATAGATAGAATCTGGGCTGGATGGTATATATAGTTTTCTGTTGGTGTGCATATCGGCACTATACAACGAGTCAAAGTGCCTGAAAAATCGAAGACTATATAAAATAATATTCTCAAAGATATAGAATATGCGATCCAAGAAGGGCATGGAGGCTTCTATCAACTTCCTTGTAGTCCTCATCCTTGCGATCTTCGTGTTCGGCATGGGGCTGATAATAGTCGCGAAGATGTTCAGCTCAGGAAAAGGCATAGTGACAGAAGTCGATGACAAGATGAAGAAAGAGATCAAGAACATGCTCTCATCTATGGAACAGACTGTCGCCATACCATTCCAGACGATAGTGCTCGAGAAAGGCAAGACCGGCGGCATCGTCGTCGGTGTGCTGAACAAGCTCAGCACACGTAAATTCCAGGTCAAGCTTTGGGCAGGAGATATCCCAAGTGGGACAAACAATGACATGAAAAATTTCTATGTGCCGCTCAACTCTAAAATCGCACAGACATGCACAGTCACTTCGACAAGCAACTCATGCACAAACCTGGTCGCATTCTCAAGCAATTCTAACACAAACAATATCAAGACGACAAAAGAGATCGAAGAACAGGGTTTTGAGACATTCCTGTTTCCAGTGGCTTCCAAGGGAGCGAAAAGTGGGACTTATATATTCACAGTGGAAGTATGGTCTGAAGACTTAGAGAATGTCCCAGCAAGTGGGACTATAAAACAATACGATTCCCCGCAGAAAGTGATAGTCATCGTGAAATAATGGAGACTTGCGAGTTTCCGAATTGAAAACAGCACAACAGCGTCATATTATTTTGTATAAACAAAAGATATGCGTTGTTTTCAATAAAATGAACAAAAAAGGCATCGAAGTCTCTATGGGATTCATCGTGACCATGATCATAGTGATAACCGCGTTCGGCTTCGGCCTTGTCCTCATATTCAAATTCGCAGACCAAAAAGACGAGCTTGCCGGCAGCATATCTGAAGATTCAAAAAGATCGATCACACAAATGCTTGAAGTGAGAGGAGACAGAGTCGCGATCCCCTTCCAGACTATCGAAGTGCAGAAAGGAAAGACGGCATTTCTTAATATCGGAGTCATGAACGTGCTTTCTGACAGAGACTACAAAGTGAGCGTGTCTTCTAAGATGATCGACCAGAACAACGGCAGATACATTGCGACCGGAGGGACTGCGTTCAAGAGCTGCGGCACGCAATGCATCGTGTTCACGAACGCAGGGGCAGTGAAAGATGGCCCAGACTATTATAAGATCGCTGAAGTCAAGACGACCATAAAAGAGAAAGCGAGCAACGTCTTCACGTTTCCGATCGTCACAAAGAACGCAGAGAAGGGGACATATAATCTGGAGGTCGATGTCTCTTATGATGGGGAATCAGGCTTCACTGAATACGACGTGACGCACACAGTGAAAGTTGTTGTGAATTAGTTCTGTTGGGCCAGCGCACAAACACGCAGAACATATCAACCAATCAGAAAAAGCTACCCAGGGCATGGTTGCCGTTGAACACAGAACATTCAGTGAAGAACATCTTCTTGCAGCGACATGGACGACCGGTCTTCACGCAGAGAATCCCTTTCAGAGAACCGCAATCCTCACGCCTCATGCTTCGAATCGATAATCTTCCATCTGCTGACGCCAATTTATCACCTGCATAGTTCACACTACTATTTCGTTCCAATCCAAATCTCCATCAGAATAAGATTATAACAAATCAATTAGTATTTATTCTTTGTGTAATCACTTTGAGTAGTGATACATTTCAGTCAATAGTGAATTAGCACAATTGAAATCTATTACCCAGTGAAGAAACGTGCGAGTATATACAGAAAAATTTTAATATATACCAAACACATAAATCCTAGGTGAATGACTATGGAAGATGAACGAAAGATACATGTGAATCCACTCATAAAAAGATATGCATCAAGCGAGATGAGCGAATTATTCTCAGAACAAAAACGATTCTCGACATGGCGGAAGTGCTGGCTCGCACTCGCTGAAGCAGAGAAAGAGCTTGGCCTTGACATCGAACAGCCACAGTTGGACGAGATGCGGGATAATATCGACAATATTGATTACGCTGAAGCGGAGAAAAAAGAGAAAGAACTAAGACATGATGTGCTCGCGCATATCCATGCGTTTGGCAAGGTCTGCCCAAAGGCAAAACCGATAATCCACCTGGGCGCGACAAGCTGCTTTGTGACAGATAACTCTGACCAGCTCATATTCAAAGAAGGGCTCCAGTCCATCGCGAAGAGACTTGCCAACCTGATTGACAGCCTAAGCAAGTTCGCGGATGAGAACAAGGATGTGGCGACGCTTGGTTTCACCCACTTCCAGAGCGCACAACCAGTGACTGTCGGCAAGAGAGCGACACTATGGATCCAGGATTTCGTCATTGACCTAAAACAGATCGAACATTTCATAGACAACATAGAGCTACGCGGCGCAAAAGGCACAACAGGTACCCAAGCCTCGTATCTTGAACTGTTCGATGGAGATCAGTCAAAAGTGAAAGAGCTCGACAGGCTTGTCGCAAAGAAGCTTGGCATGAAGAGCGCGCTTCCTGTCACAGGCCAGACATACACACGAAAGCTCGACACCATGATGCTCAATGCCCTTTCAGGCATCGCTGAGAGCGCGCACAAGTTCTCAAATGACATCAGGCTCTTGCAGCATCTAAAAGAGATCGAAGAACCATTCGCGAAAAAACAGAAAGGAAGCTCGGCGATGGCATACAAACGGAACCCGATCCGGACGGAGCGCATCGCATCCCTATCAAGGATGTTAATCCTGGCTCCACAGAATATGGCCATGACCCAGGCGACACAGTGGCTAGAAAGGTCGCTTGATGATTCTGCCATAAGAAGGATAGTCATCCCGCAGTCGTTCCTCTTGGCAGATGCGATCCTCAATATATGCCTGAATGTGTCTGAAGGACTTGTTGTCTACAAGAAGATTATCAAGAAACACATACAAGAGGAGCTTCCGTTCATTGCGACAGAGAACATCATCATGCACTGTGTTTCAAAAGGTGGGGATCGGCAGGCGCTCCACACCCAGATACGGGATCATTCGATGGAAGCCGCGCGACGGATAAAAGAAGAAGGCCTCTCAAACGATCTTCTTGAACGTATCGCTTCAGACAAGAACATCGATATCACAAAAGAAGAGATAGCTGCTACGCTCGACATAAAGAAGTTCATCGGTCGCGCGCCTGAACAAGTGACCGAGTTCATCGAGTCTGAAGTGACGCCAATCCGAAAGCGGTATAAGGCTTCGCTTGGCATGAAGAGCGAACTGAAAGTGTAGATCGATCAATTATCAGGGCCTTTGTAACCAGACCTTTCAGTGATCTCATCGAACTGCATGTATTCTTCATCAGTCAAATCTCTTCCAAAAGCACGCACGTGTATCTTTGCCATATCATGCACATTCTGAAGAGATTGCCTGCCTGGATATTCATCGAGCATCAGTTCAAGCCCTTTCAGAGAATACGCAAGCGCGCCAGGATAATCTTTTCCTATATAACTAAGACATGCCGCCCTTGAATAAAATATCTGTTGGTCAGGGATATAATCGACAACACTCGCAAGTTCAGCCCATCGCTCAGCAGCCATCACATTCTCGCCTTTCGCCTCGAGATCATTCGCTTCTGTGAACAGTCTCCTGACTTCATCTACATCATCAAATATTTTTTCAGCCATATCAGATTCCCCTCGACAAGTGTGATAAGAACCAGATTTATAATACTTACGACGATTAATCTGTTGGCCCCATTACAATCTTACCAGCAATCGAATTATGGCGAGGAAAGGTTTAAATATGCCGCAAGAGATTATCCACCTTATGTTCGACAAATTGAAATTCTGGAAGAAGAAGGATGACTTTGCAGGTCTTTCAGATATCAATATCAACACAGGCATGGGCCAGACAGATCCATATGGCGGACATCAACAATCATTTGGTCACGACCCATATGGTCAGCCACGACATGATCCTTATAGTCAACAGCAAGGCAATCAATTCGGCCAACCACATAGTGATCCATTTGGAAGCAACCAACAGAATTTCGATGTCCATCCAGTCCAAGGCAGCACAAATTTTGCTGGTGGCGCAGGTGGCGGCAACATGGAGAAAGATCTTGAGATAATATCCGCAAAACTCGACGCGCTGAAATCTGCTCTTGAATCGATCAACCAACGTCTCGCCCATATAGAACATATCGCATCACAAGATGATCCCCAGCAAAGAAAAAAGACCTGGTATTGAACAAAGGTTTTATTAATTGTTTCTTTCTTAAAGTCATAATGATCAGGCATCTATGGAAGAAAGGCGGCGCGATAATTGTATTCATTATCATAATACTTGCGTTCATAGGTTTTCTTTTCTATCATAAAAGTTCTCTTGGCTTCGACAAGGTCAGTTCGATAGATCGGGAATCAAAAGAGAAGTGCATACTCAGCCCTTGCGACTGCAAATGCTACCTGAAACCGAACGCTCCAGACATCAACTTAAGCAAAGTATGCACAAAGGATTGCAGGGCATGGGAGAATATTGAAGGATGCAGGTATTCTGGCGGCCAATGTTTTGTCGTCAAGAAAAAAGATACCGGCGATATGACACGACAGGTCTTTTTCAGAGGCAACCGTTATGTGCCGACTGGTGAGATACAAGAAGAACAGACATTCTTAGAATACTCCGGAGAGAATGCAGATAATGCAACAGATGACAGTGTGAAAGGATATGCCGTCTGGATCAAAAAGGATGATGATCAGATGATCTATATATTCCGTGACACATATTATGACATCTGGGTCAAAGAGAACAATCCTTTTGAAGAGTAGATCAGAAATATTCGCATTTGGATCCTTTATCAGTCACATAACAGACCCCAGTCTTATATTGTGTCGGCCCACTTATCGTGAGCGCCTGCCCAGACGTTTTGTTGTACTTCTCATCGATCATGTCGCCGCACTCCTTATGCAGGATATTGTGGCCAGTGTATTCACCATCAAATGTGAAATGCTCAACAAATTCATGCGACAATGCACTCAGGCTCTCGACCACCTGGATGTGTCTTGTTGACGGCCAATATAACCCCGCGCATTTATCTGTCGGACTTGAACCAGGACACATGAAATATGGGAGATCGCTCATAATCTCTATTGTGATCTCATCACATGAAATCTTCGCATCGACTTTCTCATCGAGCTTTGAATTAAGACAGTCGATCGTGTCAAGATATTTGTTATCAGCTTTTCCAAGATCAGGGCTGAAACCATTGGTGTAGAATGAAAGCCCATAAGGAGAACGCACATCTGGGTCAATACTATCATTACAAGACATTGTCGCTGCTGCCGTTATCACCGCCACCCCGATAGCGCATTTCTTGATTATTTCCGTTAAACCCACATAAATCCCCTTTATACTGTTGATGATTCTCTTTGGGTTTAAAAGGATTACGAACAATAAGCATCCCCCCGTGGAGTGAGAACGCTATTGTTCCACCATTGATTGGTTGATATAAACCCCACATAGATAAAAGAAAACGCCAAAATATGGCAAACACTAATCTGTATATTAGAATATAGTTTTACAGATTTACAAGCTTGTGGATAGAAAAACCGGATGATGGCAGATTAGCGGAAGCTATGCATCACGTGAAGTGATAATATGTGTTTAGTGAGAAGAGCCAAAGAAAGGCATCATCAACCACCCATTTTACTAGTGTTCGTCCTATTGTCAATGACATGTCTATTTCTAACCACCAATGTCTATGCACAAGATCCTCCGACCACAAGCCTGATCTTTCCATTGAATAATTCTATCGACAGAGATAGCAACCTCACATTTGTCTGTTCTGCATCTGATGACAACAATGTGAAGAACATAACGCTTTATTTTGGCAATAGAAGCACATCACATGAACTTGGCCTGATACGTTCAGGCACATATACAATCACAGCTACGGTGAATACAAATCCACCAAAAAATGCAGGAGACATAGACGGCGATGGCCAGGTGGATACGGCGGAGGTCTGTGATATGTTCGGAAGCCCTGCATGCAGCGCAGGTATGGATGGGAAATACATAATATTCGACTTGAGTGGATCAGGTTATACTTATGTGCCTTTGTATAAACCAGATGGGAGTGCAGCAAACATTGGTTTTGCTGGCACAACTCTTGGAAACAGAAATACACATGTCACACAAGAAGCATATCTGAATACAAATGGTACGACAACAATACCATATCAAGCGAATATCAATCAGCTGCATATTCAATTCAGCTATCTTGATATAGGTACAGACCTTGATGATGATGGATCAGATGATTTTGTGACACTGAACAAAACACATGCGATCTTCAACCTGACAACAGCAGGAATCCAAAGTGTCTGGCTTGAAGCTGACCTATCACTACCGGCGCCAGTGAGCATCAACATCTCAAAAACCATTGGTCCCGAAGGAGAATATGGCACATTGACTGTCCTTGGTGATTGGAATGGAAATTATACTATTGCAGAGAACACAACATTCAATATCCAGACTGCGCGGACACTCCATGCGATAGAGACAATTGATATCGATTCAAATTCAAGTGAGACTATTTTTCAGATGGAAAACCTGCAAAATGGCACTTATAGCTGGAACTGCCTTGCGACAGATAATGATTCAACATCTGCATTCGCCCAGAACACATTTGTCTTCACCGTGAACTTGACAGATGGTGTTGATGAGATACCACCAAATGGCGTGGTCGGATTAGATCAGAGCACAGCGACAAATGTATCTATAACATGGAATTGGACAAACCCAGATTCTGCTGATTTCAATCATACAATGATCTACATAGATTCTATTTTTGTCGAAAATACATCCGAAGACAGTTATAATCTGAGCGGAATCCAACCAAATACCACACATACAATCGGGATACGTACTGTTGACAATCAGGGAAATATTAATTTCTCGACAGTCAGCAGCAATGCGACATCTTATCTGACTGAAGATACCATTGCACCAGATATAGCAAACTTGACAATCACGACGACAAATGAATCAGCGACATTGACAATAAGCAAAGATGAGAACAGCACAACGACAATTGAATATGGACTTTCTGACACAAATATGAGCAATGTTTTGGTGAACAATACATTTAGATCCAACCACACGGTCATACTGACTGCCCTCCAACCATCAACAATCTATTTTTTCAGATTCAATCTGACAGACTGGAGCAATAATTCACGTCTCACGACAATCATAAACCTTACAACAAACGCGACACCGCTTCCGACATATTACATCACGAATATATCTGAAGCACATTCATACAATCACGCGAACATATCGTTCATGACAAATGAATCCGCAAATGTGACCATACAATATGGAACATCGCTGGGGAATCTAAGCAGCGAAGTGACCAACACAACAGGAGCAGAGAGCCATAACCTAACTATCACAGGACTTGATGGCAACACAACATATTTCTACAGGGTAAATGTGACTACACTAGGAGGAGCAGTCAATTGGACGAGCACCATGAATTTCACAACAAACGCGACACCGCTTCCGACATATTACATCACAAACATCACCATCGTATCGACAAATGAGAGCTGCATTATAACTTTTTCAACAAATGAGACTGCAAACGCCACAGTCCATTACGGCACATCAACACTAGATCAAAAAGCGATCAATTCAACACAAGGGAAGAACCACAGCATCAGATTATCAGATCTATCGGATTCGACCACCTATTTATATCAGATAAACATCACAACAAGCCAAGGAATGACAAACTGGACAATGAGATACAATTTCACCACAGATATGACACCGCCACCCACAAACAATATAACTAATATAAGTGTCACACCAGCCAATATGAGCAGTCACATCACATTCAATACAAACGAAAGCGCGATAGTCATCATCTGGTATGGAACAAATGAAAACCGAACCAACAATGTAAGCAGCGGGGAATACAGAACAGCACATAATCTCACAATCACAGGCCTTGTGAATAACA
>Ga0210009_1001209_pt1 | contig 23497 bp, 24 predicted proteins | sample CryGeyCG2114_065_FD_185457 | JGI IMG/M metagenome (GOLD analysis project Ga0210009, IMG submission 185457) | Groundwater microbial communities from aquifer - Crystal Geyser CG12_big_fil_rev_8/21/14_0.65 (SPAdes) (version 2) | ecosystem: Environmental > Aquatic > Deep subsurface > Groundwater ... | reverse complement strand
CAGCAATCATTTCAATTTGTTCGAGCCCGGGTTGTTCGAGCCAATCGTGCAGAAGCTGCTCAATCCGCATGATCTCTGGCTGACCATTGCCGACTTTCGTGCCTATGTGGATGCACAGAATCGGGTCGGCGCGGCCTACCGCGACCAGGAGGGCTGGGTACGCATGAGCATCATCAATACGGCGACCAGCGGGAAATTCTCCAGTGACCGCACCATCATGGATTACAACCGGGATGTGTGGGGGCTGGCTGCGGTGAAGCCACACGAAGAGTGACAGGCAGGGCGGGTTCAAGTGCCCGCTTTCCTGTATCATCCGGCGCGTTTTTTTGTTCTGCAATCATTTATCTTTGAGGAATTGAAGCATGTCCAATATCGAAACCCTGGCAGGCCTGCAACGCCGCTTGAATATCACCGTTACGCAGCAGAAGATTCGCGGCGAAGTTGAGAATCGTCTGAAGCGCATCGGGCGCACCGCCAAAGTTCACGGCTTTCGCCCGGGCAAAGCGCCCTTGAAGGTTCTCGAGCAACAATACGGCGATTCGGTGCAACAGGAAGTGCTCGGAGAAAGTTTGCAGCGCTCGTTTGCGGAGGCGGCAACCACCCATAAATTACAGGTGGCCGGCTATCCCCAGTTCGAGATCAAGACGACTGACCTGAACGCACCGGAGATCGAATGCAGCGCGACCTTCGAGGTTTATCCGGAAGTCGTCATCGGAGACCTTGCCGGTGAAGGCGTGACTCGCACGGTTTTCAACCTGGAAGATTCTGATGTCGAAGAAACCATCCAGACTTTGCGCAAGCAGCGCGTCGAATATCAGGCCGTGGAACGTGTCGCCCAGGATGAAGATCAGGTGCGCATTGATTTCTCTGGCACGCTTGAGGGCATACTGTTTGAGGGCGGCTCAGCCAAGGATTTCGCGGTAGTGCTGGGTGCCGGACGCATGCTGCCGGATTTTGAGAATACCTTGCTCGGCAGCAAGGCGGGCGAAACCAAGTCATTTGACATGACCTTCCCCGCCGATTACCACGGCAAGGATGTGGCGGGTAAACAGGTAACCTTCACCCTCACTGTGCATGCGGTGGAAGCGCCGAATTTGCCCGAAGTTGATGCGGAATTTGTCAAGTCGATGGGGGTGGCCGACGGCGATGTGGAGAAATTCAGGCAGGAAATTCGTGAAAATGTCGGGCGTGAGGCGCAACGCCGGGCCAAAGTACGCAACAAGGACAGTGCGATGGATGTCCTGCTCAAGGTGTCTCAGCTCGATGCCCCGCAATCGCTGGTGCAGGGCGAAGCGCAGCGCTTGATGGAGCAGACGGTGCGCGATATGGAAGGGCGCGGCATGAAGATTCCTCAAGGACTGAAACTGCCGGCCGACATGTTCCTGGAGCGCGCCGAAAAAAGGATCAAGCTGGGGCTGATCCTGGCCGAACTGGTCAAGCAGCAGGATTTGCAGGCGAAGCCGGAACAGGTTGAGGCGCTGATCAATGGATATGCGCAGAGCTTCGAGCGTCCGGAGGAGGTTCAACAGTGGTATCGTACCGACAAGTTACGGTTGCAGGAAATCGAAAATCTGGTGCTGGAAGACAATGTGGTGGCCTGGGTCATGGCGGTTGCACAAGTCACTGAACAGACGGCGAAGTTGAACGAGTTGATGGAGAGTTGAGATGAGGCAATGCGCGACACGAAATACCATTGAGCCGCAAGCTTCCGGCCTGGTGCCGATGGTGGTGGAGACGAGCGGTCGGGGTGAGCGGGCCTACGACATTTTCTCGCGCTTGCTGAAGGAGCGGGTGATCTTTCTGGTCGGCCCGATCGATGATCATGTGGCCAATTTGGTGGTGGCACAGTTGCTGTTTCTTGAGTCGGAGAATCCGGACAAGGATGTTCATCTGTATATCAACTCACCGGGCGGTTCCATTTCGGCGGGCATGGCAATCTATGACACCATGCAGTTCATCAAGCCTCAGGTATCCACGCTGTGCATCGGCATGGCGGCTTCCATGGGAGCTTTTCTATTGCAGGCGGGCGAGAAAGGCAAGCGCTTCGCCTTGCCCAACTCCACGGTCATGATCCACCAGCCGCTGGGCGGGTTTCAGGGGCAGGCGACCGACATTGAAATCCATGCCAAGTACATATTGAGTTTGCGCGAACGGCTGTATACGCTGATGGCACACCATACGGGGCGAAGTGTGGAAGAGATTGCACGCGACAGCGAGCGCGACAATTTCCTGACTGCGTCAGAGGCGCTGGAATACGGCATGATCGATCAGGTGTTGGACAAACGGATTTGATCCAGATAAATGATCGCGTCGCGAAGGAGGGGTGAAATATGACTACAGAAATAAACAAGGGCGATAAATTGCTGTACTGCTCCTTCTGCGGCAAAAGCCAGCACGAGGTGCGCAAGCTGATCGCCGGTCCCTCGGTGTTCGTTTGTGACGAGTGCGTTGCGCTATGCAACGACATCATTCGTGAGGAAACTCAAGGAACGGCAGAGGGCGGCAAGTCGGACAAGCACGACTTACCCACGCCGCACGAGATCTGCGAGCGTCTGGACGAATACGTCATTGGGCAGCGCCAGGCCAAGAAGATCCTTGCGGTCGCGGTGTATAACCACTACAAGCGACTGAAGCACAAGAACGACGACGGTGTCGAGCTGGCAAAAAGCAATATCCTGCTGGTCGGTCCGACCGGTTCGGGCAAGACCCTGCTGGCGCAGACCCTTGCCCGCTTGCTGAATGTGCCGTTCGTCATGGCCGATGCGACGACCCTGACCGAGGCCGGCTATGTCGGGGAAGATGTCGAGAACATCATCCAGAAATTGCTGCAAGCTTGTGATTACGATGTCGAGCGGGCGCAACGCGGCATCGTGTATGTCGATGAGATTGATAAAATATCGCGCAAGTCGGACAACCCCTCAATCACGCGCGATGTCTCCGGCGAGGGTGTGCAACAGGCACTGCTGAAACTGATCGAGGGCACCAAGGCTTCTATTCCGCCACAAGGCGGGCGCAAGCATCCGAACACCGATTTCTTGCAGGTCGATACCACGAACATCCTGTTCATCTGTGGCGGTGCATTCGACGGTCTGGAGAAGGTGATCCGCAATCGTTCGGAAAAAGCGGGAATCGGGTTTTCTGCCAATCTGGCCAAGCGTGATGACAGCAAGGATGTGGGCAAGGTATTGCGTGAGGTGGAACCGGAAGATTTGATCAAATTCGGCTTGATTCCAGAATTCGTTGGTCGTTTGCCCGTTGTTGCGACCCTGGAGGGGCTGGATGAAGCCGCCCTGGTCCGGATTCTGACCGAGCCGACCAATGCCCTGACCAAGCAATATCAAAAATTGCTGGCGATGGAAGGGGTGGAACTCGAATTTAGCGATCATGTATTGGACGTCATTGCCAAAAAAGCACTGGCGCGCAAGACCGGCGCGCGCGGTTTACGCTCGATTCTGGAGCAGGCGTTGCTGGATACCATGTTCGATTTGCCTTCCACCGACAAGGTAAAAAAGGTCGTCCTGGACGAGACTGGCGCCGGTGAAATCGCCCCGATCATCATGTACGCCGACACAAGCAAAGTGGCTTGAGCTGAGTCGGGGCTTGAAATCCGTCTGCACGCCCCCACTTTAAATAGGACTCTAACTCAAATCTAATTGCCATGACCGACTCCAATTCCAATCCTGAACACGCGGAGCTGTTCCCGCTATTGCCCCTGCGCGATGTCGTAGTTTTTCCGCACATGGTTATTCCCCTGTTTGTCGGGCGTGCAAAATCGATCAAGGCGCTGGAAGCCGCGATGGAAGCGGGGAAAAGCATCGTTCTGGTCGCGCAAAAATCGGCCGCCAAGGATGAACCGGCGACCGAAGATATTTACCGTATCGGCAGCATCGCCAATATTCTGCAGATGCTCAAGTTGCCGGACGGCACGGTCAAGGTGCTGGTGGAGGGCACCCAGCGTGCGAAAGTGATACGCATACTGGATGACAAGTCACATCTGGATGCCGAGATTGAAGCAGTTCCGGCTGACGAACATCCGGACAGTGAGGCGGAAGCCATGCGTCGCGCGCTGATCAATCAGTTCGATCAGTACGTGAAATTGAACAAGAAAATCCCTCCGGAAATCCTGACTTCCCTGGCGGGTATCGATGATGCCGGGCGTCTGGCGGATACCATTGCCGCCCATCTTCCGCTCAAGCTGGAGCAAAAACAGGAAGTGCTGGAGATATTCGATGTGCGCAAACGCCTTGAGCATCTGCTCGGCTTGCTTGAAGCGGAGCTGGACATCATGCAGGTGGAAAAGCGTATTCGTGGCCGCGTCAAACGGCAGATGGAAAAGAGTCAGCGCGAGTATTACCTGAACGAACAGGTCAAAGCCATCCAGAAAGAACTGGGAGAAGGCGAAGACGGCGCCGACATCGAAGAGATCGAGAAAAAGATCAAGGCTGCACACATGCCGAAGGAGGCGCGTGCCAAGGCCGAGGCGGAACTGAAAAAGCTGCGCCTGATGTCACCGATGTCGGCCGAGGCGACCGTGGTGCGCAATTACATCGATGTGCTCGTTGCTTTGCCCTGGAAGAAAAAAACTAAAATTGATACCGATCTGAAGCATGCGGAAGAGGTGTTGGAGGCGGATCACTATGGTCTCGATAAAGTAAAAGAGCGCATCGTCGAGTATCTGGCGGTGCAGCAGCGCGTGGAAAAAATGAAGGCGCCTATTCTCTGCCTGGTTGGCCCGCCCGGTGTCGGCAAGACCTCGCTGGGACAATCTATTGCGCGGGCCACGAATCGCAAGTTCGTGCGTATGTCGCTGGGCGGCGTGCGCGATGAATCGGAGATACGCGGACATCGCCGTACTTACATTGGCTCCATGCCCGGCAAAATTCTGTTGAACATGAGCAAGGCCGGGGTCAAGAATCCCCTGTTTTTGCTGGATGAAGTGGACAAGATGGGCATGGATTTCCGCGGGGACCCTTCTTCGGCATTGCTGGAGGTGCTGGATCCGGAACAGAACCACACTTTCGTCGATCACTATGTAGAGGTCGAGTACGACTTGTCGGATGTGATGTTTGTCGCCACCTCCAACAGCATGAATATTCCCGCCCCGTTGCTGGACCGGATGGAAGTGATCCACGTATCGAGTTACACGGAAGATGAGAAGGTCAACATTGCGATCCGCTACTTATTGCCAAAGGCGATCAAGAATAACGGACTCAAACCGGAAGAGGTGAATATCTCGGAAAGTGCGATTCGCGACATCCTGCGCTACTACACGCGTGAGGCGGGTGTGCGTGGTCTGGAGCGCGAACTCTCAAAAATCTGCCGCAAGATCGTGAAGGCGCTGTTGACCAAGGATCAGGTGCGTAAAGTGACGGTCAGCGCGCGCAATCTGGATAAATATCTCGGCGTGCGCCGCTATAGCTATGGCATCGCCGAAAAGAACAACCAGGTCGGCCAGGTCACCGGACTGGCGTGGACAGAAGTGGGCGGAGAGCTGTTGACCATCGAGACTGCGGTTCTTCCGGGCAAGGGTAAAACGACGACGACCGGTACGCTGGGAGAAGTGATGCAGGAATCTATTCAGGCAGCGCTCAGCGTCGTGCGGCGTCGTGCCCGTTCCCTGGGTATTCCGGAGAACTTCTACGAGAAGAACGATCTGCACATCCACCTGCCTGAAGGTGCGACGCCCAAGGATGGCCCCAGCGCCGGTGCCGGTATTTGCACCGCCATGGTGTCGGCATTAACCGGAATCCCGGTGCGAGCCGATGTGGCGATGACGGGTGAGATCACCTTGCGCGGCGAGGTGTTGCCGATCGGCGGGCTGAAGGAAAAACTTCTGGCTGCACAGCGCGGTGGGATCAAGGTCGTGTTGATTCCGGAAGAAAACGTCAAGGATCTGGTTGAGATTCCTGACAACGTCAAAAACAAGCTCGACATCCATCCGGTCAAATGGATTGAACAAGTGTTGGCGCTTGCCCTGGAACGGGAGCCGGTTCCCCTTGCTGATGAAGTGGTTGCGGCTCCGCAGCCCGTGCCCGCCGCGCAGGAGCGAAGTGCCGCTTCGACATTCAAACATTAAGATATATCTGCTATGGCTTGACCCATCAAGCAACGCTTGATATAAAGCCGCCGCAGATTTTTCCTGTTCGCCTGAAGTGATCCAAAAAAAAGGGAGCCTCATGAGTAACAAAGCCGATCTGATTGAAGCGATTGCGCAATCCGCTGATCTATCCAAGGCGGCAGCGGGTCGGGCGCTGGAAGCGGTGATCGCATCCATCAAAGATTCACTGAAAAATGGAGAGCAAGTGAGCCTGGTTGGTTTTGGGACTTTCTATGTAGGCGAGCGTGCCGCACGCAACGGGCGTAACCCGCTGACCGGTGCTGAAATCAAGATCAAGGCAGCTAAAATTCCCAAGTTTCGCGCTGGCAAAGGTTTAAAAGATACTGTAAACTAGCGCGCTTTCTACGGGTGCTTAGCTCAGCTGGTAGAGCACCGCCCTTACAAGGCGATTGTCGGCGGTTCGAACCCGTCAGCACCCACCAGAATAGCAGTTAAAAGTTTTATGGAGTGGTAGTTCAGTTGGTTAGAATACCGGCCTGTCACGCCGGGGGTCGCGGGTTCGAGTCCCGTCCACTCCGCCAAACAAAGGCGAACGAAAGTTCGCCTTTTTTATATTGGATGTTTGCTCATCCGCCCTTTGACACAGAGGTTGCTATGTTCGATTTTGTGCATGAAAAAAAGAGTCTGGTGCAGATCGTGTTGGCGCTCATCATCTTGCCGTTTGCCCTTTGGGGTCTGGATTCCTACCGGCATTCAGGTGATGTTGGCGCGCTGGCGACAGTCAACGGATCAAAAATTGGTTCTCAGGAATTTGAAGAAGCGATGATCCGCCAGCGTCAGCGATTGCGCGAAACGCTTGGTGAAAAGATGGATCCAGCCATGTTCGACAGTGTTGAGATGAAGCGCTCGGTGTTGCAGGGATTGGTCACTCAACGTTTGCTGCTGGATGAAGCAAACAATGCCGGACTGGTCGTGAGTGACGAGCAGGTGGCACGGCTCATTGCAAGCATGCCTGCATTCCAGCAAGAGGGTGCCTTCAATAAGGCGGCTTACGAATCAGCCTTGCGCGCTCAGGGGAAGAATCCGGCTTTGTTTGAATACCGGGTGCGCCAGGATGTGCTGACTCGGCAGCTGACCGATGCGTTGGCACAAAACGGCTATGCGGCAGATGTGACCGCGGAAAATCTGATCCGTCTGAATGAGCAACAACGAGTTGTTGCTGTTGCCAAATTAGATTTAGCCTCATTCCGCAACAAGGTCGGTCCGGAAGAGGGCGAGGTCAAGGCCTACTACGAGGCCAATCAGCATCGATTCCTGTTGCCCGAGAGTGCCCGGGTCGAATATGTCACGCTGTCCGTTGAGGACTTATCCTCCAAAGTATCGGTGTCCGATAGCGAGGCGGAACAATATTACCGGGAACATACCAACGAATTCGGAACCGAAGAGCAGCGCCAAGCGGCTCACATTCTGATCAGTGTCCCGAAAAGCGCCACCGATGCGGACAGGGAAACGGCGAGACGCAAGGCCGAGACACTCCTGCAGCAAGCCAGGCAGAAACCAGCGACCTTTGCCGCGCTGGCCAAACAAAACTCCGAGGATCCGGGTTCTGCCACCAATGGCGGTGACTTGGGCATGTTCGCTCGCGGCATGATGGTGAAGCCGTTCGAGGATGTAGTGTTCTCGCTGAAAACGGGTGAAATCAGCGGATTGGTGCAGACCGATTTTGGATTCCACATCATCAAGTTGACCGCCATCCAGCCCGTGAAAACCAAACCGCTGGCGGAAATGAAGCCACAAATCGTGCAAACCCTCAAGCTGGGACGAGCCAGTGACCGATTTGCCGAGCTGGCCGAGCAATTCAGCAACACCGTCTATGAACAGAGTGACAGCCTGAAACCGGCAGCGGAATCGGTTGGCACAAAAGTGCAGGGGCCGGTTTGGCTGACCCATGGCCAACAACCGTCCGGATTATGGAGTGACAAGTTATTGCAGGCTGTTTTCTCCGAGGATGCAGTCAAGAACAAGCGCAATACCAGTGCGATCGAAGTTGCTTCGAACACGTTGGTGGCGGCGCGGGTGACCGAATACCGTCCATCCAGTACGCGTCCCCTGCAGGAAGTTGCTGACCAGATTCGCCGACAGTTGCAGGATCAGGCGGCCTTGCAAGCTGCCGCCAAGCAGGGCGCATCCATGCTGGCGCAGTTGCAGCGCAATGAAAAAGTTTCTTTACCGTGGGGCAAGGCGCAGAGCGTGATGCGGGCGCAGCGCAACGATCTTAATCCTGAGTTATCGCGCCTGATCTTTGCGGCAAACGTGGGCAAGCTGCCAACTTTTGTTGCCGTGGAAGATTCACAACAGGGGTATTTGATTGCGCGCATCGAGGCGGTCAAGGAGATACCTGTTATTGAGCAGCAGAAACGGGAGGGTTATGCCCAACAGATCCGGCAGATGACGGGTGAGGCTTTGCTGCAAGCCTACGTGGAAGATGCGAAAGCACGCGCCGATATTGAGACCAAGGATTTTGCGGTAGCGGAAAAATAGCAGAAGACGCTTCCCAAACCAAAACGCCGCTCAGCGAGCGGCGTTTTTTTATTTCCTGCGGTAGCCGGGATCAGGCTGCAGTCGTGCCCAGCGCCGTGGTATTAAAACCGCCGTCCACGTAAGTGATTTCCCCGGTGATGCCACTGGCGAGATCGCTACACAGGAAAGCGGCGGCATTGCCGACTTCCTCGATAGTGACGTTGCGTTTGAGCGGCGCATGTTTGGCATTGTTGGAAAGCAGCTTGCCGAATTCGCCGATGCCGGCAGCGGCCAAGGTCTTGATTGGGCCGGCAGAAATACCGTTGACGCGCATGCCGCGGCGCCCGAGGTCCATGGCTAGATAGCGCACGCTGGCCTCCAGGCTGGCCTTGGCCAGCCCCATTACGTTGTAGTGGGGCATGGTGCGCACCGCGCCAAGGTAGCTCATGGTCAGCAAAGCGGCATTCTCGTTCAGGCGGGGCAGGGCCGCCTTAGCCATGGCGGAAAAACTGTACGAGCTGATGTCGTGCGCAATACGAAAAGCCTCCCGACTGAATCCGTCGAGGTAGTCCCCGTCCAGCGCCTCGCGCGGCGCGAAGGCGATGGCATGCACGAAACCGTCGAATTTATCCCAGTGCTTGCCCAAATCCGCAAACAATTGTTCAATCTCCTGGTCACTGGAAACGTCGCAGGGAAAGATCAGATCGCTGCCGAATTCTTTGGCCATTGCGGCGACGCGATCCTTGACCCGCTCGCCTTGATAAGTGAATGCCAGTTCAGCGCCTTCTCTGTGCATGGCAATTGCTATGCCGTAAGCGATGGAGCGGTTGCTCAGCAGGCCGGTGACCAGAATGCGTTTATTTGCCAAAAAACCCATGTTTCTCCTCGACCCGGTAATGATGAACAGCAGATTGGTCGCGGATTATATCTTATCGATACGCATCGTCGCAGATAGCTATCGTATATAATCTGCCGCTGTTGAATTTTGAGTGTTTCCCCCGTTCATTGATGCCGTCCAATCCAATACTGGAAGTAAGCGATCTTGCCTGTGAGCGCGGCGAGCACCGGTTGTTTGAGGGTTTGAATTTTGCCATTTCCAGCGGCGAGTTGATTCGGGTGCAGGGTGAGAATGGCAAGGGAAAAACCACGCTGTTGCGTACTTTGTGCGGCTTCGTGCAACCCGCGCAGGGCAGTGTGCGCTGGGAGGGACGGGACATCCATGATTGGGACGACCTGTTTCATTCTCAAATGTGCTATCTCGGGCATGCGAATGCGATCAAGGATGAATTAAGCGCGCTGGAAAATCTGCAAATCGGTGCCGGTCTCGCCGGTATTGAGGTGAGTGAAGCGGTGGCGCTTGAGGCGTTGCGGCGCATGGGCTTGCGGCGCAAGGAACATCTGCCGGTGCGCGTGTTGTCACAAGGTCAGCGTCGCCGGGTCGCCCTGAGCCGCTTGCTGGTCGGACAGGCAAAGCTGTGGATCCTCGATGAACCATTGACCGCATTGGATGTGGGGGCAGTTGAACTCATGCAGGAACTTATTGGGGAGCACCTGTCGAAAGGCGGCATGGCAATTTTTACCACTCACCAGCCCTTGCAGGTGACGGGGGTGCAGACGCGGCATCTGGTGTTGGCATGAACCGGCTTTCCCTGATCGACTTGCTGTTGCTGGTCATCCGCCGCGATTTGTTGTTGGCGATGCGGCGCCGGGCAGATGTGTTGACGACGCTGATTTTTTTCGTGATGGTCGTGAGCCTGTTCCCGCTGGGAGTCGGCCCCGAGGCTGACATGCTGCGCAAGATGGCCGGCGGGGTGTTATGGGTCGCAGCTTTGCTCGCTTCCATGCTGTCGTTGCCGCGCATGTTTTCGGCAGACCATCTGGACGGTACACTGGAACAGATCATGCTGGCGCCGCAATCGCTGACGGTAATGGTGCTGGGCAAAATCGTCGCGCACTGGATGCTGTCCGGTTTGCCCCTGGTATTGATTGCGCCGGTATTGGGCTTGCAGTTCGATATGTCGCCGGCGGCGATCTGGACGCTGATGCTGGCGTTGTTGTTGGGGACGCCGGTGCTGAGCATGATCGGTGCGGTCGGTGCGGCGCTGACCCTGGGTTTGCGCGGCGGCGGGGTGCTGGTGTCGTTGCTGGTGTTGCCGCTGACCATCCCGGTGTTGATCTTTGGCGCTGGCGCAGTGGAAGCGGTGAACAGCGGGATCGATGCCGTTTCCAACTTGGCGTTGTTGGGCGCGTTTTTGCTGTTCGCTCTGGTATTCACGCCATTCGTGGCAGCGCAGGCTTTGCGTATTTCGATGGAGTAATGAAGATTGGCGATCAACTGGTTTAAATATTCCGCTCCCTCCACCTTTTATGGTCTGGCGGGAAAACTGATTCCATGGTTTGCCTGGCCTGCCGCCGTTCTGTTCGGCATCGGTTTCTATATCGGATTTTTCGTGGCGCCGACCGACGCGGTGCAGAGCGAGGCCTACCGCATCATCTTCATCCACGTGCCGGTTTCCATTTTGTCGATGTTCATTTACCTCATCATGGCGGGCTACGCCGCGCTGGGGCTGATCTTCAAGACGCGCCTGTCCGCCATGATGGCTTCCGCCCTGGCGCCGACCGGCGCGCTGTTCGCCTTCATTTCATTGTGGACCGGCGCGTTGTGGGGCAAACCGATGTGGGGCGCGTGGTGGGTGTGGGATGCGCGTCTGACTTCCGAGCTGATCCTGCTGTTCCTGTATCTGGGGTTCATTGCCCTGCAGGCATCCATCGAAGACCCGCGCCGGGCAGATCGCGCCAGTGCTTTGCTCGCCATCGTCGGCTCGGTCAACGTCCCCATCATCTATTACTCGGTGCAATGGTGGAACACCCTGCACCAGGGTTCGAGTATCAAATTCAGCGGTACCAGCATGCACGTCGCCATGCAGCAATCCATGTTCATCATGCTGGTTGCCTGCTGGCTGTATGCCATCGCCATCGCCCTATCCAGAGTGCGCAGCATCATTCTGGAACGTGAATCAAACACGCAATGGTTGAAAGAGCTGGGGGAGGTGCGGTCATGACACGGCGTTGCGAAGCATCCGGGGCGGGAATGACCGCATCGCACCTCCTCCCGCAATCGGCTGACTACGTCAGTAACGTGTCGGAGGTGCGGTCATGACACGGCGTTGCGAAGCATCCGGGGCGGGAATGACCGCATCGCACCTCCTCCCGCAATCGGCTGACTACGTCAGTAACGTGTCGGAGGTGCGGTCATGACACGGCGTTGCGAAGCATCCGGGGCGGGAATGACCGCATCGCACCTCCTCCCGCAATCGGCTGACTACGTCAGTAACGTGTCGGAGGTGCGGGAATGAATTGGTCTGAATTCTTTGCCATGAACGGCTACGCCTTCTACGTGTGGGGATCGTATGGGCTGACCCTGCTGGTGTTCCTGATCGAAATTGCTGCGGTCAGACACAGAAGGAAACTGGCACTGCGCCAGTTACGATTGATGAACGAGAGTGGAGAGGCAGAATGACACCCAGACAGAAAAGACTGACGTGGATATTGCTGGGCGTGGGGCTGGTGGCGGCTGCGGTGGGGCTGGTGCTGTTCGCGCTGAAGAACAACGTGAGCCTGTATTTCACGCCGACCCAGGTCCATCACAATGAAGCACCGCAGGGACGCAGTTTCCGCATTGGCGGCCTGGTCGAGGAGGGCAGTGTCAAGCGTGAACAAGACGGATTGACCGTACGTTTCAACATTACCGATACCGCAGAAAAGATGGCAGTGATTTACCAAGGCATCCTTCCGGATCTCTTTAAAGAGGGGAAAGGCGTCGTCGCCCAGGGCAAACTGGAGGAAGGTAACGTGTTCCGCGCCGAAGAAGTGTTGGCCAAACATGACGAGAACTACATGCCGCCGGAGGCAGCGGATGCAATCAACAAAGCAGAAGCAGCCAAATCGATATCCGGCACAACGCCCTCTGCAGCTTATCCTGCTGCCAACTAATTTTTGAAAGCCACAGCATGATTCCAGAGATCGGTAATTTCACACTTGTCATTGCCCTGTTCCTCGCACTGTTGCAGGGAATTCTGCCCATCGTCGGGGCGGCGCGCGGCAACGCGGTGCTGATGAGTACGGCACGCACCCTCGCCAGCGGCCAATTCGTTTTTGTGGCGATCGCGTTTGCCTGTCTGACCTATTCCTTCATCGCCAACGACTTTTCCGTACTGTATGTCGCGCAGCATTCCAACTCGCAATTGCCTGTGCCGTATCGCGTGGCGGCAGTGTGGGGCGGACACGAGGGATCGTTGTTGTTGTGGGTGTTCATCCTGACGCTGTGGACCGTGGCTGTGGCCAAGTTCAGCAAACACCTGCCGCTGGAGATGGTGGCGCGGGTGCTGGGGGTGATGGGCCTGGTCGCCGTTGGCTTCCTGCTGTTTATGTTGCTTACCTCCAACCCCTTCGATCGCCTGTTGCCGGCGGCACTCGACGGCCGCGATCTGAATCCATTACTGCAGGATCCCGGTCTGGTGATCCACCCGCCAATGCTGTACATGGGCTATGTGGGCTTCTCCGTTGCCTTCGCCTTCGCCTTGTCCGCCTTGCTGGGCGGCAAACTGGATTCGACCTGGGCGCGCTGGTCGCGTCCGTGGACGACGGTGGCTTGGGTGTTCATGACCATCGGCATCGCGCTCGGCAGCTGGTGGGCCTATTACGAACTGGGCTGGGGCGGCTGGTGGTTCTGGGACCCGGTGGAGAATGCTTCCTTCATGCCGTGGCTGGTGGGCACCGCACTGATCCATTCGCTGGCCGTGACCGAAAAGCGTGGTGCGTTCAAGAGCTGGACGGTGCTGCTCGCGATAGCCGCCTTCTCCTTGTCCTTGTTGGGTACCTTCCTCGTGCGCTCTGGGGTGCTGACTTCGGTGCATGCGTTTGCCACCGACCCCAAGCGCGGTATTTTCATTCTGTCCTTCCTGGTGCTGGTCATCGGCGCCTCGCTGCTGCTGTTCGCCTGGCGCGCGCCCAGGATCGGACTCGGCGGCAAGTTCGAGCTGGTCTCGCGCGAAACCATGTTGCTGAGCAACAACGTATTGTTGACAGTGGCTTCCGCATCGGTCTTCCTTGGCACACTCTATCCGCTGTTCATGGATGCGCTGGGCTTCGGCAAGCTGTCAGTCGGCCCGCCGTACTTTAATACCGTGTTCGTGCCGCTGATGGTGCCACTGGTGATGATGATGGGTCTGGGACCGGTCGCGCGCTGGAAGCAGGCCAGCCTGCCTGACATCTGGCAGCGCGTGCGCTGGGCGCTGGTGGCGAGCATGGTCATCGCTGTCGTGTTGCCCTTTATCCTGGGCGAGTGGACACCGTTGATCGCATTGGGCGTGTTGCTGGCGGCGTGGATCATCACCACCGGCGCGCTTGATCTGCGCAGGCGCATGGGCAAGGATGGCTCGCTGTGGCAACGCTTGAAAATTCCCACGCGCAGCTATTACGGCATGCAACTGGCGCACTTGGGCATCGCCGTCTTTATACTCGGGGTGACACTGGTGAAGGGTTACGAGACCGAACGCGATGTGCGCATGGATGTCGGTGATACCCTGGCCCAAGGCGGTTATGTGTTCCGTTTCGATGGTGTGACAGAAAAAGAAGGACCCAATTACATCGCAGCGCAGGGATTGGTCAGTGTCAGCAAGGATGGCAAGCTGGTTACTCTCCTGCATCCGGAAAAGCGTCAATACAACGCCTCCGGCATGCCGATGACCGAGGCGGCGATCCGGACCGGCCTGTTGCGTGATCTGTACGTGTCGCTGGGTGAGCCGATCCCCGACAGCAAGGCGTGGGCGGTGCGCATCTATATCAAACCGTTCGTGGACTGGATCTGGGCAGGCTGCCTGTTGATGGCGCTGGGCGGTGTGCTCGCGGTCAGCGACCGGCGCTATCGCATCCGCGCACGCAAGACTGAGACTGCCACAACGAATAATTCTGCCTTGAAGGAGCAAACGGCATGATGCGATTCCTGTTGCCTCTGGTAATTTTTATCGTACTGGCAGGGTTTCTGTTCGTTGGTCTGGGTCTGAACCCGCACGAAGTGCCGTCGCCACTGATCGACAAACCCGCACCGATGTTCACGCTGCCGCAACTGCATGAACCGAAGAAAACCTTTTCCCCGGCGGAGATGAAAGGCCAGGTCTGGCTGCTCAACGTCTGGGCATCCTGGTGTGTTTCCTGCCGTGAAGAGCATCCGGTGCTGATGGCGCTGGCGCAACAGAACGTCGTGCCGATCTACGGTTTGAACTACAAAGACAAAAAAGAAGACGGGGAAGTTTGGCTGCAGCGCGGCGGTGATCCCTACGTCTTGAGCGCGATGGATCGCGAAGGGCGGATCGGTATCGACTACGGCGTGTATGGTGTGCCGGAAACCTATGTGATCGACAAGCAGGGAGTCATTCGCTACAAACAGATCGGTCCGGTCAACCCGCAAAATCTGAGTGAAACGATATTACCCCTGGTGGCAGAGCTGCAAAAGAAATGAAAAAACTACTGATTCTTCTGTTCTGCCTGTTACCCACCTTTGCGCTGGCGGGCGAGGCGCAAGATATGGCCGCCGATCCGGTTCTGGAAAAACGCATGATCGGACTTGCCGAGAAGTTGCGCTGTCTGGTGTGCCAGAACGAATCGCTGGCCAGTTCGCATGCCGAGCTGGCGGAGGACCTGCGGCGAGAAGTGCGCGAACAGATGCAGAAAGGCATGAGCGATACCGAGATCATCGACTATCTGGTCTCGCGCTACGGCGATTTCGTGCTGTATGAGCCGCCGTTTAAAAGTTACACCCTGCTGCTCTGGTTCGGTCCGTTCGCCTTGCTGTTGATCGGTATCGGCGTGCTGGTGTTCCAGTTGCGCCAGCGTCGTGCAGCGATGCCGGAACCGTCGCTGACTCCCGAAGCCGCAGAGAAGGCGGCCACCCTACTCGAAGAAGAAAGCAAAGCATGATTTTATTCTGGTTGATTTGTGCGGCGCTGCTGATCGTCGCGGTCCTGTTTGTTGCCTTGCCGTTGTGGCGTGGTCGCCCAGTTAACGATACGGTGGAGCGCGATGCCGCCAATCTGCAAATTCTGCGTGACCAGTTGACCGAGTTGGAGACAGACCTGAAGAATGAACTGCTCGCACCGGAACTCTACCAACAGGGCAAGCGCGAACTGGAAAGCCGGGTGCTGGAAGAAGTGGCGGGTACCGGACAAACTGCAGCAGACACCAGCTCGCGTCCCTTTCGTGCACTGGCCATCGGCATGTCCGCCATGCTGGTCATCCTGGCGCTTGGTGTTTATCTGGCAGTCGGCACGCCGGCTGCATTTTCTCCGGCCAACCCGCATGCCGGGGTGAGCGACATGGGGGGCACGGTACGCACCGACAGTGCGATCGCCGGGCTGGAGCAGAAGGTCAAGGCCGATCCGGCCGATGCCACCTCGCTGGTGATGCTGGCGCGCAGCTATATGGAAGCCGATCGCTATGCCGAATCAGCCAAGGCTTACGCAGAACTGGTGAAACTGGTTCCCGACGAGGCGTGGGTATGGGCCGACTATGCCGACGCAGAGGCGATGGCACAGGGCGGCCAGTCCCTGCGCGGCAAACCTACCGAGCTGCTCAACAAGGCGCTGGCGCTGGATCCGAACAGCATGAAGGGCCTGGCACTGGCCGGCTCGGCGGCGATGGAGCGCGGCGACTATGCTGCAACCCTCAAACATTGGGAACGTCTGCGTGAACTGCTTCCTGCGGGCAGCGAACATGTTCGCACCATCGAAGAAGGATTGCAGGAGGTGCGCCAAAGGTTGGCGCGCAGCAAGGATGGCAAAGCGCCACTGGCGGAACAGATCGCACCTCCGGCGCAAACAGTCGCCAGTGCTGCGGGCAAAGAGCGTATCAGCGGCAAGGTTACGCTGGATGCGGCGCTGAAAGATAAATTCAGCCCGGATGACACGGTGTTCGTGCTGGCACGCGCAGCGCAAGGGCCGAAGATGCCACTCGCGATCCTGCGCAAACAAGTGCGCGACCTGCCGCTGACCTTCGAACTGGATGACAGCACGGCAATGACACCACAGACGAAATTATCTGCATTCGATCAGGTGGTCGTGGTCGCGCGCATTTCCCGCTCCGGTACGGCCATGCCATCAGCAGGTGACGCGGAAGGTTCCAGCCAGCCGTTGCGTCCAGGCAGCAAGAACGTGAACGTAAAAATCGGGAATATCGTGCAGTAAATGGCACAGCGCCGAAAAAAACCGCACCGATGAATGGTGCGGTTTTTTTATGCCGGGTCCACGTTAAGTTGCAGCCAGTATTCGAGCAAGGCCAGATGCCACAGCTTGCTGCCGTTGAGGCGGGTGAAATGCGATTCGGGTGCTGCAAGCAATTTTTCGACATAGGCGCGTTCGAATAATCCGCGTTGCAGGCAGGCGTCGGACAGCAGCACGTCGCGCATGAATTGCAGGAATTCGCCGCGCACATACTTCAGTGCGGGAACCGGAAAATAGCCTTTGGGGCGGTCGATCACGCTATCCGGCAACAGGCCGCGCGCGATGGCCTTGAGCGGAAATTTGCCGCCATTTTTCAGACGCAGGGCGGGCGGCATCTTCGCCGCCAGTTCCACCAGTTCATGATCGAGGAAGGGCACGCGCGCTTCCAGTCCCCATGCCATGCTCATGTTGTCCATGCGTTTGACCGGATCGTCCACCACCAGCGTGGTGACATCGAAGCGCAATACCTGGTCGAGGAAAGTGTCCGCGCTGGGCCGCGCCAGTTCCTGTTGCACGAGGTCGCTGCTGACGTCGCCGGTGTGGAAGCGGGGCGTGACCGTTTGCAGATATTCGGCGTGGTCGCGGTCAAAGTAGTGCGAGCGAAAGCGCTCCAATGTGCTTCCTTGAGCCGCATTCATCTGCGGGTACCAGAAGTAGCCGCCGAAAACCTCATCCGCGCCTTGTCCCGCCAGCACCACTTTCACTTCACGCGCGACGCGCTCCGACAGCAGATAAAAAGCGATGTTGTCCTGGCTCACCATCGGCTCGGACATGCTGCGCACGGCCTCCGGCAGACGTTGCAGGACTTCACGATTGGGAATCAGGAATTTTTGATGGCGCGTGGTGTAGCGCGCCGCCACTTGATCAGAATATTCGAACTCGTTGCCTTGCTCCGCCTCGCCCTCGATGTCCTCGAAACCGATGGAGAAGGTGTGCAGGTCGCGCACGTGATCGGCCAGCAGCGCCACGATCAGGCTGGAATCGAGTCCACCCGACAGCAGCACACCCACCGGCACATCCGCCGCAAGGCGATGACGCTCTATCACTTTCTTCAGCACGTGGCGGGTGGCGTGGAGCCAGTCCTCTTCACTCAAGTCAGCAGCCGGGCGTGTCGCATCCAGCGACCAATAGCGTTGCAGGGTGACATCGCCGGCGGCGTCGATGCGCATCCAGTGCGCGGGCGGCAGTTTCTTGATGCCGTTGAGCAAGGTGCGCGGTGCGGGAACCACGGCGTGCAGGGTCAGGTGATGATGCAATGCAATCGGGTCGAGGCTGCGATCCACACCGCCCGCCGCCAGCAAGGCCTGCACGGTGGACGCGAAACGCAGTGCTGCACCGTCCATCGCGTAGTACAGGGGTTTGATGCCGAAACGGTCACGTGCCATGAACAGTGTCCGCGCGCGCATGTCCCATATGGCAAAGGCGAACATGCCGAGGAAATGCGCAACACAATGTTCGCCCCAAGCGTGGTAGGCCTTGAGGATGACTTCGCTGTCGCTCTCCGAGAAGAAGCGATAGCCCATTTCAGCGAGTTCCTCGCGCAATTCCCGGTAGTTGTAGATCGTGCCGTTGAACACCAGCACGAGACGCAGGTCATCATCCACCATCGGCTGCTTGGCGCGTTCGGACAAATCGATGATGGCCAGACGGCGATGCCCCAGCGCGAGAGCGCCATCCGTATAAACGCCCGCCGCATCCGGTCCGCGCCGGGCGAGCATTGCCGCCATCCGGTTCAGGGCGGCGGGATCGGGGAGTTGGTGATCGAAGCGTAATTCACCACAGATGCCGCACATGTCGGGAGGTTCCTGTCGAAAAGTAAGGAGGTGTCAGAACTCGAACGAGGGGCGCAGGATGAAGGTCAGGCGGTTACTTGTCGCATTGCGCAGCAGGCCGGAATACTCATCCGGGCTGTTCCAGATGAAACCGGCACTTAAAGTTGGAACAATGCCCAGCCTGGGCGTCGGGAATTTTTTTCCGGCGATCAGTTCGGCACGCACCGCTTTGCCACCATGCTGCAAAAAATGCAGACGCGTATCCACAGTGGCATTTTCCAGCCAGCCCAGAAAAGGCAGATTTATTTCGGTGTGATTGCGCGATGCCGCCAGATAGTAGATGTCGTTCACCTCCGGGTTGCGATGGAGTTTGGCGCCGCCGCGCAAACTCCAGGAAAGCTTTCTTCCGGGGTAATCGAGTCTGCCCTTGATCTTCCATTCGAGTTCGGCCCAGTCATCAGCGACCAGCATGTTGTTCTTGATATGCTTCACGCCGACATTCAGCAGATAGCCGGTGTAGCCGTAATTTTCACCGCCGCCGGGCTCACCCGGTCTTCGCAGTTTGGCGACATTGCCGAAGAAGGCGGAAAGCGCCCACGGTTCCTGAAAACCGGCCGTCAGCGACTCAATCAGGTTAAAACCGCTGCCGAGGATTTCTCCACTGTCATACAGTCCGCGCTGATGCGTTTTGAGATAAGTGCCGAGGATGGGCATTGGATAAACACTGGCCTCGAGCGTCATGAAGCGCGGAATCAACGAATCCTTGATCAGTTCGCGATAAATGACTGTTTCGCTGTCCGAAGTGATGGTGGGGATCGGTTTGTCGGTAAGCGGGATGTTGTAGCCGATATCCGAGTAATAAGGGTCGATCTCAACCACGAATTCGGCTTTGGCGATTTCTTCTTGCGCCTGTGCTATGCCGATGGCATAACAAAAAAGGCTAAACAGCAGGCAGTTGCGCAGTTGGCTGGACATAGCGGCGGATTCTATAGGGAGTCGGGCCGACTGCAAAGCACGAGAGATCAAGTGCAGTGAGTTTCTGTAAAATCAGTGCCCGCACAGGAGAACTATTTTGAAAAAACTCACCCATACCGACCTGACCGCCCTTGGCCAACAGGCCCAGCAATCGCCGCGTCTGCGCGCCAATTCCAACCTGCATACGGAATTGAGCGACCCCATCCAGCGTCTCGCCATTGCCATGGAGCCGGACACCCTGATCCTGCCGCACCGTCATCCGCACACGTGGGAAGTGCTGACCGCCCTGCGCGGGCGATTCACCGTGCTTCTGTTCGATGCGGCGGGCGAAGTCATCGAACGCGCCGAACTGGGCCGCGACACCAGTGTGGTCGAGATCCCCGCAGGCGGCTGGCATGCCGTGCTGTCGCGCGCGGCGGGCGCGGTCATCTTTGAAGTGAAGCATGGCCCGTACACACCCATTGCCGAGGCCGACGTTGCAGAATGGAGCAAAGGCCGCAGCGCCGCCGAACTTAACGCGTGGTATGCCCAGGCGCAGGTGGGCGACCGCATCGCCTGACCGTTCACCGAGCGGTCGAGCCGCATCCGCGTGAAAGCGACGTGGGCTGAGCCCGCGGAGAACAACCGCCAGGCGGCAACAAAAATATGGCATATTGCAGATGGCAGTAGAATAATCGCCGTATGGCTGTGAGACACCCTGTTTGCCAGCCGTCGCAAGTATCGGGAGGTCGTATGGCTGTTATCCGTATTCATTCAAGTTCCAGTTCGGCCGCCATGCTGCGGCGGACATCACGTCATCCTCACTCTGCCGCAGGCGACAGTCTCTACGGCATCGCATTTTCAATTTGTGTGGCTGTCACTGCCGTGCTGTTGCTGAAAAAAGGAGTGCAATCATGTTGAGAAATCCGCATCTCCGTCGTCCCTTGGCGGCATTGTTGATGTTGCTGGGTGCGGCAATGCTGTTTCTGGCACCCGCAACATGGCCGGGTGTATTGCTGCTTGCGCTTGGCGTGTCAGTCGAGTTGGCTGGCATCGCTTTCAAGCGCAAGGGGTAATTTGCGGAAGCCACCGAAGAACACACAGCGTTCCGGACGATGACGGATCCGGTTGGCCGGATATTCAGGAATTAATCCTGATCACCTTGGCACCTTGGCCTCGAAACGATCGGGCAGAATGCAGTGCAATACTTCACCGGGCAGGGGTCATCTGATGAGAGTGGGCGTTCCAAAAGAAATCAAGACTAACGAGGACCGCGTCTCGCTGGTTCCGGCAGGTGTCGAGGCGCTGGTTTCTGCCGGACACGGCGTGATCGTGGAAGCGGGAGCCGGTATCGGCAGCAGTTTCGGCGACGCCGAATATCTGGCGGCGGCCGACTTGATCGTGAAGGTGAAGGAGCCGATAGAATCCGAGTGGAAACGCATCAGGCCCGGCCAGGTGATCTTCACTTACTTCCATTTTGCAGCCAGCGAACAATTGACCAGGGCACTGATGTCATCCGGCGCGGTCTGCATCGCGTATGAAACCGTCGAGCTGCCTTCGCGTGAATTGCCCTTGCTGACACCGATGTTCGAGGTGGCCGGACGCATGGCGGTGCAGGAAGGCGCCAAGTATCTGGAAAAGCTGAACGGCGGGCGCGGCATCTTGCTGGGCGGAGTGCCCGGTGTGCCGCCCGCCAGAGTGGTGATCCTCGGCGCGGGTGTGGTTGGCATGAACGCGGCGGATCGCGGCCGGCATGGGTGCCAGCGTCGTCATCCTCGACGTATCGCTGGAAAGGCTGCGCCACCTGAGCGATGTCATGCCCGCCAACGTACAGTTGGTGTTTTCGGACCGGCACAACCTGCTGGCGCAGATCGCCAGTGCCGATCTGGTCATCGGTGCAGTGCTGATACATGGTGCTGTTGCGCCGAAACTGGTACGTCGGGAAGATCTCAAGCTGATGCGCAAGGGCGCGGTGATCGTCGATGTCTCTGTCGATCAGGGGGGTTGCATCGAGACGACACATCCGACCACGCACGAGAATCCGACCTACAGCGTGGACGGGGTGGTTCACTACGGTGTGGCCAACATGCCGGGCGGAGTGCCGCTCACCTCGACCCTGGCGCTGACCAATGCCACCTGCACTATGTGCTGAAATTGGCCAACAAGGGTTACCGGCAGGCGCTCAAGGAATCTCCCGCACTGCTCAACGGTCTCAATGTCGTCGATGTGCAGAACGATTTCCTTCCCGGCGGCGGCCTTGCCGTGGGGCGCGGCGGGAAACGTTTGATTGCCACGCCGCTGGCAGACATCCGTCATCACGCGACAGCCAGTCCGCTGCACGAACTTGCGCGACAAGTCGATCTCGCTCAGGCAGCCTACGCGCCGGGCGCTGCAGGCAGCAAACCGGAAGAATGATTCTTGTCTATCTGCACCATCAACCAGGAGGTAAGCCATGATCCGCAATCCTATCGACATCGCCAGCCGCGTCAGCCCGGAACTGTCCGACCTCATCCAGACCATCATCGATAAATTGGAAACCGATGAACCGATCACGCTGTCCGCAATCCGCTCATTTATCAAAAATGATTTGCCAGCAGAATTCGATGAGGCCGAAGAAATGCATCATTTTGACACCGACGAATCACTCATCGACGAACTCGATGTGCTGATTGAACAGTTCGGAGAATCGGCGGTAGCCGTCGACTTCGTCTATGCCTTTGCCAGCGAACCACTTTCGCGAGCGATCGAGACAGTCATGGATGATCAAGACCAGGAAAATCCGGTCATCCTCTTGGAGGTAAAAGATGCGATCGTTGACGGTCTGGGCAGCCGCTTGGTAGGCGACGGCGTTCTGGAAGATGACGAAGCTGAGATGCTGATGCCCGAGATCGAAGGCCTGATCGAACGTTTCGGCGTGGATGCGCCAGTGGAGAGTTTCCTGCGCTACGAGTAGCCGGGCAGTTCTTGAAACATTACCGACAGGAATCACGATGCCGTCCTCGCCATTGCGCCTGTTTCTATTCATCCTGGCCCTGGCCTTCCTGATCATCTTCGTCCAGATCGGATTGATCAGTATTGCCTTCGACAAACTGGGACTTTCCGAGGAATCGGCCTACCTGCTCCTGCTGTGCACGCTGGTCGGCAGCCTGATCAACCTTCCGCTGCTCAGTCTCAAGGCCGATAGCGAGGTGCCGCCAGGAATGCCGATGAGGCTGATGGGATGGCCGTTTTTCAAATTATCGCCCTTTACCGGGAAGATACTGGTCACAGTCAACGTCGGCGGTGCAGTGGTGCCGGTCGCCTTTTCGCTTTACCTGATCGAGCACAATCCGTTGAACCCGTTGCAGGTCGTGATCGCAGTGACAGCAGTTGCCCTCATCGCTCACGCGATCAGCCGGCCCATTCCCGGCGCCGGCATCGGCATGCCGACGCTGCTCGCACCGGTTGCCGCGGCGCTGTTCGCATCTTTCCTCGATCCACAACAGCGTGCTCCGCTGGCCTATATTGGTGGCACCCTCGGCGTATTGATCGGCGCCGACCTGTTGCGCCTGAATGACATCCGCAAGCTGGGCGTTCCTTTCGCTGTCATCGGAGGAGCCGGCACTTTCGACGGGGTATATGTCACCGGACTTCTGGCGGTATTGCTGGCATAAAGTACGGGAAGTGCTGCTTGAACTCTTCGACGCGCTTCAGGGATACCCCATCGCCTCGCGAATAAAACGAATCTTGACAGATATCATTCTCATCTGCGTTAACAGCTGAGCTTCTTGCAAAACTATTTTTGAAACGAAGCGCAATGACATTTGATGCTCGAATTTCGGCACCGAAGTGGTTACGCTCCCCCTGTTTGCGGCAATCTTTCAGATTTACCGCAATTTTCCGCCCTTGAGGGCGAAGACCCTCACCGGCCAAGCCGG